>ENA-OQCX01001056-OQCX01001056.1-human-gut-metagenome-genome-assembly--contig:-NODE-1056-length-13359-cov-2.758842_pt1 | contig 13359 bp, 19 predicted proteins | sample MGYA00242762_ERZ504587 | MGnify/ENA primary metagenome ERZ504587 (study PRJEB26092, sample SAMD00036337) | human gut metagenome | host: Homo sapiens | study: EMG produced TPA metagenomics assembly of...
GCACTGGCACTGATCCGGGCGGCAGGAGGCTATGTTGCTGCACCGAGTGCCAATCTTTCCGGCAGACCAAGCCCTACCTGTGCGGCACATGTACAGGAAGATCTTGACGGAAAGATTGAGATGATCCTGGATGGCGGAGCAGTTGGCATCGGTCTGGAATCTACGATCATAGACTCAGCGAAGATACGCCGACCATACTGCGTCCCGGATACATCAGCCAGAAGATGTTGGAAGAAGTGATAGGAAGCACACAGATCGACCGTGCGATCCTTTCTCCGGACAGTAAGATCAGGCCGAAGGCACCGGGCATGAAATACCGCCATTATGCACCCAAGGCAAGCCTTACGGTCGTAGAGGGTGAACAGGAAGAGTGGTCGCAAGGATCAATGAACTGCTGAGCGCAGGAGAGAAAAAAGGTGAACGCATCGGTGTGATCGCATCGGCAGAGAGTGCCGGATGTTATCAGGGCGGAATCGTCCGCACCATTGGAAGCCGCAGTGACGAACTGAGTATTTCACGTCATCTGTTCGGAATCCTGCGGGATTTTGATACACTTGCCGTTGACTGCATCTATTCCGAAAGTTTTGATACACCACAGATGGGACAGGCTATCATGAACCGTCTGATGAAAGCAGCAGGACATCAGGTTTTGGAGGTATAGCCTATGAAAAAATACGACAAACTGATTTTTGTCAGCAACAGCGATACCTGCCGTGGACCGATGGCAGAAGCTATTTTGAAAAGTAAATTTCTGCTGGCAGAACTTGAAATAGAATCCAGAGGCTCGTAGTATTATTTCCGGAGCCGGTCAATCAGAAAGCAGAGGCGATCTTGGCAAGTCATGGACTGACTATGAAAGAGCATACAGCGAGCATGCTGCAGCAGGAGGATTTCAGTGAGCGTACGCTGATCCTGGTCATGGAGGACAGTATCAAGCAGAAGATCTTTCAGGAACATGAGCATGTACAGAATACGTACCAGCTTTCCGAATACATAAAAGAAGAAACAGATATTACAGAACCGCTGGGCGGCAGTCTGGCAGATTATGGGGCCTGTTATGAATTACTGGAGCGCATGATCAGCAGTCTGGTAGTAACATTAAATGAGGAGGAACTGTTATGTTAGCACTTGGATGTGACCATGGTGGTTACGAGTTAATGCAGGAAGTAAAGAAACATCTGGAGAAGAGGGGAATCGCATACCACGATTTCGGATGCAGCAGCACAGAGTCGGTAGATTATCCGGTCTATGGCAAAAAGGTGGCAGAAGCAGTGGCAAAAGGCGAGTTTGAAAAGGGCATCCTGATCTGCGGAACCGGAATCGGTATTTCCATCGCGGCGAACAAGGTAAAAGGCATCCGCGCAGCACTCTGCACCGATTGTTTCTGTGCAGAGGCGACAAGGCTGCATAACGATGCAAATATCCTGGCAATGGGCGGACGTGTCGTAGGACCGGGTCTGGCGCTGAAAATCGTAGATACGTTCCTGGATACTCCGTTTTCAGGGGATGAGCGTCATATCAGACGTATCCAGATGATCGAAGAAGCCTAAGATAAGGTGACTGCAATGATGTCTTGCAAAGCGGCCAGAGAACGGAAGCTGACAGAAAATCATATTTTTGGTACGAAATAGGAGGCATACGGGGGAAAGAATGGATAAACGAACTGATTATATCAGTTGGGACGAATATTTTATGGGAGTTGCATATCTTGCAGCGATGCGTTCCAAAGATCCGCACACCCAGGTGGGAGCCTGTATCGTGAGCGAAGATAATAAGATTTTGTCCATCGGATATAATGGATTTCCAAAAGGATGTTCCGATGAAGACTTTCCGTGGACAAGAGAAGGCGATGATCCATATGATACAAAATATTTCTATACAACACACAGCGAACTCAATGCCATCCTGAATTACCGGGGAGGCAGTCTGGAAGGTGCCAAGCTTTATGTATCGCTTTTTCCGTGCAACGAATGTGCGAAGGCGATCATACAGTGCGGGATTCGGACCGTGGTTTATGATTGTGACAAGTATGACGGTACACCGGCTGTGCGTGCATCCAAACGTATGATGGATGCTGCCGGTGTGTATTACTACAAGTATCAGAGGACCGGAAGAAACATCAAAATTTCGTTATAAAACAGCAAAAGGTGCCGCGGCAAACCAGTTTTGGGTTACTGCGGCATTTTTAGGAGGACTTTTTATGTATCTGGTAAATGCATTAAATGTAATGGATGAAGTAAAAAAAGCCGTGATCGGAAAAAATGACTGTGTGGAAATGGTGATGATGGCGATCCTGGCAGGCGGACATATCCTGATTGAGGATATTCCGGGTGTGGGGAAAACAACGATGGCACTGGCATTTTCAAGGGCATGTGCCATGAGCCAGAACCGTGTGCAGTTTACACCGGATGTACTTCCGGCAGATATTACCGGATTTTCGATTTACCGGAAAGATACTGGCAAATTTGAATATCAGCCGGGTGCGGTTTTGTGTAACCTGCTGCTGGCAGATGAGATCAACCGTACTTCACCAAAAACACAGTCGGCACTTCTGGAAGTGATGGAAGAAGGAAACGTTACCGTAGATGGCATCACCCGGGAAGTCCCAAGACCGTTTATCGTTATGGCAACCCAGAATCCGGTTGGCTCATCCGGAACACAGATGCTCCCGGAGTCACAACTGGATCGTTTTATGATCTGTATTTCCATGGGATATCCGGATATCCAGAATGAGATTGCCATTTTAAAAGATCACCGGGGCGGCAATCCGGTAGATCGGATCTCACCGGTCATCCGTGTAGGAGATCTTCTGGATATGCAGGCAGAAGTAGACAAAGTTTTTATCCATGATGTGATCTACAATTATATAGCAGAACTGATCTCAAGGACGAGACAGCATCCGATGCTGGAGCTTGGGGTAAGTCCGAGGGGAACGATCGCACTGGCCGGGATGATCAAGCATCTGCTATCTTGCCGGAAGAAATTATGTGGTACCAAATGATGTGGAGAAAGTCTTTCTGGCAGTCAGCCATCACCGGGTACTTTTAAGTTCCAAGGCGCGGGCAAATCATGTGACGGCCGCGGGTGTGCTGGAAGATATTCTGGCAGGTGTGCCGAAACCGTCACCGAAAAAGAAGTAACGGAGGTTCTTATGATCCGAAAGATATGGTACGGGATGCTGGTTCTTGTTACAGTCTATCTGGAAATTATGTACGACAGTACGTGGCTGATCTCGCTGCTTGCTTTTGAAATCCTGCTGGCGGCAGCTCTTTATCTGATGTCCTGGTATTTTCGCTTTCATATAACGGTCTGGCTGGACATGAACGTTCCGGTAGCACAGAAAAACGAAAACTTTGAACTGGAATTTCATGTGAAAAACACAGGGATTTTTCCGGTATCCAGTGTATATGCGATCCTGGAATGTGCAAACCGCAGCGGAGGGAGCAGTGAGCGGCGCATATTGGATGAGAGCGTTGCTGCGAGGAATGAAAAAACAGTCATGATACAGGCAAAGTCTGATTATAGTGGAAACATTGGATTTTCTTTAAAAAAAGTAAAAGTCCGGGATTATATAGGGCTCTTTTGCCGGACGGTAAAAACTGCTTCCCAGATCAGTGTGAATGTACTGCCGGATATCTGTGCCTTTCCGGTGGAACTTTCCGTGAAAACCAGGAATTTCCCGGTAGAAGGTGACGACTACGAAAAAGACAGAAGCGGAGATGATCCGTCGGAGATTTTTCAGATCCGGAAGTTTCGTCCGGGAGACCGTCTGCAGAGGATACACTGGAAAACAAGTGCCCGCACCGATGATCTGATGACAAAAGAGTACAGTATGCCAAGAGGATGCAAAGTATTGCTTTTGCTGGATGCAGGGCAGAAAGGGGAGGATCCGGAGAGGACGGATCGCTTTCTGGAAACGGCTGCATCCCTGAGTTTTTCCATGCTGGAGGCAGAATGTCCGCATTTTGCCGCATGGTATGATGACAGTCAGGGACAGATTCTGCGCCAGGCAATCGAACAGGAACAGAATATCTATGAAATGCTGGACCGTGTTATGACGGCTTCGTTATACGAACAGAAATATGATATAGAAGCAGCATATCGTTCTGCTTATCCGGAAGGCACTTACAGTACCGTACTTGTGCTTGACAAAGCAGGGATATTAAAGAAAAACGGGGAACAGATTGCAGCATTTGAAACGCAGGGCTTAAAAGAAACCCTGGCAGGATTGGTATTGGAAGTGTAAATATGAAAAAAAGAAAAAAGTACCGGCCTTCGTCTGCAGGCAAGCGTTCCGGAGACGGACAGGAAAGTATCCGCGGATGGTTTTTGGCATGGATCCCGGTCGGTTATATGATCCTTGGTGTATATGGATGGATCGGCACGGCACTTGGGATTTTTGATCCTGCCTGTGAAAGAGAAGTACTGGATATGGCGGTGCTGCTGCTTGGAATCTGGTTTGGGATTCTGTATATGCAAAAAAACGGCAGATATTGTTTTTCCTGATAACAGCCGTGGCGGCCGGCATGCTGACCTGGCGTTATTCTGAGGGGATAAGGGACGGATTTGCAGGCATCGGAGCGGTGTTTCTGTCAGGATTTTCCGTACAGGATGTGGGAAGCGCTGCCGTTGGAAGCAGTGAAGTTACGTATGCAGTGCTGGTGGTGGCTTTTTTGCTGTACTGTATGTTTCTGGCATGTTTCAGTACGGAGATTGGAAAATATCTTGTGGTACTGATTCTGGCAGTGCCGTTTTGTATGGCATTTGTTTTTGGGCAGGTACCAGATGGAACGAGTACATTTTGTATGCTGTTCTGTGCACTTGGACTGATCGTTTCTTCCGCAGAAGAACACGACCGGCAGCGAAACGGCAGTGCGCTCATCCTAGGACTTTTGTCTCTGGTATTGCTTCTTGTCGGTTTCGCAGCATCAGACAGGTGCTGGCACCTTTGTTTGCTGACAGGGAAATGACCAGAACCAGGATCCAGCAGACTTCTCTGATCCGGGAAGTGCAAAAGATCACAGAACCGTTTCAGAACAAAAAGGCAGCCATTGCATCCGGTGGTGTCAGTGACGGAACGATCAATAATACGGATTTCTTTCTGAATACCGGGCAGATTCTGTTTTCCGTCAGTGAAAGTGAGCAGCCGCAGGGCAGCCTGTATCTGCGTGTTTACACCGGAGCAGACTATACAAACGATCAGTGGAAAGCCATCGGCGACAAAGAAGCAGATCGGGAGATCTTTTATCAGCGTGCGGCAGCAAGCTCATCGGCACACGGCTATGACGGACGATCGGCATTTCTGTGGGGTTTCCACAGGGGGCGGGCGATGCGTCGCATGCCTATGCACCTTATTTTTCTCATGCACAGAAGCAGGATGCATCGGAAAAACAATATCTGTATTATCCGGTGGCACGTCTGGGCAATCTGTTTACAGAGACGGCGGACGGCCTGACGGATGACTATCGTGAGTATGTATATAAGCATTATCTGGATTATCCGACAAAAGGCACGGAAACTATGCAGCAGTTTGTACAGGAACATCCGGGTGCGAACCTGGAAGAAATCTGCAATACCGTGCGGACGATGCTCGATGAGAATGCAGTCTATAATCCACAGGTCGGACGTTTTCCACAGGAGCAGAATTTTGCAGAGTATTTCCTGTTCGAACAAAAAGAAGGATACTGTGTGCATTTTGCGACAGCGGCAGTACTATTGATGCGTATGTATGGTGTGCCTGCACGCTATGTGACCGGATTTGCCGTACCCTCTTCTGATTTTGAATGGCAGGATCAGGCAGGATGGACGGCAAATGTTGTGGACGGACGGGCACATGCCTGGCAGAGATCTATGTCGATCATTATGGCTGGATTCCATTTGAAACCACACCATCTTATGACTCCGGAGCAGAACTTGCCTATGGTGAAGAAGATCTACAGCCGGAAACACAGGAAGAAAGCGAAATACAGTCCGATGTGCAGGAAACCATGCAGGATGAAACAGCAGGCGGTGACAAAGAGACACAGGTATGCAGAAAAACGGGGATACCGCGGATGGAGAGCAGGAGACTGAAGTATTTATATCAGAAGAAGCATCGACTGTTTTGACGATTGCGGCCGTGGTGCTTGCAGGATGTGTACTGCTTCTGTTTTTGTTTGCAGAAAGAAGTATCCGGCTTCGCAGACGCGGACGACAGAATGTAAAGGAGATTTTTGATGATCTGTATCAGGTTCTGGTATTTGCGGGGATGCCTAAAGAACTGGACTGCATGGAGGCGGATTTTACCAGGAAGGTCTGCGAACAGTTCCTGTGGCTGAACAAAGAAGAACTGGATACGGTGATGGATATTGTCATGCGTGCAAACTTTTCAGAAACAGAGCCGGCAAAAGAAGAAACCCTGCAGGTACGCGGTCTGTACCGCTATGTGTGCCGGATGGCGATGAAAGGGATGAGCAAACAGAAGAAATTTGTTTTCCGCTTTATAAAAGCATATGCATAAAACTGACCTGTTAAAAATGATGAATATTGTATGTTTTTTAAATGACAAAAAGCGTTTATACTGAACAGCAAGAAAAACAGGAAGGTGAAAGAAGTGTGTCATGAAGGAGGAAAACATGAACGAAAAGAAAAACACAAACTGGACAGCAAAGAAACTGGCAGTCGATGCTCTGGCGATCGCACTTGTATGCGTATCCACAATGGTGATCCAGATTCCGATCCCGCTTGGCTATATGCATCTTGGCAACTGCTGTATTCTGCTGGTCAGCGTTTATTTTGGCAATATGACCGGTATGCTGGCAGGAGGCATCGGCTCCTGCCTGGCAGATCTGCTCAGCGGTTACACCAGTGGATCATCCCGACACTGCTCATCAAAGGAATCATGGGACTTGTGATCGCCATGATCGCTTACAGGGAAGGGGAAGAGATCCGCATGATGCGTGTACGGACATTCCTTGGAACAGCAGCAGGCATTGTGGTCATGATCGTCGGTTATACGCTTGCAGGATGTTTCCTGTACGGTGGTGTGGCGGCAGGATTTGCGCAGATTCCGGGACTGACCACAGAAGGTGTGGTCGGACTTGCGCTGTTCTATGTGATCGGATTTGCATTTGAGAAAGCCAGGATTCCGGTATTTATCAAACGATTTGCGTAAATAATCAAGTAAAGAGATGCCATACGAATTGTTCCGTACTTCGTACTTTCACAATTCTGCCCGCTATTCGCATATCGTGGTTTTTGACCTATGACCCTGGCATCTTAGAAAGGGGAATTATGTCTCACAACAATCAGAAAAAAATTGCAGTGATAAATGATTTCTCAGGATTTGGCAGATGCTCGATAGCCGTAGCTCTGCCAATTCTCTCTGTTATGAAGGTGCAGTGCTGTCCGCTGCCGACCTCCATTTTCCAACCATACGGGATTTCCAAGCTACTTTTTTTGAGGATTATACCTCCCGTATGATTCCCTATATGCAGGAATGGAAAAAACTGGATCTTCATTTTAACGGGATCTGTTCCGGGTTTTTAGGATCAAAGGAGCAGATTGAGATCGTAAAAAAGTTTTTTAAAGAATTTAAGACAGAAGAAACACAGATCATCGTTGACCCGGTGATGGGCGATTATGGAAAACCTTATCCTACCTATACACAGGAGATGTGTGATGAAATGAAAAAACTGGTAGAATATGCAGATATTCTCACACCGAATGTCACAGAAGCCTGTGTGCTTACGGATACCCCTTACAAAGAAAAATGGAAAATCGAAGAGATTCAGGAAATGGCAGAAAAGATCCACAAGGTGGGACCGAAGAAAATCGCCATCACCGGTATTGTGCAGGGTGGGTTTATCGCAAACTTCTGCTACGAAGAAGGACAGCAGCCGAAAGTGCTGCGTACCCATAAAGAAGGAACACAGCGTTCCGGAACCGGTGATATTTTTGCATCCATCATTGCAGCCGATGCGGTCAATGGAGTCCCATTCTGCAGATCTGTAAAAAAGGCATCTGAATTTATAAAAAAATGTATTATCCGTTCGCAGGAACTGGATATTCCGCTGACAGATGGTGTATGTTTTGAAGAAGTTTTAGGAAAGTTAAAGACCGACTGAGAACAAAACAGAAACAAAAAGAAAGGATGGTTATATAATATGAAAAAAGAGATGACGATTTTTTATGAAGTACATGATAATATCTATGTAAATCTTACAAATAAATGTCCATGTGCCTGTACCTTCTGCCTGCGTCAGACCAGGGATCATATGGAAAATTCCCATGTGCTGTGGCTGGAGCATACACCGTCTTTTGAAGAAGTACAGGAAGCCATGAAAAGCGTGGACTTTTCAAAATATAAAGAAGTAGTATTCTGCGGATTCGGAGAGCCGACAGAAGCACTTGACGTACTGAAGCAGACTGCAAAGCAGATCAAAGAGAAATACAATATGCCGATCCGTATCAACACAAACGGACTGGGAAATCTGGTCAACGGAAGAGATATCGTTCCGGAACTGGAAGGACTTGTGGATACCATCTCCATCAGTCTCAATACCCCGAATGCGGACGAATACCACAAACTGGTACGCAGCCGATTCGGAGAACAGTCTTTTGATGCCATGATCGATTTTGCGGAAGAATGCACAAAATACATTCCGAATGTGGTGATGACAACCGTAGATACCACAATCACGCACGAGGAAGAAAAACAGTGTCAGGAAATCTGTGACCGCACAGGGGCAAAATACCGCATCCGCCCGTGGGAGGACTAGAGGAAAATTCTGCCAGGCGAGTTCTTTTGACAAATCCGTGATTCTGGGTATAATGGTAAGAAAAAGCGTAAATCAGAAAGAGGAGAAACACCATGTATACAGTAATCGTTGCGGATGATGAGCAGGAGATCCGCCGCTCTCTGATCCGGAAAGTGGATTGGGGAAGTGTCGGCTTTCAGGTGATCGGAGAGGCAGAAAATGGTGAGGAAGCTTTGGAGCTTACCGAAAAGCTGGAACCGGATCTGCTTCTGACCGATATCAGGATGCCTTTTATCAGCGGAATCGAACTTGCACGTCAGGTCCGGGAGATACGGCCTGCGACCCAGATTGCATTTTTAAGCGGATTTGATGATTTTTCTTATGCACAGCAGGCCATACAGTATAATATTATAAGTTATCTGTTAAAACCGATTTCATCTTCGGAACTGGAAAATGAACTGCGAAAGATGAAGGAAAAGATCGATCAGAAATTCCGGGTATTTTCTCAGCCGGGAAAGAAACCGGAGCATATCGGGAAAACAGAATTTCTGGTGCCGCTGCTGCTGGATGGATTTGGCGGTGAATTATCAGAAACGGAACATCAGAAACTGATGGAGGATGCAGTCTCCTGCGGTCTGATCGGAGGGGAGGAGCCGGAGGCACTGTGCTATGCAGTGATGGTTACAAGAATCCTGGATCAGGATGGAAAGAACTGTACCGGAAGATCAAGCGTAGAAGCAATCGATTCCATTTTAAAAAAATACACGAAATACAGCAGTGTCTATTTACAGGGAAGAGTTGTGTCGCTGCTTCTTGCAACGAAGCGTGGATTTGACAAATATCTGCATATCCTTGTAGATGATATCAATCAGAGTGTAAAGCGTATTATGGGAATGGAAAGCCTGATCGGCGTAGGCCGTGTGGTGGAGAAACTGGAGAACTGCCATGAATGTTATCTGGAAGCGATGAGTGCGGCGGCAAATTACGGCGGAGAAGAAGGCAGCATCCATTTTATATCGGATGATGAGCGGACAGAAAATTTTGATAAGGTCATTGTACACCAGACAGTAGAGGATATCGAGAATCTCTTGAGAAAAGGGACGACAGAGGAGATTACAGATTATCTGATGAATTTTTTTGATCAGGTGGTCCAGCACCGGATTTCTCAGTCAGAGGCAGATTTTATTCTGATGCTGGTGGTTTCTACGGTCTATCAGGTTGTTTACTCGATTGCCGGAGAGGAAGTCGTACAGCAGATTCAGCAGAAATTCCCGATGTACAGTATGAAAATGTTTGGAAATATCGGAGATTCCCAGAAATTTTATGTAGATATCTGCACTACTGCAAGAATGATGATCGCAGATCAGCGTAAAAAGAGCAGTGTTATGCTCTGCAGCCGTGCAATCCGCATCATCAATGAAAAATTTGCAGATCCGGATCTGTCGCTGGTATCAGTAAGCACAGAGATTTCCGTCAGCCCGAACTACTTAAGTGCACTTTTGAAAAAAGATACCGGAGAAACGTTTAAGGAACTGCTGACAAAGAAGAGGATCGAGACAGCGAAGGAGCTGCTTGTAGATACCAATATGAAGGTACGGGAAATATCAGAAAAATGCGGTTATAATGACCAGCATTATTTCAGCTATTGTTTCAAAAAATATACCGGTGTTTCGCCGAACAGCTGCAGGAGATCGTATGAAGATAACAGACAGGATTAAGCAGGAAAAAGACCGGATGCAGAAAATTTCCCTGTCCAGTCTGTTCACTATTCTTGTGATCGTGATCGTGATGATCACATCGGTCGTTTCACTGTTTACGTTTGTCAATATTTATCGGAATGATATGGAAAAAAATGCAGTGACCACAAGCGAGCAGGCAGTCGTTCAGGTGAAAAATACCGTTGCAAATTATACAGAAGATATGCAGGATATCATGCAGATGATCTGTGCCAATATCCAGAAAGAGGAAGAAGAGGCAAATAACTTTTTCTCTAATCTGCTCAAGATCCGACCGGATGTTGTGGCGATTACTTCCTATGATATGAACGGACAGCTTCTGCGCTGCTGGTCAAACGGACAGAAATTAAAAGAAAACTATATCAGGAATCTTTCTTATGCCAGAGATATACCAGAAGAGACAAAGATCCTCAATATCACAAAACCACATGTGGAATCGCTGTTTGTGGATTATTATCCCTGGGTGGTCACAATCTCCCAAAAAATGAAAGATGTATCCGGAAATGAGATCCAGGTTGCAGTTGATATCAGTTTCTACAATATCGCGGATTATGTAGATGATGTCGGCATCGGGCAGCATGGCTACTGCTATATTGCAGATGATGCAGGAAGCATCGTCTATCACCCGCAGCAGCAGCTTATCTATGCTTCGCTCAAAGAAGAAGATCAGACAAATATGGAAAATTGGTGACGTACATCAAATCCAACGTTATTTATACGGTCAATGCACTGGAAAACTGTGACTGGCACATCGGTCGAGTCTGCTATGTAGATGAGATGATCACCAATAAAGTAGAGCGCGTAGTGAGCAGCCTGGTCGTGATCCTGACGATCGTGCTTGCCGGAACAGTATTCCTTGGCAGTGTTTTCTCAGATCTGTTTTCCAAACCGGTCAAGAGCCTTGTAAAAGCGATGGGAGATTTCGAAGGGGACAGCAGTGGGTTTGTCTATCAGCGGTGCGCGGAACAAAAGAAATCTCGGCACTGTCCGATTCCTTTGAACATATGGCAGTGCGTATCCAGAAGCTGATGGAAAAGGTACGGCAGGAGGAGATCACACTGCGCAAGACGGAGCTGAAAGCACTTCAGGCACAGATCAATCCGCACTTCCTTTATAACACACTCGATGCGATCGCATGGATGTGTGAGGCAGGACGCAACGAAGATGCAGTGGAAATGGTCAATGCACTTGCAAGGCTGTTTCGCATCAGTATCAGCCGCGGGCATGAACTGATCCCGATCGAAAAAGAACTTCAGCATGCACAGAGTTATCTGCATATCCAGAATTTTCGTTACAAGAATCAGTTTCAGTATACTTTCGATGTGGATGAGAGCTGCCTGCAGTATTACTGCAACAAGATCACCCTGCAGCCGATCATAGAAAATGCGATTTATCATGGCATGGACCGCATGGTGGACGAAGGTCTGATCCAGATCGGGATTCATCAGACGGAGGATAAGATCATCTTCACAGTTACGGACAATGGAGTCGGCATGACAGAAGAACAGTGCGAAGAAGTGCTGAAGAAAGAACCGGGCGACCGTGCCGGCATCGGAATCAAAAATGTAAACGACCGGATCAAAATTTATTTTGGAGAGCAGTATGGGCTTGTGATCGAGAGCGAACTGGACGAGGGAACCCGTGTGACGATCACAATGCCGAAAATAACGGAGAAGGAATATGAAAATAAATAGGAAGTGGCGCAACCGGATTTTATGGATCGCATTTCTTGTGTGTATCGCCCTGGTCTTTGCACTCACTGCAGTGCACCGGCCGGAAGTGTCCGAAAAAGAGAGCGAGAGCAGTGCGGATCAGAAACACAAGGTCGCTTTCATTACCAAATCAACGGTTTCCGGATTCTGGAAATCTGTGTATGCAGGAGCGGTCAATGCCGCTACCGCATGTAATCTGGATCTTACGTTTGAAGGCCCTAAGAACGAAGAAGATTACCGGACACAGAATGAAATGCTCCGAAAAGCGGTAGAAAATGGAGCGGAAGTCATTGTTTTTTCTGCTGTGGATTATCAGGCAAATGCCGATGCGATCAATGATGCAGCCGGAAAGGCGTGAAGATCGTGGTCATTGACAGCGATGTAAACAGCGACGAAGTCAGCTGCCGGATCGGAACCGACAACTATGATGCAGGGTGCAAAGCAGCAGAAGCGGCATTGGAGGATGAAAATGAAGAAATCCATATCGGGATTGTAAATTACGATAAAAATTCTGACAATGGACAGAAACGCGAAGAAGGACTGCGTGATACGGTCAAACGTGACAAAAGAGCAAGTATTGATGACGTGATCAATGTCCTGTCTGATACGGATGATGCAAAAGAAGGCACAAAACAGATGCTTGCCAGGAATCCGCAGATCAATGTGATCGTGACCTTTAATGAATGGACAAGCCTTGGTGTCGGTTATGCCATCCAGGAGCTTGGTATGAAAGACAGTGTCCGTGTGATCGCATTTGACAGCAATGTAGTGTCCGTCGGTATGCTGGAGACCGGGGAAGTCGATACCCTGATCGTACAGAATTCTTATGCGATGGGATACCTCGGAGTCGAGACAGCATACAAACTCATCAATGGATATCAGATCGAAGATACGTCTATACGGATACGATTGCCGTGGACAAAGAGAACATGTATGAGGAAGAATGTCAGCGCCGTCTGTTTGCGTTCGAAAAAAGTAACAAAAATTGACTTCTGTTTTCGTGCAAAATTATGAAGAGAGGGTTGCATTTTCTATAAAAAAATAGAAAATTATATCAAAATCGTAAATTATCATATTGGAAAATATCCAACTTTGTGATATATTGTTAGAGTAATGAAAAACAAATCATTTTTTTTGGGAGGAACTTATCATGAAGAAAAAAGTAATCGCTGG
>ENA-OQCX01001058-OQCX01001058.1-human-gut-metagenome-genome-assembly--contig:-NODE-1058-length-13345-cov-1.975639_pt1 | contig 13345 bp, 16 predicted proteins | sample MGYA00242762_ERZ504587 | MGnify/ENA primary metagenome ERZ504587 (study PRJEB26092, sample SAMD00036337) | human gut metagenome | host: Homo sapiens | study: EMG produced TPA metagenomics assembly of...
ACCTTTGGTCCACCTGGATAACCCAATCCGATTGCACGGGCAACTTTATCAAAAGCTTCTCCCGCAGCATCATCTCTGGTGCGTCCCAGGATTTCAAATTCTCCATAGTCTTTTACGATTACAAGATGTGTGTGTCCGCCGGACACGATCAGACAAAGGAACGGCGGTTCCAGATCCGGATGTTCAATATAGTTGGCAGAAACATGTCCTTCTATATGATGCACTCCAACAAGAGGAAGCTTTTTCGCATATGCAATGGCCTTCGCCTCAGCTACGCCCACAAGAAGAGCACCTACCAGTCCAGGACCATAAGTAACGCCAATTGCATCCAGATCATCCAGAGTCACATTCGCCTCGGAAAGTGCCTCTTCGATCACCTGATTGATCTTCTCAATATGTTTACGTGAAGCGATTTCCGGCACAACACCTCCATACAGAGTGTGAAGCGCAATCTGGGAAGAAATCACATTTGATAATATAGTCCTGCCGTTTTTTACTACAGAAGCTGCAGTTTCATCACAGGAACTTTCTATTGCAAGAATGAATGTATCTTTCATTTTTTAATCCTCTTCGAAATTCATTTCCATTGTTTTTCCGTCTTTGCCTGGATAAGCTTTTGGGAAAATATCCCGCACCATGTCCATATATTCATCTGGACGGATCAGAGACGGACTGTAATGAGTCAGCCACATTTCCCCTACATCAGCCTGCTTCGCCAGAGTAGCAGCTTCACGGAATGTCATGTGCTTATAGCCTTTTGCCTTCTCCAGCTTGTCATCCTCGCCGTACATCCCTTCGCAGATAAAAAGGTCTGAGCCAGACGCATTTTTCAAAATTGACTCGGTGGGTCTGGTATCTGTAGTGTAAGTAACCTTCAGTCCCTTTCTCGCAGGTCCCAGAACCATATCCGGAGTATATGTCACATCATCGGCTTCAATAGTCTGGCCTTTCTGCAGAGGATTCCAGTATTTCAATGGGATTCCCTGCTCATGGGCACGCTCCGGGGAAAATTTCCCTGACGGAGTATCTCCAGTGAATATCCATAACAAAGTACATTGTGGTTTACCTTAAAAGCCGTGATCCTGTAACCATTAATCTCAAATACCTGTTCAGGTCCGTTAATCTCGATAAATTTCAGTTCAAAAGGAAGCTCCGGTGCGATCACGCGAAGTGCGTTTACTACCCTCTCAAGACCTTTCGGACCGATCAAGGTAAGCGGTTCGGTGCGCTCTGCATTCCCCATTGTAAGAAGAAGTCCAGGAAGTCCGCTGATGTGATCTCCGTGATAATGGGTAAAACAGATCACGTCAACAGGCTTAAAGCTCCATCCTTTTTCCTTAATTGCCACCTGAGTTCCTTCGCCGCAGTCAATAAGAAGACTGTGGCCGTTATACCGGGTCATCAGAGCAGTGAGCCATCTTCTTGGAAGTGGCATCATACCTCCGGTTCCCAGCAGACAAACATCTAACATATATTAAAATATCCTCTTTTCTTTATTCTCCCAAAACGTGTTTTCCAAATGCCTTCCGAAGCAAACTTATAACAACATTATTCAAACATGCTCCAGAGCAGGCTTGAAAAATGCTTTCTGCAAGATGTGCGTCACAATTTTGTGGGAGATTTTGCCCGGATGAGGCGCGTAGTGGGCTACGGCAACCGAATTCGGGTGAAATCTACCGCAAAGTGGGGCGTGCAGATTGCGGAAATGATTTTTCAAACATGCTCTAGGAAAGTTTAACACAAGCAGTTTCCTAAAACAAGAGTCAGGTCTTCCCAATATGGAAAATCATTCAGAAATAATTAAAATGAAGCCGCTTGACAAACAGCTTACAATGTGTTTTTATAATTTGAACTTAACATTTGTTGCTGTTTTAAGCTCAGCAACAGAAAGGAATTATTATGATTTTCTGCAGCAAGCCTCAAAAATTCACCTGGCGAAACGCCATTACTCTGCTGCTTCTTCTGACAGCTGGCAGCATTCTCATCTTACTTCTGATACCTTCCGGTTCCTGGTTTGGCTCCGAGACAGACTGGTATTCCCAGCATGTAACCATTGCTGATTATATGAGAAAAAATTTTTATGCAACAGGAAGCCTGTTTCCGGACTTCACCGGACTTGGAGGCGGAACCAATTTCTTTTCCCTCTCCTACTACGGATTTATGCGCCCGGATGTACTGATTTCCTATCTTTTTCCCCATGTGGAAATGGAATGGTTTATTCAGGGATATGCAATATTTGAAATCCTGCTTGGAGGCGGACTTCTTTATTACTGGCTGCACAGGAAGGGTTTTTCGGATTTTACCAGCTTTGCATGCGGCTTTTTTTATCTTAGCGCAAACTGCTTTTTCCAGGCGCACAGACAGATCATGTTTGTGAATTATCTGCCATTTCTTTTACTGGCTTTCCTCTGCCTGGACCGGATTTTTGAGCACCAGGAACAGGACGTGTACCACATCCGTCCCCATATTGGATTGATCCTTTCCCTGTTTTTCTGCATTTTGCATAGCTTTTACTTTTTCCCATCCTGCTTTCTGGCATGCATCCTTTATATCAGCCATCTGCTGCCGGAGCATCTGAAAAATGTACCCGCCAGAATGCAGAAAAAACGAAAAATGCAAAAATATGGTGGAACTATATTGTGGACGTATCTTTTTGCCGTATCCATGAATCTCTTTCTCCTGCTTCCCACCGGTCTTTCCATCCTTGGAAATAAAAAGGATACCGGTGATTCCACTTCCCTGTTAAAAATCCTGGGAGTGAACCCCACACTGGACAGCATCCTATACAGTCCTTACGGCTGCGGACTCACTCTTTTTTGTCTGTATGCACTGTTTCTGTGCATACGTGAAAAGAAAACCAGAAAGCTGGCAATTGCTGTTTTTGTACTGCTGTTTTTTGACATTTTTTACTGGATTTTAAATGCCACTTTATATGTAAGGCCCAAATGCCTGATCCCATTTCTGCCTTTGATTCTTTACCTGGCTGCACAGGCTCTTGAAGGCCTCAGGCAGAAAAAAATACGCCACAGTCTGCCACTGGCTTTGCTTTGTGCAATTCCGGTTATCGTACAGCTTATTTTCTTTTTACATAATCAACAGATCCGGCACCTGGTCACAGCTGATCTTGTACTGCTTCTTGTCTGTGCTTCCCTTGGCGTTTTTCTGGAGGAAAAAGAAATCACGATACCAGTCAGCTGCTGGTGGATAAATCTTGGAGAACTTGTGCTTTTGCTTGCGATTCCTTCTATGCTTTATCTGACAAAAGGACAGGAAGAGCATTACGCCACAATTGCAGACGAGTCCAGAGACTATTTTTCCAGGGAGGATCTGGAGGCGTGCTGTGAAAATCCTCAGGCACGGTTCGATGTAATCGAGCACCCATCCAACAATTCAAACTATGTGATCACCGGGGAGCAGAATAAAAGTACCTTGTATTCTTCTATTTCCAACAGCACTTACAATACATTGCTGTACGATATCCTGCAAATGCCTGTCAGCATCCGCAACCGTGTTGCCATGACAGCTGATGTAAATCCTTTTCAGGAATATCTGATGGGCGTCCGGTATATTCAGACAAAAGCAGATAAAGTTCCCGCGGGCTATAAGACCCTTCTGGAAAAAGACGGGCATATACTGGCAGAAAACAGCAATGTGCTGCCTATTGCTTATGGAAGTACAGCTCTGATGACAGAAAGTGAATATGATAAGCTTTCTTCTCCACAGACACTGGATACCATTGCCAACCGCACAATTGTGTCGGATTCTCCTGACAATTCAGAGAATGCCTGTGATCTTTCTGCCGTTTTTTTGCCATACGCTTCTCAAATGAAGGAATATTCCCTGCCAGCCGATTTTCTTGATCACAAGACTTCAAAAAAAGATGAAACCGTCCGCCGGGAACTGCCGGAAACACTGCCGGCATCCACTATTCTGCTGCTCTCTTTTGACGTAAAGTACAATGGGGAAAAGGATATATCCATTACCATAAAAGGGCATCCGAAACCGGCTTTCCGGCTCTGCGGCTCCTTATCCCAACAATAATGATACTTTTCATTATATGATTTCTTCTAATGAGGATATGGATGCTCTGGACATTATGTTTTCCAGAGGAGAATATAAGCTCACAAATATAAAGGCCTACACCCTTCCATTAAGCTTGCTTTCCCATCCGGCTGGTAACTTTTCAGGAAAAAGAAGTTTCCGGGAAAGAGATTCTAAACGGCAGTATTGATATGCCGAAAAATGGATATTTCGTAACCTCCTATACGTTTTCCAAAGGATACATTGTTTGTGTAGATGGGAAAGAAGTTGCACCGGTACAAGTTAACAAAGCGTTTCTTGGTTTTCCGCTACAAAAAGGGGCGCATGAAATCCAGATTGAATTCCATGCGCCCGGTAAGTCACTTGGGGCTGCACTCAGCCTTGTGGCATTTGCGCTTTTGATTTTCTACAATACAGCGTATGGGCTCAGGCATAAAATCTTGCGATAGACCATGCCTGGTCATAAGCAGAGCATCTTCCACGGGATCCGTATAGTATTTCTTGCGGATCCCGTCTTTTGTAAATCCCATTCTTTCATAAAGACGGATGGCAGTCCCGTTGCCTGTACGAACCTCAAGATGGATCGTGGTAACTCCCTGCTGTTCGGCAAGCCGGATCAGACTGTCCATAAGGAAATGACCAATCCCCTCTTTCTGCCTGTCCGGGCGCACTGCAACATTAGTAATGTCGCCTTCATCCAAAACCATGATCAGCCACAGTAAGCCAGGATTTCTCCTTTCTCTTCCACTACGAGGAACATGGCATCCTTGCGGGTCAGATAAGTGAAAAATCCCTCTTTCGTCCATGGCGGGGAAAATAATTCGTTTTCAATCTTCATGACCTGATCCAGGTCATCTACCAGCATTTCACGAAGAACCATACTCTGACTTCTCCTTTTCTTCTCAGCTGTTTTTTTCAGAAGCTTTCTCTTCCTGCAGCTTCTGGGCGCGCTCACGCTCTGCCTGGGAAACTCTCAGGTATTCTGGAACATGCTCCATAGCAGTCACTATTTTGCCCTCTTTCACATAAATCCCGCCAAGCTGCCACTGCAGCTGCTCTTTGCTTATTCACATGGGCAGGTGCAAAAGAATATGGAACCTTCAGGTTCTCCTGGATCATTTTTCCAAAAACAGGCACGCCATCGCCAAGGAATACTACCTCTTCCCCTCTAGCATTCAATTTCTCAATCATCTCAGCCATTGGAACTGCCATCTGAGCTTCTACCGTTACCAGCTTATGCTCCTGAAAGCGGTAGATTCCTGTATAAACCTGACTTCTTCTTGCATCCATAATCGGACAGATCAATGCTCTGGAGTCATACAAATTATATGCCAGTGCATCCACAGTAGGAATTTCCACCAGTGGCTTTTTCAACGCAAGACCAAGTCCCTTGGCTGTAGCAGAACCGATACGAAGTCCTGTAAAAGAGCCTGGTCCGGCTGCCACTGCAATGGCATCAATGGTATCCAGATCCAGCTCTGTCATCTTCACCAGCTCGTCCAGCATAGGAAGAAGTGTCTGGGAATGTGTCTTTTTATAATTAACTGTATATTCCGCAATCAGGTTCTCGTCCTCCACTATTGCAACAGAAGCGACGATTCCTGAGCTGTCAAGACCTAAAATCTTCATTTTTACTCCTTACTCTCCCCACTTTTGGAGATTTTCAAATTTTTCTGCCACTTAATCTATTCTGGTAATCCGGTCACTGTGATCTTACGATAATCGAACCCTTTTTCCAGATTTTTCTCAATGGTAATCTCAATGATCTGCTCTGGCAGGATTTCTTCAATCAGATTGGCCCACTCAATGAGACAGATTCCATTTCCGTAGAAATAGTCATCATAGCCGATCTCTTCCATCTCCTCAATGTCCCCGATCCGGTACACATCAAAGTGGTAAAATGGCATACGGCCGCTTTCATATTCCTGAATAATGGTAAAAGTCGGACTGTTTACAGGCTCTGTGATCCCCAGTCCTTCTGCCACTCCCTGGGTAAAAACAGTCTTACCTACCCCAAGATCTCCTACCAGTGTGTATACCTGCCCGGGAAGAGCATTTTCCCCGATCCATTTGCCGAAAGCGAAGGTCTCTTCGGGGCTGAATGTTTCTTTTATCATAACTTTACAACTCCTTTTTACTTGCAGAATTGCTCTTTGCATATTATAATAGAACGAATAACGAAATACAATACTTTTTGAAAAAGGAGATCAAACTATGGCAAATCCAGTTGTTACCATTACTATGGATAACGGAGATGTGATCAAAGCAGAGTTATATCCGGAGATTGCACCAAATACTGTAAATAACTTTATCAGCCTTGTTAAAAAGGGATTTTATGACGGACTTATTTTCCACCGTGTTATCAACGGCTTCATGATCCAGGGCGGCTGCCCGGACGGAACCGGAATGGGCGGTCCTGGATACAGCATCAAGGGTGAATTTGCTCAGAACGGTGTGAAGAATGAGTTAAGACATACCGAGGGCGTTCTTTCCATGGCAAGAGCCATGCATCCGGATTCAGCAGGAAGCCAGTTCTTCATCATGCACAAAAATGCTCCACACCTTGATGGTGCTTACGCTGCTTTTGGTAAAGTGACCGAGGGCATGGAGGTGGTAAACCAGATTGCTGAGACTGACACTGACTACAGCGACAGACCACTTGATGAGCAGAAGATCAAATCCATGACAGTAGACACCTTCGGCGTAGATTATCCAGAGCCAGAGAAATGCTGATCCTTCATGCTCTGCAGGCAGACTGATCCAGAGCATGTTTAAAAAGCTTTCAAAAGAACTTATCCCCTGCATCTGTGGAATGTTTATTTTCACAGATGCAGGGGGTGTTCTCTTTTAATGGTCAAACACCTTTATTTTGCCTTCCACATCTGCGAAATAAAGCTCCTTCTCTTTCTCCATCTTTATACGTCCGCTGGTGGCTTCTGTGATCACCTTCTGGATTCTTCCAATCTGGTCATTTGGCACAAGAAGATGCATGATCACCTTGTCTGTGTACTCCGTGTCAAGGACCGGAAGCTGATTCTCTGCTGCAATATACTGCAGCTTGCCGATAGCCGTGTAATCTGCAGTCAGTGCCAATGAAATCCCATGGTGCTTCTCTATCACCGTACTCTCCCCCAGGCCAGCCTGCACTGCTCCGGAATAGGCTCGCACAAGTCCGCCGGTACCAAGGAGCACACCGCCAAAATATCTGGTCACAACTACCGCCACATTATAAATATCTTCCCCCAAGATCACATCCAGCATAGGCCGTCCTGCAGTTCCTGACGGCTCCCCGTCATCGCTGCACCTTGTAAACTCCCGATGTTCTCCAATAGAATAAGCATAGCAATTATGTCTGGCATCCCAGTATTTCTTCTTCATTTCCTCTATGAACGCAAGAGCGTCCTCCTCTTTTTCCACCAGGCGCACCGTCGCAATAAACCGGGATTTCTTCTCCGTAATCTCCCCCTCGCCTCCTGCATAGATGGTCTTATAATTTTCCCGCATACGGAAACCTCCAAAAACTCATAATAAAATAAAGATAACAGCTTGTTCTTCCTCATTTGCTATAGTGTAACATGAATTGGCTTTTCTTTCCAGTCTTGTAAAAGGATGCTGTTCACCTTACTATTCACTGATACCGTTCCGCGAGGTGTTTTTTGTGAACAAAGTTCACAGAAATATTCGATTTTAGGGTTTATTTACGAACCTGGATTTGATATAATAGAACGGATTATAAAGGAGGTTTATCATGAACTACGGAAAAAAATCGGCCTCTAAGAAACGGAATTCTCTTATTTCCCGCTCGTCCATGATGGGAAAAAGGGCACATGTTTCGTTTATCAGAGTCCTTTTCATCGGCCTGATCGCCCTGTGCGTTGCAGTGTCCAGTCTTGGAATTGGTTCCATTCGTGGAATACTTGCAAATACGCCGGACGTAAATGAAGTGGATATCATGCCTCTTGGTTATGCCACTTTCCTCTATGACTGCAATGGTAATCAGATTCGTAAGCTGGCAGCACCTAATGCCAACCGACTTCCGGTTTCCATTGACCAGATTCCGGAGGATCTGCAGCATGCAGTAGTGGCTATCGAGGATGAGCGTTTTTATGAGCATAATGGAATTGATGTAAGAGGTATTCTTCGTGCTGGTGTGAAAGCACTTACTACCGGAAGCTTTTCCGAGGGTGCAAGTACCATTACCCAGCAGCTTCTGAAGAACAACGTTTTCACCAACTGGACCAACGAGTCTACACAGGTGGAGCGATTTACACGTAAGCTTCAGGAGCAGTTCCTTGCCGTTGAGATTGAGAAAAAGATCGGCGACAAGAACGTGATCCTTGAGAATTACCTGAATACCATCAACTTGGTGCAGGTGCATACGGTGTACAGGCTGCTGCCCGTCAGTACTTTAATAAAGATGTGTGGGATCTGAATCTTTCCGAGTGCGCAACTCTGGCAGGTATCACCCAGGCTCCTACCAAATACAACCCAATCGAGAATCCCAAGGAAAATGCAAAGAGACGTAAAGAGGTTCTTGACCATATGCTGGATCAGGGTTACATCACTCAGGAGCAGTATGACGATGCTATTAATGATGACGTTTACACCCGCATTCAGGAGGCACAGGCTTCTAATACACAGTCTTCCAGCAAGACATACTCTTACTTTGAGGACGAGCTTACCAAGCAGGTTATCAATGATCTGATGAATATCAAGGGATACACCAAGACACAGGCACAGAACCTTCTGTATAGCGGTGGTCTGAAGATCATGACTACCCAGGATCCGGACATTCAGAACATTGTGGATGAGGAATATTCCGATCCATCCAACTATCCGGATTACGTACAGTACGCACTTGATTATGCCCTTACCGTGAAACAGCCGGATGGCCAGGAAGTAAACTACAGCAAGGAAATGATGAAGCTTTACTTCCAGAATGAGGATCCGTCTTTTGATCTTTTGTTTGATTCCCAGGACGAGGGACAGACTTATGTAGACCGTTATAAAGCGAATATTCTTGCAGACGGAAGCACGGTTGTTGCAGAGCGTGTAAGCTTTGCCCCCCAGCCTCAGTCAGCAATGACGATTATCGACCAGCATACCGGATATGTGAAGGCGATCATTGGCGGACGTGGAACCAAGACTGCCAGCTTACCCTGAACCGTGCTACAGACAGTACCCGTCAGCCAGGTTCTACATTTAAGATCGTATCCACCTATGCTGCGGCCCTTAATGAGAAAGGCATGACACTGGCTACCACTTACGAAGACCAGCCAATCACCTATGACAACGGTGCACCAGTCAATAATGCAAGCGGCAGCTTTAATGGTACCACTACGATCCGTACAGCGATCCGTAATTCTGTCAATACCGTTGCCGTTCAGTGTTTTGAGGATGTAACCCCTGAGCTTGGCCTGAAATACCTGGACAACTTTGGATTTACCACACTGGCACATGGTACAGAAGCGGATACCGATGCCAATGGCAATGTTTATACAGATGCAACCTGCCTACAGCACTTGGGCGGTCTGACCTACGGTGTTAAGAACGTAGAGCTTTGTGCCGCATACGCAGCCATTGCGAACGGCGGTAATTATATCAAACCGGTTTACTACACCAAGATTCTTGATCACAACGGAAACGTATTGATTGAGAACAACTCTGTAGGACGCTCCGTCATTAAGGAAACAACTGCTTATCTTCTTACAAGCGCCCTTGAGGATGTAGTTCAGAATGGTACCGGTACAGCCTGCCAGCTTGACAATATGGCAGTTGCAGGTAAGACAGGTACTACAGATGCATACAATGACCTCTGGTTCGTAGGATATACACCATATTACACCTGTGCAGTATGGTCCGGTTACGACGGCAACCAGAAGATACCAGAAGGTGATGCACGTAATTTCCACAAGACATTATGGCGTAAGGTCATGAACCGGATCCATCAGGGAATGGAATACAAAGATTTCGAAGTTCCGGATGGTATTGAGCAGATCAGTATCTGTGCTGATACAGGACTTCTTCCGAGAGTTGGCTGCCCGGTTACAGAGGAGTACTTTGATGTAGGAACCATGCCTACAGAGTACTGTGACCAGCATTTCTACGAATATGACGAGAGTCAGGATGAGGATATGGAAATCTACGATGAAAATGCCACTCCGACTCCAGATCCGGAAAATCCGGACGGCACAGACAATACAGATGGCAGTGGCGGTGACGGCACTGGCGGCGATGGTACTGGTGGTGACGGTATTGGCGGTGACGGTACCGGCGGCGGTGATATCCAGTATCCAGATGAAAGCGGCGGAGATTCTGGTAATGATGATATTTATTATTACTAAAAAGCTTTCAGCTGACAACCAGTAATAAACAATTAGAGAACTGCAGTTTTCGTTTCCGGAAAGCTGCAGTTTTTTTTCTGCCAAAATAATAGCTATTCAATGCCGGAAGCGATAAACTATATATACAAAGAAACGCCTTGCACAGAGTCTGCTGGATTCAGCAATCCTCTGCACAAGGCGTTTCCTGATTTTATGTATTATGAAATTCTCTGGATGATCTGAAATCAGTCTTTGATCACCATACGGCTGCGCCATAGATACCGGCATCATTTCCAAGGCTTGCAAGAATGATCGGAGTACTCTTACAGGATGGGAATGCATATTTCTGATAGTACTTCTGGATACAGTCTGTAAGAGGTTTGCCTGCTTTGGATACACCGCCGCCAATTACAATTGCCTCCGGGTCTGTTACACATGCAAACACGGCAAGTGTGCTTCCCAGAATATCGCCAACCTTCTCCATAGTCTTAACAGCCAGAGCATCGCCCTCCTTGTAGAAGTCAAGAACATTCTTAGCAGAAAGCTTCTCTACATGACGCATCTTGCTGTCCTCCTTGCTCTCCTCCAGAATGTCATTTGCCACACGTACAATTCCGGTTGCAGATGCATACTGCTCCAGACATCCGTGATTACCGCAGTTACATGGGCGAACTTCATTGTGATTGACACATGCATGTCCAATCTCTCCACCGGCACCGTGATAACCTGCGATGATCTTGCTGTCGATGATGATACCGCCGCCAACACCAGTTCCAAGTGTAACCAGGATCACGTTCTTGGCCCCCTCTGCAGCACCCTTCCATGCCTCTCCAAGAGCTGCGATATTGGCATCATTGGCTGCCTTTGCCGGAAGCCTGTAAGTGCGCTTAATTCGCTTGCTACGGCCTTAAAACCCCAGTGCAGATTAACTGCCATAGGAACTTCACCATTCTCATTAACAGGTCCTGGAATGCCGATTCCAACACCGTCTACATTATCCTTTGTGATTCCTCTCTCATCCAGCTTCGTCTTGATTGCATCTGCAACATCCGGCAGGATTGAAGAACCGTTATTCTCCAGTCTTGTTGGAATCTCCCACTGCTCAACCAAAGTTCCATTCGTAAGAAACAGACCGCATTTTACAGAAGTTCCTCCTACGTCAATACCAAAACAATACATACCCATTGTAAATTTCCATCCTTCTGATCTATGAATTACTATTCTATGCATTACTGTTCTATGCATTACCGTTCTATGCATTACTGTGCCTTAAAGCCTATTAAAAAAGTATTCCCGCAATCTGCACACTCTGATTTTTATTCTTCTCTTTTTTTGGCAATATTCGCCTGAACACGCTTGTACAGCTCCTCAGCTGCATTGTAGCCCATCTTCTTCTGTCTGTGGTTAACGGCTGCAGACTCAACGATAACAGCCAGATTACGTCCCGGACGAATCGGAAGGGAATGGCATACGATCTTGTTTCCAAGATACTCCGTATACTCCTCATGAAGTCCCAGACGGTCGTACTCCTTGTCGCGGTCCCACTCTTCCAGCTTGATAACAAGATCCACAGACTGGGTATCCTTAACACTCTCAACACCAAACAGGGTCTTCACATCAATAATACCAATACCACGAAGCTCAATAAAGTGACGTGTAATATCCGGTGCGGAACCAACTAAAGTGACATCACTCACCTTGCGAAGCTCAACAACGTCATCACTGACAAGACGGTGACCACGCTTGATCAGCTCAAGGGCTGCCTCGCTCTTACCAATACCGCTCTCGCCTGTGATCAGGACACCCTCGCCATAAACATCCACAAGCACACCGTGAATGGAAATACAGGGAGCCAGCTGGACGCCAAGCCAACGGATGATCTCTGCCATCAGACTGGACGTAGTTCTCTCTGTCACAAATGTAGGTACATTATATTTGTATGCAAGATCGATCATATCCTGTGACGGTCTTGTCATAGTGCTGAAGATGACACATGGGATCTTGCTGGAGATAAAACGCTCGTACTTGAATGTGCGCTCCTCATCGCTTAACTGCATCAGATAAGTATACTCTACATATCCGATGATCTGAACACGCTCGTTTGCAAAATGCTCCAGATATCCTGTAAGCTGCAAAGCCGGACGATTTATTTCTGCTGTCTTCACATAAATCTCTGTAAGGTCAATATCAGGCGTCAGGTTGGTCAGATTCAGTTCCTGCGCCAGCTTGGTAAGCTGTACACCCTTCATGCTTTTATCTCCTTTTTATTTGATGTTTTGACGGAAAACCGCACTCTTTTTTATTATACACAATTCTTCTTATAACTTCAATGTTGAATCTTGTGAAAAAATGCATATACAGATTCTGCACTTTGCATATTCATGGATTCTGTCTGGCTTAATTCTTCCACGGAAGCATCCCGGATATTCTCAATAGAGCGGAACCTGCGCATCAGGGCCTTGCGCCTTGTTTCCCCGATTCCAGGGATATCATCCAGAACAGAGTGCACCTGCTCCTTGCTTCTGAGGGAGCGGTGATATTCGATGGCAAAACGATGAGCTTCATCCTGAATCCTTGTGACAGATGAAAGCCCTACTGGATGTGTCGATGGGAATCTCCACATTGTTGAAATACACCCCTCTTGTGCGGTGGTTGTCATCCTTTACCATGCCGCATACCGGAATGTCAATTCCAAGCTCGCCAAGAACCTTCAGGGCAATGTTTACCTGGCCCGGCTCCATCCATCAGGATCAGGTCCGGAAATCTGGAAAAGCTGTCGAATTCCCCCTTGGATTCATGGGTAAAACGCCTTGTAAGCACCTCTTCCATGCTTGCGTAATCATTTGGTCCCTGCACCCATTTGATCTTGAATTTGCGGTAATCACTGCGCTTGGGCTTGCCTTTTTCATAAACCACCATGAGCCTACTGATTCAAATCCGCTGATATTGGAAATGTCGTAGCTTCCATACGCACAAGGTTC
>ENA-OQCX01001059-OQCX01001059.1-human-gut-metagenome-genome-assembly--contig:-NODE-1059-length-13327-cov-2.269091_pt1 | contig 13327 bp, 17 predicted proteins | sample MGYA00242762_ERZ504587 | MGnify/ENA primary metagenome ERZ504587 (study PRJEB26092, sample SAMD00036337) | human gut metagenome | host: Homo sapiens | study: EMG produced TPA metagenomics assembly of...
TTCATACTATGAGTGTTCAGTAAAATGAACCAACAAATTCATTGAAACCCCCTTCAATGATGATGCAATACAAAAGATAAGCGAGATTAACTTATATCCTCCCCGAAACGCCCCGGCTTCTGAAGTACTAGCTGAAGCGGGGCGTTAACTTTCCTGTTTTGCTGTTTTTTTCTATTTTACTCCAAGCTTCTCCAGTTCCTTTGCAGCCTGCTTCAGATCATGGAATTCAATGGCATGAATACCAAGCTTTCTTGCAGCCTCGCAGTTCTCCGGGCGGTCATCCAGGAAAACGCTCTCCTCCGGTTTTAAACCGAATCTGGAAAGAAGTGTCTCATAAATATCAGCCTCCGGTTTGATCTGCTGAACCTCACAGGAGAAAATCACACCATCCATATTTTTCAGAAAAGGCATTTTACCTGGTCTTGTCTGATCCAGCATGAATTGGCTGTAGTTTGACAGAATGTACAGATGATAGCCCTGGCTTTTCAGATAGCTGGTCCAGGTTTCGGCGTAATCCTTAATTCCAATTGTTTTTCCTGATTCTTCGATCACACGCTTTACATCCGCTTCGTACTCGGCCGGAAGTTCTGCGATAAACTGTTTCCGGTATTCTTCTTCAGGAAACAGGCCACGGTCACGCTCATTCCAGATCTGCTCTTAAAAACCTTCTCAGCAATCAGCTTCTCTTCTTCTGCCGAAAAGTGGAACGCTTTCAGATAGCTTTCCCAATCATAGGAAACCAATACCTGTCCCACATCAAAAATTATGTTTTTCACTTCGCCTGCGACCTCCTTTTCCTCTTTCTTCAAAAGTTTATAAACCATAAGAAATACATAAGCCAGCACTGGCACCAGAATTACAGTACCTACTGCTGCCTTAAAATTCCCCTGTGCGTTGTCGCCGCTGCCAAAAGCAAAGATCATAGGCAGACAGCAAACTTCCAGTAAGACTACCACTCCCAGAATGGCAGCTGCACGTTTAAAATTTTTCATTCTTTATTCCTTTATAAAATCCGTTTTCTTTTTTGTCATCTAGAGCATCGAAAATTAAGTTTCTGCTATATTGGCGCAGCAAATAAAAATCAGACAAGTCAATATGGCAGTTACTTAATATTCGATGTACTAGATACAAGATACGCCGGAGAGAACCTCCGGCGCAGTCACATTTCAATTACCGATCACTCTGTAACCAGTAATGTATTCTTACTTACAAGCGTCTGATACGCAGCCGCTTTTTTCCAAATTATTTATTTCTGTAAATAATATCGTTTCTTCCTGGTCCGTTGGAAACCATGGTGATCGGGTATCCGATCTTCTCCTCGATGAATTCGATGTATTTTCTGCAATTCTCCGGAAGATCCTCATAGTTCTTTATTCCACGGATATCGCATTTCCATCCTGGAAGCTTCTCGATCACCGGTTTTGCTTTCTCAAGTCTGGCTGTGGTCGGGAAGTCTGTGGTAATCTCTCCGTCGATATCGTAAGCAACACAAACCGGGATCTCATCCAGATAGCCAAGTACGTCAAGTACTGTAAATGCCACATCTGTAGCCCCCTGAAGACGGCAGCCGTATTTAGATGCAACACAGTCATACCATCCCATACGTCTCGGACGTCCAGTGGTAGCGCCGTATTCTCCGCCATCACCACCGCGTCTTCTAAGCTCGTCAGCCTCTTCTCCGAAAATCTCGGAAACAAATGCACCGGCACCTACTGCGCTGGAATAAGCCTTGCTTACAACAACAATCTTCTGGATCTCATATGGAGGCACACCTGCTCCGATTGCACCATATGCTGCCAGTGTGGAAGAAGAGGTAACCATTGGGTAAATACCATGGTCAGGGTCTTTCAAAGTTCCAAGCTGTCCCTCAAGAAGGATCTCCTTGCCCTCTTTCAGTGCATTATTCAGATACAAGGAAACGTCGCATACATATGGTGCAACCATCTTCTTGTATTCCATCAGCTCTGCAAAAAGCTCATCAACGTTCAGAAGCGGTTTGTGGTATAAGTGCTCAAGAAGAACGTTCTTAGTTTCACAAACGCTTGCCAGTTTCTCCTTCAGGCGATCCTCGTCAAAAAGCTCATTTACCTGAAAACCGATTTTTGCATATTTGTCAGAATAGAAAGGTGCGATACCGGATTTAGTAGAACCGAAAGATTTGCCTCCCAGACGCTCTTCCTCATACTGGTCAAACAGAATGTGGTACGGCATAACCATCTGTGCTCTGTCAGAGATCAGAATCTTCGGTGCCGGAACACCTTTGCTTACAACCTCATTGTATTCTTTGAAAAATACAGGGATATTCAGTGCAACACCGTTGCCGATCACACTTGTGGTGTGTCCATAAAATACACCTGACGGCAGAGTGTGAAGTGCGAATTTACCATAGTCGTTTACAATGGTATGTCCTGCATTTGCACCACCCTGGATCTAACGATAATATCAGCTTTCTCAGCGAGCATGTCGGTAATTTTCCCCTTACCTTCATCTCCCCAGTTTGCTCCAACTACTGCTTTGATCATAACTCAAATTCCTCCTGTGTCTGATCTGAATTTCATAAAAAAAGAAATTAACAACCTTTTATCATACATTAATCTCAGCTGTCATTCCAAGCATTTCCTTGTGGGAATCCAGAACCGGATTTACAACTTTTGCAATAAAGCTTTCGGTCTGCTCTTTGGCACGTCCCACATATTTCTTCGGATCCATGGTCTTCTGAAGCTCTTCCAGGGTCAGGTTAAATGCCGGATCTGCTGCGATCAGCTCAAGAAGGTTGTTGTCCTTACCTTCTACCTTAACATTCCTGCCTGCTTCCATGGAAAGCTCACGGATGCGCTCATGAAGCTCCTGACGGTCTCCACCTGCTTTTACTGCGTCCATCATAATGTTCTCAGTTGCCATAAATGCAGCTCAGCCATCATGTGTTTCTCGATAACCTTCGGATAAACCACAAGGCCATCTACAACATTCAGGCACAGATCCAGGATTCCGTCAATTGCAAGGAAGCCTTCCGGTACGGAAAGACGCTTGTTGGCGGAGTCATCCAGGGTTCTCTCAAACCACTGGGTAGCAGAGGTGATGGCTGGATTCAGGGCATCTACCATCACATATCTGGAAAGGGAAGCAATACGCTCACTTCTCATCGGGTTTCTCTTATAAGCCATAGCGGAAGATCCGATCTGGGATTTCTCAAATGGCTCCTCTACTTCTTTCAGATGCTGAAGAAGACGGATATCGTTTGACATCTTGTGTGCACTTGCTGCAATTCCTGCCAGAACATTGACAACACGGGTATCAACTTTACGGGAATAGGTCTGTCCGGATACCGGATAGCATTCCTTGAATCCCATCTTGGCAGCGATCATCGGATCGATCTTGTCGATGGTCTCCTGGTCTCCTTCAAACAGTTCCAGAAAGCTTGCCTGTGTACCTGTAGTACCTTTAGAACCAAGAAGCTTAATGGTGCCAAGAACATATTCAAGATCTTCAAGATCCATCATAAATTCCTGTGTCCACAGTGTGGCACGCTTTCCAACGGTAGTTGGCTGTGCAGGCTGGAAATGTGTAAATGCAAGTGTAGGCTGATCTTTATATTTGTCAGCGAACTTGGAAAGCTCTGCAATTACGTTTACCAGTTTCTTCTGAACCAGCTTCAGAGCTTCTGTCATAACAATAATGTCTGTATTATCTCCTACATAACAGGATGTTGCTCCCAGGTGGATGATTCCCTTTGCTTTCGGGCACTGCACACCGTAAGCATATACATGGGACATAACATCGTGACGTACTTCTTTCTCACGTGCCTTGGCAACATCATAATTGATATCGTCTGCATGAGCTTTCAGTTCATCAATCTGTTCCTGGGTGATGTTCAGTCCAAGCTCCTTCTCAGTCTCTGCCAGAGCGATCCAGAGTCTTCTCCAGGTGCGGAATTTCATATCCTGTGAAAAAATGTACTGCATTTCCTTGCTGGCATAACGCTCAGACAAAGGGCTTGTATATCTGTCTGTACTCATTCTTTCTCTCCTGTTTCTAAGTAAGTTTTTATCATTTACTTTGCGGATCAACTGTTTTTTTCCACATACAAGGGAATTATATAACATCCAAAGATTTTAAGCAAGCCCCTGATGGAATTTCCCAAGGAATTCCTTCATTCTTACATGTTCTGATGAAAATACCTCTTCCGGGGTGCCTTCCACTGCGATCAGACCGTCATCCATAAAGATAATCCGGTCGGAGATGTCACGGGCAAAGCTCATCTCGTGGGTAACAATCACCATGGTGATATGCTCGGCTGCCAGGTCTTTGATTACTTTCAAGATTTCGCCAGTGAGCTCCGGATCCAAAGCAGATGTGGGCTCATCGAAGAAAAGAATATCCGGGTTCATGCAAAGGGCTCTGGCGATGGAAACTCGCTGCTGCTGTCCACCTGAAAGCTGGTATGGATAATAGTTTTCTTTATCTGAGAGTCCCATTTTCTTCAGCAGTTCTCTGGCCTGAGCGTAGACTTCTTTTTTGTCTCGTTTCTGGACTTTGATAGGAGCGTCTGTAATATTTTTAATCACGGAAAAATGGGGAAAAAGGTTAAAATTCTGAAAAACCAATCCGATTTTTCGTTTTGATGATTTCGCCGCCGTCTGGTGTCTCCAGACCAGTGCACAGCGAAGCAATGTAGACTTACCAGAGCCGGAGGGACCGATAATACTAAGAACCTCGCCCTTGTCTACTTCCAGGGAAATGTCACGGAGAACGTCCAGGGCTCCGAAACTTTTCTTTATGTGTTTCATTTCAAATAATTTCATATAGTGACTCCTTCTGGTTACCCGCACACGGTTTTGCAATGTATATTCCCTGCAGGTTGATGATAAATTATTAGCGGTAATAGTTCAGTTTTTTCTCTACTTTATCCATAATCACTGCTACCAGCAGGTTAAATACATAATAAAATACAGCCGCTACCACAAACGGCACCATCGTGGTCTGAGAGCTGGCAATCTGTTTCGCCAAAGTGAACATTTCAGCTACCGCTACAACAAACGCCAATGAAGTATCCTTTACCAGAGTGATTACTTCGTTGGTAATAGATGGCAAAATCCGTTTAAATACCTGGGGAAGAATGATGCGGAAGAAGGTCTGTGCTTTTGAGTAGCCAAGGATTCTGGCTGCTTCATACTGACCTACTGGCATGGATTCAATTCCACCACGGTAGATTTCTGCAAAATAAGCGGCATAATTAATTGCAAAAGCAATAAATACAGCGATCAGGCTGTAACCCATGGAAATTCGGATTCCAAAAATAAAATATGGTCCGAAATATACTACCATCAGCTGCAGCATAAGAGGTGTTCCGCGCATAATGGAGATATAAGCAGAAACGATCCATCTGATTATCTTTATTTTGGACATTTTACCCCAACAGACCAGAAGGCCAAGTGCAGGGAAAATATAAGGGTTACAAAGAAAATTTCCGTAGTTACGGTCATTCCCTTTGCAAGCTGGCTTAACATTACACTAAAACTCATAGTTACTGTGTTCCTCCTGTTGATACTTGTGTTCTAAGGGATCGCATTTCACGTTTCATTTCATTCTATAATTCACATTCTGCGAATCAAGCTCCTTCTTTTGGAGCAGACCCCTTCTCGCTAAGAAAAGAGGGTGCGCCAGGTACCCTCTTTTTTGCGTATATTCGTGTTTATAGTCTATGTGAATTATTCAGCCTCATCCTCAGCAGTATCTGCGTCAGCTGCCTCATCAGAATCTGCATTTTCTTCTGCGCATCTGTGCTCTCTTCTGTCTTATCCGCTGCTTCCTCATCTCCCAGCAAAGCATGTCAGCTACACCATACTGCTCAGCCAGTTTATCAATCTCGCCCTCGTCATACAGCTTCATAACCTCGGTCCATACGGTATCACGAAGCTCCTCGTTTCCTTTGGCAAATCCAATACCGTACTGCTCGCTCTGGATCGGCTCGTCCAGAATCTTATATTTGCCCTCTTCTCTCTGAGCCAGCTGATATTTTGCAACTCCAATATCTACTGCAACAGCGTCAGCAGCACCGGAATCAATATTCATAAATGCAGTATTGTAATCCGGATTCTCTGTAAGAGAAGCAAAGCTGTCTGTCAGATCCTTGTTGTCATCACTGTTTAATGCATCGAGTGCTGCAGATGCAGCCTGTACTACAACATTCTTCCCTGCCAGATCTGCCAGTGTCTCAATTCCGGAATCGGAAGTGACTACCATAACCTGCTCGTTATTCAGATATGGATCAGACCATGTATAATCATCCTCACGTCCATTGATGGTAAAGCCATTCCAGATACAGTCAATATTTCCGGAATTCAGCTCCATATCCTTGGAATCCCAGTTAATCGGCTTCTTTACAAGCTCCCATCCAAGATTATCACATACCTTCTGCGCCACATCCAGGTCAAAACCAACATATTCGCCACTTTCATCCATATAACCAAAAGGCGGGTACTCTGCATCAAATCCAACAGTCAGGGTCTTACTGTCGGCATCTGCATAAACAGTCACACCAGAGCAGATACCTGCTGCCATCAAGCACTCATCATAATCGCCAGCATTCTTTTTTTCATAATATCTATCCTCCTGAAATCTAATTCTCATTATTTTAGTGCGTTTTCACTCTACATGTTAAAGCATGGTTGTATGGTAGCATACGAAAGTAATTCTGTCAATATAGTTTTTTAGAAAAAGCACAGGTTCATCACGAACCTGTGCTCCTATGATACTCTCCAGTCAGCTTCTCCAGCATTTCATCCGCCTTCCCTGGTCTTATGCTGACCTCCTTTTTCTGCGCAAACTCATCCAATGCCTTTTTTAAAGTATCCTTCACTTCCTCCGATACATTCAGCTCCTTCAGCCTGTTCTCATACTCCTGCGGCTTCTTCACGCTACGATAAGCAAGCAGATAGCAAACCAGCTCCTTAGGATCGCTCTGGGTAAGAAACGCCTCCCAGAAACACTCCATTGCTTTCTCCATCTGAAAAAGATAGCTGTACGCACATCCAAGGTTATGCCACACACTCATGGTCAGTCCCGGTCTTATCTGCTCCAGCCCTTCTTTTTTCAGAAGCTGCTGATACACCTTGATGGCACTTACATACATCTTATTCGCTACCAGGGCATCCCCTTTTCTCTTTTTTCGAAGAAGAGGTGCCTCCTGATCCAGCTTGGCAAGCTTTACATTCAATGCCTTCAGCTCATCGTAAGTAAGATAATTGATCTCCTTAAATACCGGATAAAGCACATCCTCCGCACTGGCAAATTTACCAAGATGAGGACGTAGCTTGGCTGCCAGCTTGGCAGATCCAGTTCCTCGCTGATCCAGATACAGAGATTTTCATTTATAACAGAAGAATCCACCAGATAAAGATTGTGGTACAGAAAGTAGCAAAGCTCCTCCAGTGAGTAAATATTGGTATTGATACTCTCCACAAAAAACGGCTTGTCCGCCTTTTTTGTCTGACATAAAATATAACCGCTCATTTCCAGCCTCCTTTACCACTCTACCAGTTCGTCCCAGACCTTGCCGCTGGAAGGGAACATTTCTCCAAATCCAAGATCTTTTACAACAACGCGGCATTTCTTCTGTGACACATATGCAAGGGCCAGAGACAGTCTTGTAGTCTTATTGGGACGCTCAGGAAGTCCGGGCAGTCCCATAATTACTTTCTTCTTGTGCTTCTCGCCGAAGGTTCCAACAACAAAAACGAGCTCTGTTATATCATCCAGGATCAGCTCACAGCCAGCTTTACACTCATACCAGTTCTTACCAGCCTCAATAAGCGGGTAATATGCCGGTGCACCCATCACCCGCATTTCCATTCCCACATCTTTCAGCACAAGAGCAGGACTCATATAACGGTACCCCTTCAGGATCTTATCCTCAAGGCGCTCCTTTCCAGCTGCACATGCACCTTTTGCAAAAAGGTTATTTCCATAATAAACCTTTCTTCGCTGCATGCAAAGGCTTCCAATGGATATTTTCGCCCAATCCGGGCTGAATCCATATCCTGTGATCTGAATGCTGGAAAAAGACCGGTTCCAAGAGTCTCCTTAATAAAATCACGGAAAGCCTCATCTCTGGCTTCCACGGCCTTCTCTCCCTCTTCCTCAGGTGCTGTAAGAGATGGGAGGACCGTCTTCTTCGGCTCCTCAAGGCGTACCAGCACCGGCCTTGTGCTGCTGTCCATAGTCAGCTGCTGAAACTTCACTTCATCCTGGTGAAAAGAATACCAGCCGATACTCCGGTTCCAGGTCTCTCTTTTCTGGGTAAGGGAATAATAATAAAAGCTCTCTCCATGGTCTATCAGCATGTACTGATTCTTCGAAAAACCAATGGCCTGGCAGGCTTTTTCCATATTTTTCACCTGGGGGTCCTCAAGCTCAGGACTTGTGATCACCAGGCATTTTGTATTTTTTACAAGATCTGCAACTCCCAGAAATTTCAGCATACCCTCCAGAAAAACCTGAAGCAGCTCCCATGGCTCCACCTGTTCTCCCAGAATCTGCACACTGTCTTCTTTCTTACAGATTCCATACAGGTCATCCACCATCTGTCCCCCTTTTTCCCGGGCAAAATAAACTGCCTCAAGACCAATGGTGTACTCTTTATGCTCTCCGCGCCTGCAAATACAGGTAGGTGCTTCAAACTCCTGAGCACCAACCTTCATGGACACAGAGCAGGGCTCCTCCCCTTTCCGGTCATAATAGCAGATCTGGGAATAATCTTTTCCAAAATCAATTCCTATGATCAAATCACGAATTTCATTCATATATTCAGTCCTCTTCTGTAATGACAAACATTTCTTTTACATACTGTTCCTGGCGGAAATACTGCTTCAGTCCCTGTTTCACCTCATGATGCTTGTCCAGTTTCCGCGCAGACAAAATCTGATTAATCATCTGGTACTTGCTGAATGGTGTACCTTCCACCTTGCTCATTCCAAGTACCCGCTCTGGCGTTCTTTTGGTCTGTCCATTACATTCCTCTGAAAAATAATAATGCAAAGTTTCCCCATAAAACATGGTAAACGGCTTGGTAAAAATACCCTCATATACATTCTTAAGAGGCTCTGTCTTATATTCCAGCGCACGTCCAAGTCCGGTATCCAAAGCATATACAAGGGTTACCTTCGCCTCCGGGCTGGTGTGATATTCCACACATGTTTTATCATCCATCTGATACAGGCTCAGAATTTCCGGTGGAAGTCTGTGGAAGAAAGAAAATACCATTTCTTTGTCCATGCACATTTTCAGAAGCTCTTTTTCTATGGAAAGAAGAGCTTCTTTTCTGCTCTTTTCCCTGGAAAGCTCTTTAAACAAAGCCAGATAGCATACTTCATTTACCATCCATTTCTGCATATATGCATTCAACAGACAGTTTTTCACAAAAGGACTCATGGTGTATTCTTTTACAAAAATGCCATAGGAAACATGGGTCAGATATCCGCTTACGATCCACTCCCTTCCGGAATGGCGAATGTAGGATTCCAGAACATGCTCTCCCTCCTTGCGGTAATCCGTGGTAAACATAAGAAGCTGAAGGATTTTTTCCTCCAGATCATAGGTATCCATTTCAAATCCCACAGCACTTTTCCAGATGGAAAACATTTCATCCACAGGTCCAAAACGATATTTCATAAGATATGTGAGGATCACCTCATCATAAAATCCATTTCTGTAAACATCAGATGCCAAAGCCAGAAGTTCCTCATCTTCCAGCATGTCGCAGCGCACGATCATGCGGCTCACCAGTTTCAGAAGGCTTCGCATGTCCACGCCCTCATAGCCGAATTCCTCCACAATGGCCTGTGCCTGGGAAAAAGGCCGCGGCTTATAAGACCACCAGAAGCTTCTGCCTGTCCACACGGGCATATTCCCGGTAATCCATCTGCTTTAAATACTGATCCAGATCTTCGCCAAATACATGCTCTGCATAATAATCCAGAATCCTGCGACGTACCTTCTGCTTATACTCCATGCAAAAAGCATCGGATTTGACCAGTCTTTGAAAAATATCCAGATTATCTTTGTCCAGTTCATGGCTTTCGCAATAATGAAGAAGCACACCTGGCTCGTCCACGCCAAGGGCAAGAACTTTTCTCACTGCCCCATCCTCATCCATGGTCTTCTTCAAGCTGTAATCTACAGTAGCACTGTATCTGCGCTGCTTGTCATCCTGAAAAAGGATAGCAGCATCTTCTGTATAAATTCTTGGATAAGCTACGCCCTGAACACAGGTATAAGTCTCCTCTGATTCCATCTGACTGTGACGAACGATCACATAGCGGACTTTTTTATCATCAAAATAAAGGCGGTGGGTAAACATTTTCTGCGCAATGGAATCTGCCGCCTCTTTTGTGCGAGGCTCCATCAGAAACTCCTGATATAAGACAGCATAGCTCTCATTCATTTTGCCCTCAGCCAGTTTTTTCCTGGCGAAATCCCGCATACCTGACATATAGCGCTGGTATGCTGCCGGCTCTTTTTTCCTTATTTGCAATAATGCAGGAATAAATAAATGCCCGCTTGGAATCTCCAAGGGAATCGCTGTTGTAAGTAAAATACATGAGAAGAGCCTTTGGAAGCTCAATCCGTCTGGAAGTGTCCATAGTCTCCACATAATACTCATAAAGTCTTGTAAGACGCAGCCCATGCTCCACTGCCAGGGAAAACCAGCGGAAATATTCGGTCTTTCTTGGGTTTCCTTCATCACATATTTGCAGATGCTTCCAGGGTATCCTCCGAAGAATACTGATCATAGCCCTTTGCCAATGCCTGATAAATACTTTCGTTATAATCTTTCTCATATCCGGAAAGGTATGCAAGGCGCATTACCAGCTCCTCTGTAAGAAGGTTTCTTCTTGCCGCGAAACGGAATACCTGTCCCCAGAAGCTGTTCAGCCTGTGAAGAAGAGTCATGTCCTTGCAGATGATCTTCCATGCTTCCAGATAGAGGAACGGACTCCTGCAGCCCTTGCCAAACTGCTCTTCCAGCACAAATAATGCCTTGGACGGAGTCTCCTTGTATGCAGGATCCAGCTTCAGCAGGATCCATAAAAGCGGAAAACTGTCACTTTTTTGCATGTAAAAATTGCGGATTCTGGACAGGGCGTGAACCTTGTCCTTATATAAACCGGTAAGCGTGCACAGATACAGATAAATTCCAGCAAACTCCAGATCATCTCTTGTATAGGATTTATCCTGATAGCTTTCCAGAAGAACTCTTGCTTCCTCATGATGGTTCTCCATGTAAAGAAGAAAGGCCTCATACATCTGGTATTCCGGATAATCACATCCGGACTGGTGAAGCTGGTTCAGAATATAGTGGCTGCTTGCACTCCAGGTGGAAAAATCCATCCAGCTGTTGACCCCTGGATTCTCCTTTCCCGCAAGACAGCTTGCCACAGCAGTCTCATAGCACAAGTAGGCCAGACAGTCTTTTTGAAGATCCAGTTTACTCTTCTCCTGAGTCAGACGGATATCTACATCCAGTTTACCACTTGTGGATGCAACAACGGTATAAGTAATCTCCTGATAAGGGCTTTTTACTATAATTTTGCCAAACTGATTGCCTTGTCTTAATTTCTCCTTGTGTACCAGATATTCCACTTCATAATGGCTGCCAATAAAATCTTCGTCTGTTACCACCTTGCGGGGAACTTCCAGAAACTCTCCAACAGCTTCCACATCAAGGCGCAGATGCCCCCATCCGCTTCTCTGAATATAAAAAGATTCTTTCAAAGAGTCTTTCAACTCATAGTATTCTTTGCCCACCTCTCTGGCACTTATGGTTACTTTTTCCTTCTTGCCTGCGGCAATGAGAAATTCTTCCAGATGCTGATATGTCACCGGCTGTCTGGACAGACCATAATAAAGTGTCTGGATCTTTTGATCCTCATTTTCCAGAATTCTGGTGAAGCTGGCATCTTTAAAAATACGGAATGCCTCTTTAAAATCATCCCGGGCAACTTTTACAAATTCGTCCAGATTCCCTACCACACCTGAAAAACTGCGTATTTCCTCTTTTTCGATCTCAATTTCAAAAGGAAGACGGGCCTCTCCAATATTTGTAGTAAAGCACAGCCATCCCTTCAGGTTTTCTCCGGGAGCAAGTCCTACCGTATCAATTCCAAGCGGGAGACGCACAGTAGTTCCTGAAATATGGTCCATTCCCGGTACCACCCGGCGGCTGGAGGAAGTAACATAACCGCGGATCTTCTGATTATCCTCTGTTCCAACGTACACTTCCCCTCTCTTCGTCTCCCCTGCTTTCATGGTCAGGGAAATCTTCTCCTTGGAAAAAAGGAGCTGGGGCTGTTCATATTCAAACTTTCCGTTTAAAAGCTGTTCGATCTTTTTTTTTTCAAAATCATTCACCTTACGTCTTTCGTGTTCTTGTTACTGTCCACAAACTTCACAGCAACACGCTTCTCAGAACATTGCTGCGGAACAGTAATCCTGTTACTCGCTGTCACTGCCTCTTTCGAACCAGAGCCTTTTTCAAACACGCTCCAGGCAGTTACTCTGACATTATTATAATGATTTTCACCCTTTATTTCAATGTAAAATATAAAAAGAATCCTGCCACGATTTTTTTCGCAGTAAAAAAAGGCAGCCAGGCACTTAAAGCCTGTATTTTTCATAGACTATATAGAAATCCCCTTTGAGGTAGCGATTTGAAGACATTTTTGAAACCTTTGACAATGGCCGAGGAGCAGTATTATCTTCAGCAGTACCAAAGGGGCGATATGGAAGCAAAAAATATTCTCATAGAACGTAACCTGCGGCTTGTTGCCCATGTAGTAAAAAAATATCAGGGAACAGATGTAGAACTGGACGATCTGATTTCCATTGGCACCATTGGATTAATGAAAGCCATCTCCACATTTGATTCCACAAAAGCAGCCCGGCTGTCCACATATGCTGGAAAGTGTATCAACAATGAACTGCTTATGTTATTCCGCTCCCGCAAGAAGCATTCCCGGGAAATCTCGCTGTATGAACCCATTGGTACAGACAAAGAAGGCAATGAGATCAGTCTTCTGGATGTAATGGAAGGACCGGCAGTGGACGTTGTGGAAGAGTATTCCACCAGAGAAGATATCCGTCATGTACTGGATTCCATGAAGTCTGTACTGTCTTCCAAAGAATATGAGGTGATCTGCTGCCGTTTCGGTCTCTTTGGGCAAAAGGAACAGACGCAGCGGGAAATCGCCAGGCACCTTCACATCAGCCGCTCCTATGTATCCAGAATTGAAAAAAAACGCCCTGCAAAAATTGTGGACGCTTTTTCCTG
>ENA-OQCX01001060-OQCX01001060.1-human-gut-metagenome-genome-assembly--contig:-NODE-1060-length-13326-cov-2.313054_pt1 | contig 13326 bp, 9 predicted proteins | sample MGYA00242762_ERZ504587 | MGnify/ENA primary metagenome ERZ504587 (study PRJEB26092, sample SAMD00036337) | human gut metagenome | host: Homo sapiens | study: EMG produced TPA metagenomics assembly of...
AAACTAAAAAAATGTAAATGGATCCAAATTATTTTTACTGTTTTTTTGAAAAAATAATTCAGTTAACTAAATAGAATTTTTATAGGTTAATATAAGTTAATACATTCGCCTATTTACACATTATTAATGTTATCAATATATTTATTAAAAAATAATATTTTCATAATTCGTTTTTTTTGTTTATATGAAAATAGTTTGTACATTTGGGCTACCAATATAAAAATAAGGACAGAAAATCAATTTTATATTACTATTTATAGTTAACTAAAACAATTAGCATGAAAAACCAAAAAAAAACCGGTTTGAAAAGATGGAGTATAGTAACTCTGTTTTTTCTATGTGTTTCGAATTTTATGCTTGCACAAGGAATCAAGGTTAAAGGTGTTGTAACTGATACGACAAATGAGCCTTTGATTGGTGCGGCTGTTACTGTTAAGGGTACTTCTACAGGTACAATTACAGACTTTGATGGAAATTTCATTATTGACGTGTCATCAAATGATGATGTTCTTGTAATTTCTTACATAGGATTTACTCCTAAGGAAGTAAAGGTTGCTGGAAAAACTGTTATTAATGTAGTTTTGGGAGAAGATGTTAAAGCTTTGGATGAGGTTGTAGTAGTCGGTTATGGTGTTCAGAAGAAATCTCATCTTACAGGTTCTGTTACCAAGGTTGAAACTGATGGATTGAGCGATTTGCCGGCTTCTCGAATTGATCAAGTTTTACAAGGTAAGATCGCCGGTGTGCAAATTACCAATACCACTTCGGAAGCCGGTGTGGCTCCACGGATCAGAGTACGTGGTATGGGCTCTATCAGTGCAAGCAGCGAACCTCTTGTAGTGGTAGATGGTTTCCCTGTAGCCGATGGTTTAGCTTTTGTAGATATGAATGACGTAGCATCTATTGAAGTACTTAAAGATGCCGCTTCTTCCGCTATCTACGGTTCACGAGGAGCGAATGGTGTAATCCTTATTACTACAAAGAGCGGTACTTCTGATAAGCCTAAATATTCATTTAAGTCAAGTTGGGGCGTAAAGAGTGCATACAAGACACCTGATACATATACCAGCCGTGAATATACTCAGCTTTTGGCAAGAGACAAATATCTTCAGAAGCTTTATAGTAATCCAGATTTCGCCTTGGAGAACTCTCCGGAAATTGATATGAATAAGTTGCTGGACAACAACCAGGCAATATCTTATCTGCCTACAATTTTTACTCCTCAGGATTACAATAATCTTTTATCTGACAATGAAGAGGCTTTGTTGTACATCGATAACGATACAGACTGGCAAGACTTAGCTCTTAGAAATGCTTTCAGCCAAAACTATCAGTTAGGAGTTTCTGGGGGGAAGAATAATACAAAATATTATGTTTCTGCCAATTATTCTGACACTCAAGGTATAATGAACTTCAATGAATATCAGAAAATGGGTTTCCGTGTAAAATTGGATACAGAGTTGAATAAACGCGTATCAATAGGTTTGAATGTCAATCCTTCTTATTCAAAGCGTGAAAGGCCATCGGTTAACTTCCTTGACTATGTGAAATGTTATTCATTCCTGCCATACAGGCACACAGAGGCTACTGCCGTTCTTACAGGGCAGGAAGTAGGAAGTTATGCCCATCCATATCACTTCAACACACTTTATACAAGACCTGACGGAACTACATTCCAAGCTAATCCATGGTCGTCAAGCAATAACAATCCATTGTCAACTGCTGAAAGATACAGAAGGTATCAGGAAGATTATCGTATGCAATCGTCTGCATATATTAATATAAAGATTGCCGACGGACTAACTTTCAGAAGTTCAAACGGTATTTATATGTCATATACTCAAAATGATGAATATATGGAGTTTGATGCCAAGAAAGCAGGAGAAACAAACCAAGGCATTTATAAAAACAAATTATTTATAGACCTTCTGACAGAAAATACATTGAATTACAATAAGACATTTGGTCAGCATGATTTCTCTGTTCTTTTGGGTTATACTGCCGAAAAGACTACTACTACCACAGCCGGTATTACAGGAACAGCATTCCCTACAGATTATATTCACACTCTGAATGCTGCCACATCAATTACTTTGGGTCCTGACAATACTTACACATTCAAGGAACAAGATGCGTTGATGTCTGTATTGGGACGTGTAAACTACGCTTATGCCGACAAGTATCTAGCTTCAGTAAGTGCCCGTACCGACGGCTCTTCTAAATTGCCAAAGGAAATCGCTGGGGTTGGTTCCCTTCTGTTTCTTTGGGATGGAGAATCTCTGAAGAACCGTTTTTGAAGAAATATTACTGGCTCAGTTCTTTGAAACTCAGAGCAAGCTGGGGTCTTACAGGAAACAATGATATTGCGAACTATTCGTTTATGAATAAACTATCATCTGCGAATTATTCATTCGGTTCAGGAACAGGAAAAGTTTCATCAGGTTTGGCCAATCCAACATCAGTTATTGCAAACGTGATATAACATGGGAACAGTCAAGTGAATATAACTACGGATTGGATTTGAGCTTGTTTGATAATAGAATTAACTTTTCTGGCGAATATTATTATTCAGAGACTGTACAGATGCTGTATCAGCAGACTGCACTTTCTATAACAGGTTTCCAGAAATTCTGGAACAATATAGGTAAAGTTGCCAATAAAGGTTTCGAGTTTGAACTTCGTACGATGAATATAGATAAGGAAAAATTCTCTTGGAAATCATCATTTAATATTTCGTTCAATAAGAATGAACTTCTTGACCTTGCAGGTGAGGTAAGACAGATTAACTATGGCGAACGTCAGGAAAGTTACTTGGCTGAAGTTGGAAAACCTTCTATTCAATATTATTTATTTAAGACAACTGGTGTATGGAAATCTGATGAAGAAGTTGCAAATAATCCACATCACACTAATGACAAAGCTGGTGGTCTTAGGGTTTGGGATGCAAATGATGATGGAGAAATTACAGATGCCGACCGTGTAACTTGTGGTACTCCATTTCCTGATTTCACTTGGGGATTCACCAACTCATTTAATGTATATGGTTTCGATATCAGTGTAATGCTTCAGGGCTCACAAGGGGGTAAGGTTTTTAATGGTGACGGATATTATAACGAAACATGGAAATTCAACAAAATGTTCAAAGATACTAACTATTGGATTTCTCCAGACCATCCGGGTAATGGTGTATCACCTTATCAGCTTTATGGTATAGATCCTGAGCTACCGATTACTTGCTTGAAGATGCTTCTTACTGGTCTGTTAAGGATATAGTTGTCGGATATAAATTCCCTAAGACTATAACTAAGAAAATCGGTTTGAACGGATTGAGACTATATGCTTCAATACAGAATTTATATGTACATTTTGCAAGTAATTACCGTGGCGTAAATCCAGAAGCGAGATATACATCCGGAAATTATGCCAATCCTTTGATTTCAGGTTATCAGAGAGGTAGTTTCCCTATGGAGAGAAGTTTTAATTTTGGTATAGACATTAATTTCTAATATAATTTGAATTATGAAAAGCAAAATATTTGTATCAGCGATATTCGCCATTACCATGAGCAGCTGTCTTGACCTTAATCCTATATCTGAGATAGGAGAGGACACATTTTATAGTAATGACACAGAAGTTGCAGTAGGACTGACCGGATGTTATAACGGTCTTCAGGCTCCTATAAAAAATGAATGGATGCTGACTGATATCCGTTCGGATGTATCAAGAGCATACGACAAGAGTTCTTCAAAGACTGAGATAAAAAACGTGATGGCTCTTAACGAACTTGAGGCTTTTGCTTCAATACAGCAGATAGAACAGTACTGGAATTCTGTTTACAATAACATTTACCGATGCAACATGGTATTGCAGAATGTAGGAAATGTATCAAACGACGCAAAACGTAAACAGTATGAAGGTGAGGCGCTGTTCATAAGAGCATATCATTACTTTAATCTTGTGAGATTGTTTGGTCCTATTTTTTTGGTTGATAAACCAATCAGTGCTCAGGAAGCATTCTCATATGACAGAATGGCTGTAGAACGTGTATATTCGAATATAGAAAAGATCTTCTTAAGATTATTAATGATGAATTGCTGCCAGAGGCATACAGTAGTGACAGTGATTTGGGGCGCGTAACATTGTTAAGTGCAAGGACTCTTTTGGGCAAACTTTATCTGACTCAAAAGAAATATGCAGAAGCAAAAACTCAGCTTAAGGCAGTAGAAACTGCATATAATGGATATGACTTGTCATCTATAAAATATGCAGATGTCTTCAGTATTAATAATGAGATGAACAAGGAGATTATTTTTGCAATACGTTTCAAGGCAGGTAATGTGGGATTAGGTAATCCTTTCGGTAACATGTTTGCACCGCTTAACAGTGGAACAAGTGTGATAAACGGCAACGGTAGTTCATATAATTACCCTACCACAACTTTGGTAAATTCTTATAAGGATGGTGATGAAAGAAAAGACGCTACTTTAGGTTTTGGGTATCACAATAACACAACAGGTCTTGATGTTACTATCAGATATGTGAAAAAATATCTCTCTCCTGTAACAACAGTTGAAGACGGTGAAAACGACGTGCCGGTATTGAGATATGCTGATGTTCTCCTCATGCTTGCAGAGATTGAGAATGAGTTAAGCGGACCTACTGCCGAGGCTTTGAACTATCTAAATGCTACTGTAAAAAGAGCCGGTGTCACTCCTTTCACTATTGCCGATTTGCCAAACAAAGTTGCTTTCCGTCTTGCTGTAGAAGAAGAAAGATTCAAGGAATTTGCATACGAAAACCAGCGTTTCTTCGACCTCATCCGTACTGGCAGATATGTGGATGTTATGAAGAAACATTATGCAACTGAGTTTGATGATAAGAACAATAAGTCATATTACGAGGATAAACCAAATTTGATGGCTGGAAATATTAATCTGAATCAATTGCTTCTTCCATTGCCTACTTCATTAATTGACGTTAATCCTGAAATTGCACAGAATCCGGGTTATTAAGAGATAGTTTTATTATGAGAGGTTTTATTATTTGCGCATTAGCCCTTGCATTTTATGGGGCTGATGCCAAAACCTACAAGGTTTCGGACATAAATGCTTTTAACAAAGCTGTAAAGGTTGTTCTGCCGGGTGACAGTATTGTAATGGCCGATGGTGTATGGAAAGATGTAGAATTTAAATTCAAGGGTAAAGGCACGAAAGCATCACCTATAGTTCTCACTGTAGAGACACCGGGTAAATGTACAGTTGAGGGTGTGTCGCAGCTTCGTCTGTCGGGCGAGTATCTTGTTGTTGATGGTCTTGTGTTCATCAACGGACATGCACCAAAGGAAAAAGTCACTATCGATTTCCGTACATCTAGCGAGGATTTTGCTTATAACTCAGTTGTCAGAAACTGTGTTATAGATCATTTCAACTATCCAGACAAAAGTGTGAAAGACCATTGGGTTGAGGTGTGGGGTAAGAACAATACTGTGGAATACTGTTATTTTGCAGGTAAGAAGAATTTGGGGACAACCTTTGTCATCTGGCCTAACGGCGAGAAGCATGCTCCTAACTATCATCGTGTTTACCGTAATTATTTTGGAATCAGACCACGTTTGGGTAGTAATGGCGGAGAGACTTTGAGGGTAGGAACAAGTACTTATTCTCTTCAGAGTTCATCTTCTACTATAGAAGAAAACTATTTTGAACACTGTAATGGAGAAACAGAAATCCTGTCTATCAAGTCGTGCGACAATAAGATTATAAACAATACGTTTCTTGAATGTGAGGGAAGTATCGTTCTTCGTCATGGCAACAGGAATGAGGTTTCGGGTAATATCATGTTTGGAAACAACAAACCATACACAGGAGGTATACGTGTGATAAATGCAGGGCATAAGATTTACAACAATTATCTGTCCGGACTGAGAGGTGATGAATTCCGTCTGCCTTTGGTTGTGATGAATGCAGTGCCAAACTCACCGATAAACAGATATCACAAGGTAAAGGATGTTGAAATTGCATATAATACGTTTATGAACTGTAATGCCGCATGGCATTTATGTGTGGGAAGTGATGACGAAAGAACTGATTTGCCTGAAAATGTAAATATCCACTCCAATGTGGTGTATTCGCCTCAATCGGAAAATCTGGTGATGAAATATGACGACATAAAAGGTATCAGTTTTTCTGACAATGTTTTGATAAACAAAGACGGACTCGTAAAAGAGTATGGAGGTGTTGATACTGAATATCAGTTGAAGTCAACACGCGAAGGATTTCCTGTCATTTTGCCGGAATATACTTCTTCGTCTTCAGAATATATCACGACTGATATAAACGGAAGAAAGCGCAACGAACAGAAGACTGTAGGAGCTTTTGAAGCCAACTCTCTGTCTGCACGACGTTTTGTTCCTAATCAGATGAATTGCGGTCCTCGATATGAATGGAACAGAGTTGACCCTTCTGCACAATCAATAGGTAGCATAATAAAGATAGCCCCCGGTGTGAACACACTGTATGAAGCGGTGAAGAAATCATCGGCTGGCGATATAATAGAACTTGCAGAGGTACATACATTAACGAAAAACGTATAAACGTAGGACATAATCTTACAATACGTGCTGCGGCAGATGCAAAGAAACGCCCCGTAATAAGAATGGACGACAAGGAATCGAATACGGTAACTATGTTCGACATGAAGGGAGGTGCCTATCTCAAGCTCATTGACCTGGCTTTGAACGGTAAGGACGGAAAAGCAAGACAGACAAAATATGCCGTGTTTATAAGCGAGCCTAACACTCTGGAGCATTACAATTTGCTGATGGACAACTGCGATGTTTATAACTTCCAGCAGACAGACGGAGCAGTGATTTCTGCACAGAAAGGTACTTTTGCGGATACTGTAAGGATAGTTAATTCCACTGTCAGCAACTCATATCGTGGAATAGCTCTTAATCGCGAGAAAGATGATAAAGGCTTCTACAATGCCGAATATGTGATATTGCAGAATTCTTCTTTCCGCAATATAGGCGAATGGGCTGTTCATTTCTATCGCGGTGGTAATGATGAATCTACGCTTGGTGGTTTTTTGGTTGTCGATCACTGTATTTTCGACAATGTAAACAATCGTCAGGATCAGTATATCATAAAACACAACAGATGGCAGAATGTGAGGATAGAGAACTCTCTGTTCATGAACAATCCGCAAATAAAAGGAATTATGAATCTCGACCAGCGTACTCATATCATTCGCAACTGTTGTCTGGTCAAGTCAGGTAAATTAAAAGTTAAGGGAGAAGCAAAATCGGCAGATATATACTACGACATTAAAGAGTTGACTGGTAATGCTACCGATGGCGGAAATATTGGTTTAATCAATTAAATAAAACAAAACGTATGAAAACTCGAAATATATTATCAATAATGTTTGGTGCGTTGGCAATGGGAAGCCTGTCGTTCTCTTGCAGCGAAGTAACTAAGATAGAAGCGGAAAGACCCGAACCTCCTATCATAATAGGATTCAGTCCTGCTGAAGGTAGAGTAGGAACTGAAATTAAGATTTGGGGTGACAACTTAGGTAATGTGACTCAAGCCTACATTGGTGGTGGACAGGCTGGTATAAAATACAGAATTACGCAAGACACGGCTGTTATCTATCCCATAGAGTCGTCTGTGACCGGTGTCATTAAGTTGAAGAACGCATATGGTGAAGTGGAAAGTGTTGAGCAGTTCACGAGGTTATATCCTCAACCGGAACTTACTGATGTACCAACAACAGCCAAGGCTGGTGATGAGATAATGATTACAGGCAAGAACCTTGACGTGGTTATATCAGTTAATTTTGGAACGGAAGAAGGTATTATGACATACAAGTCAGAATCGGAAATTATAGTACAAGTACCTACAACTATAGCTGATAATTCTGGCAAGATAAGTTTCTCTTACAATAATGGCTCGGGAACGCCAAGTCATGTAGAGAGTGCAGAGGAATTTACACCTGTTAAGATGAATCCTGAATTTGACCAAATTTCAGTAAATGAAGCGGATGAATGTACTTCAATAACATTTACAGGAAAGAATCTTAATGTAGTTGATAAAGTTCTGATGAATGGTAGCACAGAGTTACCTGTAAGTAAATCAGAAATTTCTCTGTCGGTGACTTTGCCTGAAGTGGAAGCAGATACAGAAGTAACTCTAACTGCATATTATTTCGGAGACCAGTCTGTAAATATAGTCTCAGGATTTACAGTTAAGAATATTCTTTATTTTGCACACAAGAATGTATTGATGGGTGCCCGCGAAAGTGGATTGCAGTCATTCTTCAATGCCGTAACGGGTGAAGCATTTGCAGCGTGCGATATAAAAGGTATGGGAGATTTGGCGGAAAATGATAAATTCCATTTCTATACAGATTATTCTAGCTCAACACTTATTTTTGGAAACCCTGGAGGTGGTGCAAATAAATTCAAGAATTTTTTATGTGATGGAGAAAAACTGGAAGCTAAGAATGCCAAGAATGTAGTAAAATTCTACCCAGTTGAAAATGCTGATTATGCAAGTAAGGTTGTTTCTGCAAACCATGAAGATTTAGTTGCTATCTTCTCGTTACCGGCCGATGATATTGTAGATGCATTAAAAGGTGAAAATTCACCTACATCAGATTTTAAATACCCATCTTGGAATACTACTGATAAGAATGTAATATTATTCGTATTGTATGACTCTGAAGTCAACCTGCCAAAGTTGGATTTATACATGCATTGAAGTTTCCGAATCTGAAGCTAAGGATATGAGCAAAACAAGCAGTGTTACATTCAACTGTTACTTCCAGAAATAATACAGTTTACTATAATTAAGCAATCGTTGATTAAGTGGGGGCTTTCATAATTAAACTTATGAACCGTTCCCCCATTTATATCATTAAAATCTACACTTATGAATAAAATATTAATATCTTTTCTACTTCTCTTTTCGTTATTTTCGTCGTGTTCATCTCCTGAAGATATAACTTTATCTCCGGATGGCGACGAAGATGTCAAACCGACAATTCCTATTGAGAAATATAAGTTAAGCGTTGAAAAACCGGAACATGCCAAGCTGCAGATAGAACCTCTTGCTCCCGACTCTACCTATGAAGTGGGGACAACAGTTAAAGTTACTGTTAGTGTTGATGATGGCTACCGTTTTGATGGATGGACGGGTGATGTCAGCGGAACTCAAACATCTCTTGAGTTTAAGATGGATGCAGACAAGACTATTGGAGTGAAAACCTTAAAAATTATTTCAAATACAGTAAATGGTATGTCAAAACGAAAGATGAGTTTAAAAAAGCGCTTAATGGTATGGAAACCGGTGATACCATTGTGGTGGCCGATGGTACATATAATATCGATGGACAAACTATTAATACCGGTGGAACTAAAGATAATCCGGTTTTGATTACTGCTGAAAATGTTGGAAGAGTAACATTGAATGGTAAAAGTTCTTTTACACTACGTCACGTTGAATATGTAACTATACGTGGATTCAAGTTTGCAAGCGAAGGAAAAACCGTTGTAAAGATGGAAGGTTCACGTTATTGTCGCGTCACACAGAATGAATTTAATTTGAATGAAGAGAAATCCAACAAATGGGTTATAATTGGTGCACACTATCAAGATACTGAGAATAAGTCATGTGGAAACCGTATTGATCACAATCTTTTTGAAGGAAAAACTCAGCCGGGTAATTACATAACAATTGACGGAGTATCTAAAGCGCATCAACCGTCGCAAAATGATACGATTGACCATAACCACTTCAGAAACAATAGTCCGAGAGCGGCAAATGAAAAGGAGAGTATTCGTGTGGGATGGACAGATTTGTCCGGTGGTAGCAGTTATACAGTGATTGAACACAATCTTTTTGAGAATTGCGATGGTGACCCTGAAATAATTTCACTGAAAGCGTGTTACAATATAGTGCGATATAACACGTTCCGCAGATGTTTAGGAACAGTATGCTTGCGTCAGGGAGCTTATAACAGAGTGGAAGGTAACTATTTCTTCGGCGAAGGAAAAACAGTGGAGTCAGACGGTCAAAAGCTTGGATGTGGTGGAGTAAGAGTATATGGTATAGGACATGTGGTAGTAAACAACTATTTCGAGGGTCTTACAGGCGATAAATGGGATCCGGTTCTGGCTATTACCAATGGTGACAAATCCAACGGTGGTGACTTGAACAATAGTTCACATCTTGTTCCGGAAAAACTTATTTTTGCTCACAATACAATGGTGAACAATAAATCCAATATAGAGATAGGTTATGATAACAGCGGAAAATATACAAAGAAACCTGTTAATTGCCAGATAAAGAACAATATCATACTAACCAATACTACAGACTGTATAAAGCTCTATACCGAAAATCATCGTTCATCAATAGTACTTGATAACAATATTTTCTATCCTACGGGAGATGCACAGATGGGAGTAACATTCAGTGGAAATGAAATCAAGAAGGTAGATCCAAAGTTAGAGAAAGCTACTCAGGTGGATGGATTCTCACTGTTTAAGCCGCAGCAGAACAGTCCGGCCATTAATGCTGTAAGCAGAATAGACGATTGTCTGCTGGACTTTGAAGGACAGGAACGTCAGGCTACAACAACCATTGGAGCTGATGAACTTTCAGGCACAAATGTGAAAGCATTTGCACTTACAGAAAAATATGTAGGACCGTATGCCATAGAATTGAAGTGAACCTCAAATTTAATATGTAGTTTGTTATGTAGATAATAATACTGTTTACCATAAATATGTAATTGTAGTAAATTGGGGAACTTTATAATAAGATTTATGCATAGTTCCCCATTGACTTTTTTCATAATGTTATGATAAAGATATTAATAGTTATTTCTCTTTATTCCTTTTTATCCTCCTGTTCACCGTCAGGAGATATATATGACACAGATGACAACCATGATGTGAAAGATGAATATTCTCAGAATGGTCAGGATAATGATGCGGAAGATGAGGACAGCGACTCTGAAACTACTGATTCTGAGGAGGATGGAAACAGCTATGACGTGCTTGTGTCTTCTGTTTCGGAACTGAACTCTATTACCGGCCTTAAACCGGGTAGTATCGTGGCTCTTAAGGACGGTATATACGAAGACTCAAAAGTCTCCTTAAGGGGCGACGGGACAGAGAATGAGCCAATTGTTTTTATATCAGAAACAAAAGGCGGAGTAATCTTCAGGGGTAAGTCGTCGATGAACGTTTATGGTAGCCATGTGATTATTGATGGGTTCAGGTGGGAAAATCCTTCTCCTGACGCTTCGGGGTATGTGTTCAAGTTTGAGAAAACATCGTCTCATTGTGTACTACGGAATTCTTCAATTACCGGTACAGGCACAGAGCAGGATGCAGAGCATGACTCTAAGTGGATTTCGATATACGGAACAGGTAATACGGTGACGCATTGCAGCTTTGAGGACAAGCGTAATATCGGTGCCTTGTGTGTGGTGTGGCTGGAGAAAGGTAAACCGGCGGAGCATGTTATAAGCTATAATCATTTTACACGTCCTATGACTCTTCGCGACTCAAAGAATTCGCCCATTAACGGGCAGGAAACCATAAGGATAGGCGATAGTAGTACATCTCTGCAGGATGCAAACTGCATTGTGGAACATAATTATTTCTATCATTGTCATGGGGAAGAAGGAGAAATAATCTCGAACAAGAGTTGTGGCAATATATACAGATACAACGGATTTCACGAAGTAAGGGCACTCTGACTCTTCGTCATGGAAACAACTGTAAGGTTCACGACAATTATTTTCTTGGCAATGATATCTCTTCAACGGGCGGTGTGAGGATAATAGGCGAAGGACATGTGGTGGAATCCAACCGTATGGAAAAGCTTGGAGGTGATGGATACAAGTCGGGGTTGTGTGTAGTAAGAGGTGAAAAAAACAATGCACTCAATGGGTATGCTCCGGTGAAATCGGCCGTGGTGAGAAATAATGTCTTTATAGAATGTAAGCTGGCCATGCACTTAAATTATAAAGGTAGCTCGAATCAGACTGTAGCTCCTGTGGGAGTAACCATATCAGATAATACAGCTATTGCAAAATCATCGTCGTCGTATGTGGTTAAATATGAAAAGACTACAATAGAAGCGGATATAAGGTGGAGTGGAAATACACTGTATGGGAAATTCGATAATAATATTTTCGGATGTAAACTTGAAACCGTGAAACCGGATATTCCGGAAAATAAATACGATATGGATAAAATTAGAGCTAATGCTGGGATAGTGGATTAGTATTTTAGACACTGTTTAAACTATAATTAAATACCGTTTAAACAGTGTCTAAATGTTTATTAGAATTTGCTTCCGGCACCACCGCCTCCGAAGCTGCCTCCTCCGAAACTTCCACCGCCGAAGCCACCGCCTCCGAATCCGCCACGGCCGAAGCCTCCACCCATGAAGATTCCTCCACCGAACGGTCCGCTTCGTCTGCCGTGGTGATGATTATTCTCATCGTCTACGCGCTGTTCCTTACGCACGCAGTGGCCACAGTTTGAGCAGCATGACACTATTTCTTCAATATGGTATGTAGGGTATTGGGCTATGGTACGTCTGGAGATGACTTTCATGGTCTGCTTATGGCATTGCGGACAGCGCTTTGCCGTCTGACATTAAGCCAAAGATAGAACATGGTGAAACCTATAACGCTGAAAAGCAAGATGAACAGTACTCCGGAATCTCCTCCTGAATCGGAGCAGGGGCTGTCTGGTGTTCCGTTTTCTCCGTCAAGATATCCTCTGACGGCTTTTATTCCGGCAAGCATACCTGCATCCCAGTTGCCTTGCGAGAAGGCTTTGTTCATATATCTCACCTGTATCTTCTTGCAGACGGCATCCGGCAATACACCTTCAAGTCCGTAGCCGGTGGCAAACTGGATGCATCGTTCTCCTGTCACGAGGAGTATAACCAGTCCGTTGTCCTTTTCTTTCCGGCCTGCACCGTTTTCCTGACCTAAGCGATATGCGAAATCGAAACAGTCGCCTCCTTCAATCTGCTCTACTGCAACCACAAGAACCTGTATCCCTGTTTTTTGTTCAAGTGAAAACAGTGTGGTGTCTATGGCAACGACAGTTGCGGCAGAAAGAATATTGTCAGGATTGCTGACGTAGCGTGTGCGGTCCATAAGATGCACACGGCTCTTTCATTTAAGCTTAGATAAAGGTACATAATTTCCCCACCCACTTCTTATGGGAAGCAGGATTTTTGTTATAATTGATACCCAATATGTTACGAATCCTCTGAAATTACAAATTATCTC
>ENA-OQCX01001061-OQCX01001061.1-human-gut-metagenome-genome-assembly--contig:-NODE-1061-length-13318-cov-2.390645_pt1 | contig 13318 bp, 13 predicted proteins | sample MGYA00242762_ERZ504587 | MGnify/ENA primary metagenome ERZ504587 (study PRJEB26092, sample SAMD00036337) | human gut metagenome | host: Homo sapiens | study: EMG produced TPA metagenomics assembly of...
GTGTAGATTAACGAACACTTCACTGCACCGTTTATTCTTACTGTAGACCAAATTTTAAGTAAGATACGCAATCTTACAATGAGGGAACTTCCCGGAGGTACATTGTTTCCGGAAACGATGAAGCAATATGATGACTATACCATCCGTGAAGCTTTGCACAATGCCATAGCTCATCAGGATTACACATTACAGCAGCGTATCAACTTTGTTGAAAATCCCGGCTATCTTTATTACGCCAACGGTGGTAGTTTCATTCCGGTACATTGCAAAATGTGTTGACAACCAAAGGACCTCAACGCTATTTCCGCAACGAATGCCTTTGCCGTGCTATGGTAAATTTCAATATGATTGACACCGTGAGTCGGGGTATCAAGAAGATGTTCAACGAGCAATGGAAGCGTCATTTCCCAATGCCGGATTATGAGATAGATGCACTCAATAAGGAAGTTGGAGTAAAAATATATGGCAATACAATTAATGAGAAATATACTGAATTGCTCAAAGAAAACAATACTCTTACATTGGAGGACTGCATATTATTGGATGCAGTGCAGAAAAGGCATCGTATTTCTGAAAAAGATGTGGTTGCTCTATTGAATAGGGGACTATTGGAGGGTGATACTTCAGAGTATAACATATCACTTGATATTGCTAAAAAGACAAAGCAATTGCCGTATTATACCCATAACAGAGGATTGGATAAAGCTAAGTTACAACATATGATTTTGCAGTATCTCCAAAATGCGGGTTCGGTCGGAGCTAAACGGGATGCTATATTCGATTATCTGAGAGATGTTCTTCCCAGAAATAAGACCCCGGAACAGCAGGAACGAATGGTTGGAAATATCCTTGCAGAGATGAAAGAGGCGGAAATAGTTATAGTTAAGGTAGAATATGGTATGTAAAATAGTCTTAAGTCTCGTTTTTCGACTAAATATGGCGAATTATGACTATTTACGACTAAATAGAACCGATTACGACTAAAAAGTAGATAAACTCTTTGTCTGACTAAAGAATTTATTTACTTTTGTGACAGAGTTATTTGACAACATTACACTGCAAATCGCTGGAATTCGCAGGTTGCTAATTCGTTACTACTACTACTCAAATGCTCAGTTGAATATTTATTTCTCAAACGGTTATCTCAAACCTTTGAAAATTTAAAAAAATAAATAACATGACTCTTTATCCTAAATTAATCCTCGATGCACTGGCAACGGTGCGTTATCCCGGCAACAAGAAGAACCTCGTTGAGGCTGAAATGGTTGCGACAATCTGCGTATCGACGGGATGAAGGTCAGTTTCTCGCTTATCTTCGAGAAGCCGACCGACCCCTTTATGAAGTCTATGGTGAAAGCTGCCGAGACAGCGATACATACTTACGTTTCACCGGAAGTGGAAGTGACGATTGCTACGGAAAGCCGTCAGGCGGCACGCCCGGAAGTGGGCAAACTGTTGCCGCAGGTGAAGAACATCATCGGCGTGTCTTCCGGTAAGGGCGGTGTGGGCAAGTCCACCGTATCGGCAAATCTGGCTGTGTCCCTTGCCAAACTGGGGTATAAGGTAGGTTTGCTGGATGCCGACATCTTCGGTCCGTCCATGCCCAAGATGTTCCAGGTGGAAGATGCACGTCCGTATGCAGAGAACATCGGCGGCCGTGATTTGATTATCCCTATCGAGAAGTATGGCATCAAGCTGCTGTCTATCGGTTTCTTCGTAGACCCCGACCAGGCTACCCTGTGGCGCGGAGGTATGGCAAGCAATGCCCTGAAACAGTTGATTGCCGATGCCGACTGGGGCGAACTGGATTATTTCCTGATAGACCTTCCGCCCGGAACCAGCGACATTCACCTCACCGTAGTGCAGACGCTTGCCATGACCGGAGCTATTGTTGTCAGCACGCCGCAGGCGGTGGCTCTGGCCGATGCCCGCAAAGGTATCAACATGTTTACGAATGATAAGGTGAACGTGCCTATCCTTGGTCTGGTAGAGAACATGGCATGGTTTACGCCTGCCGAACTGCCGGAGAACAAGTACTACATCTTCGGTAAGGAAGGCGCCAAGCAGCTTGCGGAGCAGATGAACGTTCCTCTGCTGGGGCAGATTCCCATTGTGCAAAGCATCTGTGAGAGCGGTGACAAGGGTACTCCCGTCGCTTTGGACGAGAATGCCGTGACCGGACGCGCGTTCCTGCAACTGGCTGCTGCCGTAGTCCGCCAGGTTGACCGCCGGAATATGGAAATGGCGCCTACCAAGATTGTGGAGACACATAAATAAACCGGAACAGCGAAAAGAGGTATCCGTATCGATTAACTTAAATTTGAGAAGCATGAAGAGCTTGAAAGTATTATTATTGGGCGCATGTGTTGCATTATGCGCCTGTTCTTCACCGACATCCACTGTGCAGACAAACGACAAAGGAACTCAGTGGCAGTGGGAGAATGGAACGATTGTCGTTGAAACTCCCCAACGTCCGGCAGACCGGAAAAGCGTGATAGGTCTGGCACTGCCTAAAATGGAGGTGGTGCGCGTGGGTTTCGTAGGTTTGGGAATGCGTGGCCCCGGAGCTGTGGAGCGGTTTACCCATATTCCCGGTACGCAGATCGTGGCGCTTTGCGATTACGAACAAGGACGTGCCGAGCATGCCAGAAATATCTGAAGCAGGCATCCTTGCCCAAAGCAGCCGTATATTCCGGCGAAAAGGGGTATGAGGAACTCTGCAAGCGCGATGATATAGATTTGGTTTATATCGCCACCGACTGGCTGCATCACTTCCCCGTGGCGATGTGCGCTATGGAGAACGGCAAGAATGTAGCCATCGAAGTGCCCTCCGCCATGAATCTGAAAGAGTGCTGGGCCTTGGTCGACATGAGTGAAAAGACCCGCAAGCACTGTATGATTCTGGAGAACTGCTGCTATGACTGGTTCGAGATGAATACGCTGAATATGGCGCAGCAGGCGTATTCGGTGAGGTAATCCGTGCACAGGGCGCGTATATCCATAACCTGAGCCCGTTCTGGAATCATTATTGGAAGAACGGCGAGGGCGACAAGCTGGGCTGGCGTCTGGATTACAACATGAAGCATCGCGGCGATGTGTATGCCACTCACGGCCTTGGCCCTGTGGCACAGGCGCTCGACATTCACCGCGGCGACCGTATGCAGACCCTGGTTGCCATGGATACCAAATCGGTTGTGGGAAAGGCTTTGGTCGAGGCAAGGACGGACTCTGCCTGCAATGGCTTCCGCAATGGCGACCATACCACCACGCTGATTCGTACTGCCAACGGTAAGGTGATTGAGATACAGCATAACGTGATGACTCCCCAGCCCTATAACCGTCTGTATCAGTTGACCGGTTCGAAAGGATTTGCCAATAAGTATCCCGTAGAGGGGTATGCGCTCGATGCCGACCAACTGACAGCTTCGGGTGTACAGCCTAAGGTCGATGACTTGAACTCGCACGGTTTCTTGCCGGAAGCGGAAATGGAAGCGCTTGTAGCCAAATACCAGCATCCTATTTTGAAGAAATACGGTGAGATGGCAAAAGAAGTGGGCGGTCACGGCGGTATGGACTTTATCATGGATAGCCGTCTGGTTTATTGCCTGCAGAACGGTTTGCCTTTGGATATGGATGTATACGATTTGGTGGAGTGGTGCTGCCTGGCGGAGTTGGGAGAACTTTCCATGGACAATAATTGCGCTCCGGTGGCATTCCCCGACTTTACCCGTGGCGAGTGGAACGTGGTGAAAGGGTATAAGCATGCTTATGCCGCTCCCGAAGAAGAAGCCGCCGCTATGGAAAAGGCAAAGGCGTTTACTGCCAAGCTGAAAGAGCAAGGGGCTAAAGAATGGGCGCAGGCTGAAAAGAAATGATACTTTTCACTTTTGGAAAATACTTTTTGAACAAAATTCAAACGGATTCTTAACATCATCTGTAATAAAGCTTATATGGAATAAGGAACAGGAGACTTGAGTATCAGTCTCCGAAACCCTTATTCCATATATTATTTAACTGCTATGAAAACAAAATCTTTTCTCTTATGCTATCTCTGCCAATGCACAAATCGTCTATCACGACGCTTCCGCTTTTCCTCTTTTAGGAAAAGCTACCAAGACAACCCTTACACGCTACGAACGTTTGCCGGACTCTTTACGGAATATCTCCCGTAAGCCTCTATGGGAGTTGGGACGTAACAGTGCCGGGCTTGCCGTACGTTTCCGTTCCAATTCCACCCGGATTGCCGCCAAATGGGAGGTACTGCTCAACAGGAATATGAATCACATGACCCCTACCGGCATTAAGGGGCTTGATTTGTATTGCCTGCAAGACGGGAAGTGGCTGTTTGCCGGAAGCGGGCGTCCGCAAGGAAAGGTGAATGAGGCAACCATTGTGAAGGATATGCTGCCCGAAGAGCGTGAATATCTTTTATTCCTTTCTTTATACGACGGGGGTGACTTCTCTTTCCATCGGCATCGATTCGCTGTCTCAAATTAGCGGGCCGGTAACGGAACTGCCGGTACGTAAGAAGCCGGTTGTCTTTTACGGAACAAGCATTCTGCAGGGAGGCTGCGCTTCCCGTCCGGGTATGGCGCATACCAATATCCTGGAGCGTTGGCTCAATCGGGAGTGTATCAATCTGGGATTTAGCGGCAATGCTTTATTGGATTTGGAGATTGCCCATGTGATGGCGGGTGTGGATGCTTCCGTATTTGTGCTTGATTTTGTTCCGAATGCCAGTGTGGAGCAGATACAGGAACGTGCCGGTGCGTTCTATTCCATTATCCGTAGCAAGCATCCTGATACGCCTGTACTTTTTGTGGAGGATCCTATATTTACCCATTCCCGTTTTAACAGGACCGTAGCCAGAGAAGTGAAGGATAAGAACGAGACTTTGCAGGCTGTGTTCCAGTCTCTGAAGAAGCGGGGAGAGAAGAACATCTACCTGCTCTCTTCCGAAGATATTATCGGCCATGATGGAGAGGCTACCGTAGACGGTGTTCATTTTACGGATTTAGGTTTTATGCGTTATGCGGAAGTGTTGTATCCGGTTTTGAAGAAGCATATGAAGGAGTAGTGCAAACGCACTTGTGGGGAATCCTCACAGACTCCCCACAAATAATTGTTAGAGTGAAAATTTATGAAAAAAAAACTGAAAAATCTGCTTTACTCGCCCTTGTCCACTTTTGCTTCCGCAATAATGTTTTCCGGTACTTTCTCGCAACGTATGTATTTGTTTACATCGTTCTCGTTGTCTTTCGCCGTCCATATCATCGAACCGCTTTCCAGTAAGTCGGTTACGATGTATTTGTTGTTCCATTCACCGTTGCCGAAATCATACTCTCCGCTGATGACGCGCCAGATAAGGGTCGTTTTTGATACTGAAACTTCCGGTGATGTAGCGGGCGTACATGCTGTCGAACTTCTGGTACATTTCAAAAGTCTGTTCCTTGCGGTTGAAGGTTATATAGCAGTATGTACCTTCCGCCAGCGGAGTTCCGTTCCATTCGGAAAGTTCCCACGTACCGTTCAGGTTGGCGGGAGTCACTTCCAGGGTCGGTATTATCGGCTCATCGTCATCGCAGGATATAAGGCAGCACAGAAAGACTGCTAAAGCCGTTAGTTTGAAAATATTCTTCATATCGGGTTTCTTGTTTTTTTATCGTTACTTGGTATAGTTTACTTTTATATTCAGGGTCCGGTCCGAAGGCCGGGCATCCACTCCTTCGATGATAATCGGGAATGTGAATGTCTTTTCCTTTCCGGCGGGAATCAGCGAGGCGTCTACCGTTACCACGATGTCGGCTTCACTGCCCGGTTGTATCACTTCCGGCTCTGTCCGGAAAGTTGCGAACTTCGGGATGACGAGTGCCGACAGGCGCAGCGGCTTGTCTCCGCTGTTTCCGCATAGAATCCGTTCGGAAGGTCGCTTTCCGGGCATCACTTCCTGAAATTCCATCCGGTTCTGTTTCAGTCTCAGTCTGCCCATTGCATACGGGTAGCGTGCCCATTCATCTGCTCCGGGAAGAACATTCCCGGTCAGGGTCAGGCGTGCCACGGGATGCTTTTCCGAGCAGGACAGATAGACGAATGCATCCGTATCTATCGTTCCGGGATGATTCTTCGGATGGAAGTCAGTACAATCGTAGCGGTTTCTCCCGGCAGTATCTTTCCGGCAGGCAGTTCCGCTGCCGTACATCCGCAGGTGGTCCGTACCTTGGTGACGGTAACGGCTTCCTTGCTTATGTTCCTGCCCGTAAAGCGGCAGGCCTGCGGAGCATCATCTCGGTCAGCGTTCCGATCTCCAGTGTGCTTTTGTCGAAACGCAGTATGGATTCCGCCTGCTGCATCAGTGGCGGGTTTATCAGCGAGTCGGCTTTTTGCAGCCAAGGGACACGGGCAAATATCAATAACACTATCCAAGTAATTAGTTTCATTAATCAATTACATTAAATTACATCCAGCCGTTGCCGCCGGCATTTTGGCGTACGGTGACGGTGATTGTCTGTGCGCTTCCATCGCTTACCTTCACTGTGATGTGTGTGGCGCCGGTTTTTACGCCGGTTACTTCCATCAGGTTGTTGCTGACGGTAACCGTTGCCACGGCGGCATCGTCCGATGTACAGGTATAGGTCAGCTTTTCACCGTTTACAAAGTAGTAGGCAAGGTTTACGGTCGATGTGCCTCCTTCGGCAACGTACACATTCGGCACTTTCATATCCGAACCGCTTCCTTCGATATTGCTCAGCAATATTCCTGCATCTACCATTCCCGTACCCATTTTGCCGATGTATTTCGATAAATCCATGACGGCAGGAGTGGCGGCGGGCGAGTTGTGGTTACGGTAATATGTTTTCTTTTTACCGTTGCTGTACCAATTATCAACCGGTTTTACAGACTCTTTCAACAATGCCACGAATTCACTTGCCTTGAAATGACGGCGCTGTTTCACGGCATACGACAAACCCAATGCAGCCACACCCGATACATGCGGGCATGCCATTGAAGTACCGTCCATATAACCATAGGCCGGACTTCCGTTCCGAATCATGGTAGAAAGAATGGAGCCGGAAACCTCATTGTTCTCCCAAAACTCATCATCTTCCTGTCCTATGGCATTATAATACTCCGTATCGCCTCCCGGGGCACATACATCTACTTCCGTACCGAAGTTGGTATAAGAAGAAGGCGTAAAGTCTGCGGCAACCGCACTTACGGTGACGCATTTGGAGTAAGCTCCCGGAAAACCGGAGGCTCCCGCATATTCGTTGCCCGATGCAAACACGGCGATGCCGCCATCTATTACTCCGTTCGGAGAGCCTGCATTGTTGATGAAGTAGTCCAGAATTTCTTTTTCCAGCGGATAAGTATCGGCCCATTCTTTTTCTGTGGCGGGTCCGGGAGTGTATCCTTCCACCTCATTCGCTTCGGCAGAGTTGTAACCCCAACTGCATTGCAGGATAACAGCTCCGTTGTCGGCAGCATACTTAATGGCTTTGGCTTCTCCGTTCAGGCTTACACTGTTGTTGCCGGAAAAGACCTGGCAAATCATAATCTTTACACCCGAGTTCTTCGTTCCGTCTCCTCCGGCTATGCCGCAGACTCCTTCTCCGTTGTTCATGGCGGCAATCGTACCGGAAACATGTGTTCCATGGCCTATATCCTCCACGTCTGTCCACGAAATGTTCGCAGTATTGGTTACGAAGTTATAGCCGTATTTATCGTCCTTATATCCGTTGCCGTCGGCATCTGTCCCGGCACGGAGCTCTTCGCCCTCGTTCACCCATATATTGTCTGCCAGGTCGGGGTGCGTGTACATCACGCCGTCGTCCAGTACGGCAACGATAACGGACGGATCGCCTGTGCATTTCTGCCATGCTTCATAGCAACCGGTATCGCATCCGGCAGACGACCCGGCGATGATTTCGCCTGCGTTGTTCTGCTTGTCGAAATCGTTTTGACCGGAGTTGATGTAATGCCATTGATAGGGAAGTCCGGGGTCCGAAAATCTTCCAGCCGGTACTCCGCTACGGGTGGCAGCCCGCTGTTGCAGGGCGGACTGGCTGATATAGCTGCGGCGGTTTTTAACATCATAGGCACGTTTGATACGCTGGTTTCCCTGAACTTTTGAGATTTCTCCCAGTGCGGAAAGGCGTTTTGCCGCTTCCTGCAAGTCGGTATCTTCATCGAATTTTACCTGATACCACAGATGCAGGCCGGCTATGCGGGTACGTTCTTCGTTCTTGCTGTCTATCGGGAAAATACGTTCGAAATGGTATCCGCCTAAAATCTCCAGCACTTCATCGGTCGAGGGGATGCCTGAGCGGGTCATCGCTCCGCCGCTTCCTGTTGCACGGGTCATTGTCCGGTCGAGGATATCGGTCATTTCGGGTTTGAACTTGATTAACAGTTCACCCGAGTTGACATCGGCGGGAAGCCGGACTTCCGTCCCCCCGTTCGGGGTGGACGGCTGTTCGATAATATCCTGCTCCGTACAAGCAGTCAGCGCCAGGATGATGAGTGCGTTGTATAAGAATTTTTTCTTCATTGTCTTTTTTTAATTATCTGGTTAATAAGTACCTGTCCGGAGCTTAGTTGGATGTTGACACATAACGCTGGTAGTACCACGGGTAGCTACTCCGTTTACTTTGGCGTCAACAGATTTTTCTTTGCCGTAGTAATATTCGAAGTTGAATTTTATAGCATCGATATTGTTGAATCCCACTTTGGCTCCTGCAGAGTTCTTACCGTTCTCCTGCTGGTTGAAAAGCAGTATTTCCGGCCCCCATTCTGCAAAGTATGGGTGGAATAGAATCCATTTGGGCAACGGACCGGTCAGGAAGTTCAGGTTGATGGAGAAGGAACGTGCTTTCGGCAGTACGCGCGGAACGTCCTTTCCGGTTACCGACAGGGCGTTGCCACCGGTTTCGGTAAATACAACGGTATTGTCACCGGTTTTCAGCCAGATACAGGTGTCGCCTACCAGTTTGTCCTTATAGTCGTCCTTATTATTGGAAAAGTCATCGTCCTGATAGCGGGTCGGTTTACCGGCTTTTTGGAGTGCGGTATCCACCTCATCGTCCGTAGGAAGCTGTCCTTCTATAAAATTGTAGGAGAGCCGCAGGCTTCTCAATTTGTCCCAGGTAAGCAATTTCAGGAATGCTTCTTTCTCTGCTCCTGAAGTGATGTCGATATGCAGTCCGAGGGGTCTTCCGTTATAAGAAGAACCTTGGCTCAGGTCGGAATAAGAGTCGCTCCGGCGGCATCCGGTCAGGTTGAAGGCATAAAGTTCCGGGAAGTTTTCTTCGTTTACTACTTCGGTAATGGCAGCCAGCGACGGGAAATTATTGCCCGACAGGTCCAGCTTCTCCAGTCCCCGATAACTTTTGTCTACCTTGCCTCCCAACTTAATGAAGTTGTCGGGCAGTTTCTCCATACCATAGGCGAATACAGTCAGCGATTTCAGGTATTTCAGTTCACAGATTTCCTCGCCCAGCGAAACGATACGTGTCTGGTTGTTGGAATTACTTTGGATTTCGAAGGATTCCAGGTACTTGAGATAACGTACTTCTTTAGGCAATATTTCGCCTTCCTGCAGGTTGAACAGGGAGAATTTAACGGAACGTACACGTCCCACCGCTCCTTCGGGTATATCCTTGTCGGTAGCTTCCCATAAGGTTACATAATCCCAGTTCTGCATGTTCTCGCTCGTATCGAACGATATCATACTCTGAATTTTCTCGTTAATGGTGATAATGGCCAACGAGTCGCCCGAACGGTTATCCTCGATTTTGGGCGCTGCCTTTTGGGTTACTGTCAGGATGAACGCTTCGATAGGGTTGCCGTTGTCGTCCACCAGCTGGTCTTCTCCCGGGTTTTGCGGAACAAAACGTATTTTGGCTATCCGGGTGTAGGGAGTTGTATTCATTTCCCAGCGGAATTTGGCTTTGACGGTACGCGGACGTGCTTTCCGGTCGAGGTTCAGTTTCAGTTCCGTGTCTTTGGGGGTTGTAATCCAGCCGGTCTTGTCTGCCTCGAATTCCACTTTGTCCTCATCGGTCTTGTTTCCGCTTCGGCAAAGGAGTACTCAATGTTCTCCTTGTCTATCAGGAAGTTGACATTGCTCGATATGACTGCCTCGAAAAGGCGCTTGTCGTAAGCTGCCGAACTTTCTATTTTCACATCCGGTTCTTTGACTATGATTTGCTTGCCGAAGCCGAATTGGGTAACGGTAATCAGCTTGGCTTCCTGTCCTTCCAAGGCGAAACGGATTTGTGAAGTGCGTGCCGTGTTCTCTAAGGTAGAGTCGATGGCAAGCTGGCATTCCGCCGAACTGGAACCGTTGGCCGGTGATACGAAAATCCATGGTTTGGATGCTCCGGCAACCCAGTTGCTGTAAGAGGTAACGGCAATCTGCTCGGTTCCACCTTCCGGACCGATTGTTATTTCTTCCTTATCCACTGCAATGCCACCGGGGATACTTGTGCTATCATCGTCTTTACATGCACCTGCCAGTCCCATGAAAGAATCACTCCCGGTATTATTTATATACATATTTCATTGATAGAATCTTTATTGGGTTTATCGTTTAATGTCTAATGCATCACAGCCGCGTATATCCTGAGTCTTGTCATATATCAGTTTATACCTGCCTGCCCTGATTTGCGAGCTACGCTTGTTACATCGATGCTGATGTTCGGATTGTCTTTGATATCCAGGATATACAGTTGCGAGGTTAATGTCTCATTGACTTTACGGATGTCGTTTGCACCTAGTCTGTAACTGAATCAGGCTCGGACAGGTCGTAATTCCGGTCGGCCATTCGCGCAGGATGCGGTTGCCGTTGGCATCGCGCTGGTGACGGATGCCGATGGCTTGCAACTGGCTGCTGTTCAGCGGGGCTGTCGGAAATTTCGAGAAGCAGTTGTAGCTGATATCCATATTTTTCAGGTAAGGCAACGTGGTTGCCCTGAAGTCGTCCGAGAGTTTTGTCAGCTTGTTGAAGCGCAGGTCGATAACGGTCAGCAGATGCGTGTTCTTATAGTTGCCTTCAGGAGATTTCAGAGAGTTCTCCGGTATCTCTGTCATCAGGTTGTTGCTCAGGTCGATGGTAGAGATAGGCGACCCTTTGGCAAACAATTCCGTAGGGAAGTTCTTTATCAGGTTGTTCGATAGACTTATCGTAGCGGCATTAATCCCCTTGAAGTCATCCAAATCACACTTGATGTTTTTCCCGTCATTCTTTCCTATCCGGTTGTATGAGAAATCCACAGAACCCATTGTGTAGATAGATTCCGCATCGAAAATATTGGGGATGTATTCTATCAGGTTGTGTGCAAAACTCAAATCCTCCGCCTGGTCGGTGAACCCGCAGAAGTTTTCCGGGATTTCGGTAATCCGGTTGTTGTTCAAAGTCAGGGTGGTGAGTTCTACCTCCTTGCCGAAGGCTTCCAGTTTCCCTGTCAGGTTGTTATTGATACAGTCGAGCAGTCCCAGCTTCCTCATCTTGTTCAGCGATGCGTGCGGTGGGAATTTCGTCAGGTTGTTGTAGCTGAGATAGAGAATCTGGAGTTTGGCGCCTACGGGAGCATCTGCCAATTTTTTCCAGTCGGCGGTCAGTTGCTCACCCGTTCCGTCTTTTGCTCCGTTCAGCCCGTCGATTACCTTTGTTATTGGCAATATTCAGCAACTGAATTTCGGGCAGCTCGAACAGGAAGTCGGGCAGCCTCGTGAGGTTTGGACAGTTGTAAAGCTCCATGTCCGTCAGTTCCGTAAGATTTCTCCAGAGCCATGAACCGCTTTCTGCTTCGTACGACCGGGCATATTCGGAATTGGCATTTTCCCACTCCTTGCAAATATCCTCTGCCTTGATAGGCGAATTGGCTATGTAGAACTGTTGCAGGTTCTTCAACCGCATGACGGCTTTTGAAATGAAAGTAATTTTATTGGTCGTTTGCCCTATCTGTACATCTTTCATATCAATGCGGCTGCTCTTCTTTATATCGGGCAGTTGCGGGTCGCGGTTGATGCCGTCCTGCAGGAGTTCCGACAGGTTCTCTCTGGGGTCATAGTCAAGGAACAGTTCCTTGTAGTGCATACGCATCTTCTGTTTTTGCGCGTCGCTCATATCCGGAGTTATTCCACCGGTACCGAACAGTCTGCCGCCCAGCTTTTCGTTGTGCGAACCGAGAGACAGTACCCTTAGTTCCGTCAACTGGCCGATGCGTCCGGTACTCTGCTTTGGCTCCGAACCCTTCGAGCGAGAGGCTGATGACGCGTCCTTTGTTATCCAGCGACACACCCGGCTGGTTGCCCCACATATCTATTTCTTTGTTGAAATTCCAGGTTGTCCCGGCGGGATTTGTTTTCGCCGTTATAACTCCAGTTTTTTCCGTCGAGCGCTTCCCAGATGGCTTTCAGTGCAATGTAATCTTTGATGTAAGCTGCTGTCGGCGACAACTGGATGGGAACGATAGCATCGTCCGTCTGCTTGTTGTCCTCGATGCTGAACATCTCTCCTGCAAGCTGGCTTCTGGAATCGAGGGCGGTAACTGCAATGCCGCTCTTCTTATAGATAGTATAAGAGGTCACCTGGTAAGTTCCGGCAGGCAGCCATACGACAGAATCGCATTTGGCGGTTCCTATATCTTTATATTTGTCCTTGTGTTGGTTGCTGTCATCGGTGTAGTCCGGATTCGGGTGTTCTTCGTATTCTTCCTTATAAGAAACCTTCAGATTTTTGATGGTGACGGGTACGCGTGTAAATGTATTGGTCACCGTTACATCGATAATCTTTATGTCGCTGAACAGGTAATCGATGTCCGGGTTTCCGGCGGCACGTGTGGCAAGTCCGTCCTTTACCAACTTGAAAGTTACCGTTCCGCGTGTCTGCGAGTCTGTAACGAGGTCTTTGGTGGTCAGCCCGCGTGAAACGACTTCGAAGGTCTCGTCCTCGCCGGTTGATATGCCGGTAATGACTTCATCCAGCTTGTCGAACAGCTTATAGCCTATGATTTTGTAACTTCCTGTCAGCAGTTTCAGCTTTTCACTTCGCATGCCGTATTCGGCATTGTTTTCGTTATAGGCGTTCAGAACGAGCGTCTGGGTGATGCTCATGCCGTTGTGCTGCATTTCGATTTCCACCTTTTGGGCATCAATCAGCTTGTCCAGCCGGAGGCGCGGGTAGACACCGCATCCGTCCGGGTTTTCTCTTCTTGTGTATAGGACGATGACTTGTAGAGCTTGAACTGTGTTTTTTTTTTAAAACGTAGCCGTATTGCTTGCCTTCCAGTTCATCCTTGTCGTCGGAGCATCCGCC
>ENA-OQCX01001062-OQCX01001062.1-human-gut-metagenome-genome-assembly--contig:-NODE-1062-length-13316-cov-2.061112_pt1 | contig 13316 bp, 12 predicted proteins | sample MGYA00242762_ERZ504587 | MGnify/ENA primary metagenome ERZ504587 (study PRJEB26092, sample SAMD00036337) | human gut metagenome | host: Homo sapiens | study: EMG produced TPA metagenomics assembly of...
CCACTAAGTATAGAAGAAAAGAAATCTATTATTGCTTACCGTGTTCAAAAGGCTGATAGCGTTTTTATTGAAGCTTCGGACAATGCTACCATGAATCATTGGAATTTGGTTGCAAATCGTTTGTATTATGCTGTCTTCCACATGGCTTCCGCATTATTGATAGATAAAGGTTTTACATCTAAGACCCATAGCGGTGTAATTTGTTTGTTGGGGCAGGAATTTGCAACTAAAGGGGTTGGACAAAGATGAGATGCGTTTGGTCTCTCGTTTACAGAATATGCGTCATGCCGGTGATTATGATGACACGTTCGATTGGGCTGAAGAAGATGTAAAACCTCTTTTTAACCGAACTGAACTTTTAATCAAAAAGATGAAAAGTTTATTATCGTTGGTGGAATAGTATGTTTCATTTTGTTAATCTTACCCTTCTTCATAATATCGGATTGGCATGGGACAATCGTTGAGAAATCGCTTAAATTATTAGCTCAAATGTTTTTTAGGCACTTTTCAGTGGCTAAAATCAAATATTTACAATTCAATCTTACGATACATCCCAAACCCCAGTGAATACAGGAGATAAGGACTATTGCCATAGGGGTTGGATACTTATAATATGACGGTTACCGTTCGTTACCTTTATTCTTTTCCGTTTTGCGGACTTCCCGTAGTGAAGGTGGGGATAAACTTTGACTCGGAAAGTCACACTTTGAGTGATTGGATTATAGAGGGATAGACAATAATAGGTCCTGTCTGAATTCGGTGGAGGAACAGTTCATAACCGCCGATAAAATAAATTTATAAAGATAGAATATTTACTATAGGCTGTATGCGATAAACGTATGCGGCCTTCCTTGTTTTTGTTGTCGGTAGCGACTGGCATCCGTATAATGTATTGCAAGAACGATTGTCTTCGTGACTACCAGCAGGAGATGAAGCTCAGGCTCTTTGAAGAGTGGGAGCTTCACCGGAGTGTGATGGTACAGATGCCTACAGGCACGGGAAAGACACACCTGCTGGCTGCCATAGTGAGGGAGTTCTTGTGTGGTTCCGGTAGCCGGGTATGGATTGTGGCGCATCGTCGGGAACTGGTGGAGCAGATAGAGGAGACGGTTTCCCGTTATGGAATGGGGAGGGAGGACGGAAGTGTGAGGGTGATGTCCATCCAGTGGTTGTCTCGTCACCGGAGAGAGATGGAGGTTTCTCCGGGACTGATTGTTATTGACGAGGCACATCATGCCCTGGCAGAAACTTATCGGGAGCTTTGGAAGAGATATCCGGAGGCGAGGAAACTGGGTATGACCGCTACCCCCTGCCGGCTGAACCGCAAAGGATTCACGGATTTGTTTGATACCCTGATTACCTCATGGAGTATTGCGGAATTCATCGGAAAGGGCTGGTTGTCGTCATTTGACTATGTGTCCATCCGTGCGAACAGCAGCGAACAGCGACTGATTGACTCGTTGAAGAAACGGGGTGCGGACGGGGATTATCAGGTAAAGGAAATGAATGCGGTGTTAAATCGGGAAACCGGCATTAGACAATTGTACGAGAGTGTCCGAAGATATGCTGCCGGGAAGAAAGGAATTGTCTATGCCGTGAGCATCGCACACGCCCGACAGATTGCGGCTTATTACAGCCTGCATGGTGTGGAGTCTGTTGCTATCGACAGCAGGACCCCCGCTCTGGAACGCAAGGAACTGGTAGAGGATTTCAGGCGGGGAAAGATCAGCGTGTTGGTCAATGTGGATATTTTTTCCGAAGGTTTTGACTGTCCCGATGTGGAGTTCGTGCAGCTGGCACGTCCCACGCTTTCGTTGGCGAAATACCTGCAACAGGTGGGACGGGGGCTGCGGAAGTCGGATAATAAGGAATCATGTATGCTGATAGATAATGTGGGCTTGCACCGGATATTCGGTCTGCCTGTCCGTGACCGTGACTGGGAGGCGATGTTCGAAGGACGGATGGCGGGAAATGCTCAGCCCCGGACACGGATGGAGAACAGCGGGCTGTCTGTGTCTTGCTCTCTATCGGAAGATAGCAAACGGAATGAAGGACTGGAAATTGTGATGACACACAACTGTCTGTTGGATGCTATTCGGAACGGGGATTTGATTTGTTTGGGAGGAGGTGGTCCAGTCGGTGAAGAACAATGGACTGCTTTGAAAGCCTGTCATGACCGGCAGAGTGGTTTGTGGGGCTTGAGGTGCGGAAACAAAATCACAGTGATTCCTCAATACCGGGAAGTATTTGATATTTGTGCAAACCGGGCTGCTGTCCGTTTTAAAGATGGCCGGACAGGGGTGGTGGATAAGTCCGGAGTCCTCATGGTGGTGACAGGCTGTTGCCGGAGATTGAGATTCCTGAAGGGAGAACTTCTTTCTGTCGCCAAAGAGGATGGGAGTGACTGTTATACCGATTTGAAGACAAACAGAACTTATCAGGAGAGGCCGGTGGTTTTTTCATACGGCGGCATAGAGTTGCTGCGGGTGGGGGAGACTTTCCATAGCCGCACGCGGAAGGCGTATACCTCTATGCATGGTTTGCACAAAGACAGTCTTTTGTTTTTATGGTTTCTACTTGAAGATACCGGATTACCGTGTTCCGAAGTCTTGCCGGCTAGTTGATCCTGTGTGGTCTGCTATATTTGATGTCTTCGCCTGCGTGCTGGAAGGGGATGATGAAGAGGTGTACTGGTGTTGTGGTTGTTTGGCGGATCGGAGCATCGTGGTGATGGACGGGGAAGGAAACTATTATCATGTGGAGAAAGGAAAGGGGAAGCGGTATATAGCTTGTAATGTTCCTAAGGCGGGCGAGGCGGATTTTGCCTCCGTGGTGGAAGGTCTGAGGAAGGAAGCCGGGCGGCGTGCGGAGAGCGTACAGCGGGAACGGCAACAGAATGAGGAAGAGAAAAGGCGGAAGAGGCTGGAGGAAATAAAAGATGTCCTTCCTTTCCGGATGGGGATGAAGTGGGGGCTGAAATGGGGAGATCGCATCGTTGTGCCTCCCTGCTACCGGAATATCTGTGTTCCCGTAGGCGGTTATTGTGCTTTTGAAGGGAATGCCTGCCAGTGGGGGGTGATGGCGCTGGATGGAAAAGTGGTGGTGGAGGCCAGATATCAGAAGGTGGAGATAGAAAAGGATGGAACGGTGCATCTGACCATCATTCCGGGTAAGGTAAAGATCATCAAACTTTGACGGATATTGAATTGTTTGGGTATGGAGTGGGTAAATTTCAGTATATCACGGGTATTTGATGAGGAGATCAATTAGTGTAAAATAGTTTTTACGCCTTGATGTTATAATCTTTACATAAAAGAAAACAATTCTACCGTTGAAGCTCTTACGTGGGATACCGCTTTCAAGAACATAAACGAACCAAGCGGATGGGCCATGAAAGGGATACATGAAGAAGCCTACCAATAAATCCGGCATCAATTGACATAACAAAATCGGATAACTGAAAAATTATCCGCTTTTAGTTTCTTTATTTCGAAAGAAAGATATATATTTGCAACGCTTTTTCAGAAAAGCACCCGATATTGCAGAAAAAACAGTTGCCGAAATGGCTCAGTTGGTAGAGCAATTCATTCGTAATGAATAGGTCCCGGGTTCGAGTCCCGGTTTCGGCTCAAGAAGCGGTAGAATACCGCTTCTTTTTATTTTATATAGTTCTCTTTTTCCATATAATAAAGCCCTTCTCCACGGTCACCATTCTCTAAATCAGTTAACTCTACTTTAAATATTCGGTAGGGGAGAATATTTTTCTGGTGTTTGGGCATATCCACGGTCAGCAGATAGGCATTACCGTATTCAGTAGCATCGAAGTACTCTTTTATCTCTTGTTTCATCAGAACAGGTACTTCTTCTCCATCTATCCAAACGATAGCTTTTAATTTGTCAGCCGATGGTGCCAGCAAAACGCCTTTGGCTTGTTTGCTTAAACCTGTTTGCTCAATCTTGCTAAGATCCTGTGCATGTACAAGTGAGGATTTTTCTTCTTTTTGCCATTGCAGGGTGCGGGTCAGACTCATGGGTCGAACATATATCTGATAGGTGGGCATGCCTCCAGGGATGTGGAAAATACGTAGTCCATAGACTTCCATACGATGATAGCGAATGTTGAGAGTGGTATCACGATCGGCAATGAAATTCCATGCCCAAAATTCGAGACGTTGGTCTTTTTCCGCTAGTCCGGGTTTTACGGTATGTGGGTAGGTAGACATATTGATAGCTCCCATACTTTGATACTTTCCTTTAGGAATACGGGTGGTGTAGTATCCGTTTTTGTCAGTGATGGCTTGTTTAATGTCATCAAAAGAGGGGCTCTGCCAAAAGATGGAACAACTGTCAATGGGTTGTCCGTTATAATCTGTTACTTGTCCGCGTATGGTTACTGAATCCCGTTGTTGTGCATATCCAGCAGAATAAAGAAAAAATAGGATAAAAAGGAGAATCAATTTAGGAATAAAAGGTGTTTTCATTATTTTATCTGTTAATTGTGTTTTTAATGTGTATCTTTTTCACTTCTCACCACTTCCCATCCTTTGAACTGTATCAGGACTTTATGTAACGTGGTTCCTTGAGCCAGATACAGCACTTTTCTTCAAAATTATCATAATAAAAAGAAGCGTAATCCTTTATGAACAGGTAGAGGACAACATTGCAATAAGTCTCAAAACATTTTTCCAGTCTTTCCAATGAAACCCCTGCCTTTGAGAAATCAAAATAAATCATCTGGAAACGGTTGCGCTGGTCGGTGGAATTCTTACCTATTCATAGTCCGCTGAATAACTTTCGAAACGGTCTTTTTGCAAAATGTCATAGTAGGCTTTCATTATGCTTAGGAAAAGGCTTTTTCCGAAACGGCGCGGACGTATCATAAAGATATAGCTGGCTGTATCTTCAATCAGGGGCAAATACATGGTCTTGTCCACATAATAATAATTTTCAGTCCGCATCCGCACAAAGTCCGAGATGCCGTAAGGGATTTGAGGCGCTTTTTTTGTTTCCATCTTTCTTCTTCTCTTTTTTATAGCTATACAAAGCTACACCATTTTTTTCTGATACCCGGCATGGAAAGGGCTGTTTTTTCCACTCTATTTCGAAAACGTTGGCAAAGCACCGCGCAGCCTTCCTCTTTTCGAAGGCAAGGCCGCGCAAGATTTCGGGGTGCAAAGCATCTCTTCTTTGTATGCATGAAATTGTTGGAATCAGACTCACGTTGCCATATTATGAATCATATGCTTCTTCGTGCACTCCCTTCACGGCCCGTCCGCTTGGTTCGTTCATGTTCTTGAAGGCGGCGTCCCACGCAAGGGCTTCGGCTGTAGAACATGCCACACTGGGCACGCTTGGCACGCTGCGGGCTGCGCTTTCACTGGGAAAGTGCTCCTGGAAGATGCTGCGATAGTAGTATTCTTCCTTGTTTTGCGGCGTATTGATAGGAAACCGTTCGGCTGCGTGCGCCATTTGCTCGTCACTGACGGCTTCGGCGGTAAGGGCTTTCAGTGTATCAATCCAACTATAGCCACGCCGTCGCTGAACTGCTCTTTCTGTCGCCATACTACACTGTCGGGCAACATGTCTGCAAAGGCTTTGCGGACGATTTTCTTTTCAATGGTGCTTCCGGGGCACATCTTTGCCTCGGGATTGAGGCGCATGGCTATGTCCAGAAAATCTTTGTCCAGGAAAGGCACTCGGCCTTCCACTCCCCATGCTGCGAGGGATTTATTGGCACGGGGGCAGTCATAGAGGTGGAGCTTGCCTAGTTTACGCACGGTTTCTTCATGAAAGGCTTGGGCTGTAGGGCTTTGTGGAAATAGAGATAGCCGCCGAACACTTCATCAGCCCTTCACCACTCAGCACCATTTTGATTCCCATGCTTTTAATGACGCGTGCCAGCAAATACATCGGGGTAGAGGCGCGAACGGTGGTGACATCGTAAGTTTCGATGTAGTAAATGACGTCGCGGATAGCGTCCAATCCTTCTTGGATGGTATAGTGGATTTCATGATGCACGGTTCCGATAAAGCGGGCCACTTCGCGGGCTTTTATCAGGTCAGGCGCACCTTCCAGACCGATAGCAAAGGAATGGAGCTGAGGCCACCAGGCATCTTTTTTATTGTCGGTTTCTACCCGTTTGCCTGCATATTTCTTGGCAATGGCAGAGATGACGGAACTGTCCAGACCGCCGGAAAGAAGTACGCCGTAGCACATCACTCATCAGTTGGCGTTTAACGGCCTCTTCCAGTCCGTCGTGTATGTCCAAGGAATAGGCATTGTTGTTTTTCACGGCTTCGTATTCAAACCAGTCGCGGACGTACCAGCGGGTCATCTTGCCTTCTTTTCCCCAATAGTAATGGCCGGAAGGAAGGGTTCGTATTCATCACAGAACCCTTCGAGGGCTTTCAACTCGCTGGCGCAGTATATTTTGCCGTCCTTATCCCTGCCTATATATAAAGGTATGACTCCGATGGGGTCGCGGGCAATGAGGAAATCGTCTTTCTCCTCATCATAGAGGGCGAAGGCGAAGATGCCGTTCAGGTCTTCGAGGAAGTGAATACCTTTGTCACGGTAAAGGGCAAGGATGACTTCGCAGTCGCTTCCGGTCTGGAAATCATATTTTCCGGTGTACTTTGCACGGATATCCCGATGGTTGTAGATTTCTCCGTTCACGGCAAGGATTTGTTTCCGGTCGGGACTGTATAGGGGCTGCCCTCCGCTTTGAGGGTCTACGATGGAGAGGCGTTCATGGGCCAGGATGGCAGAGCCGCCTACGTAGATGCCGTTCCAGTCCGGCCCGCGGTGGCGGAGCTTTTGTGACATTTTCAATGCCTTCTGACGCAACTCTTGCGTTTGTTGCTTTATCTTGAATATTCCTACGATTCCACACATAATTGTATTTGTTGATTTATTTATTGAGATAACTGTCTATGTCCGTTGCCGCTTTCCGTCCGCTGGCAATGGCTCGTACCACCAGGCTGGCTCCGCTTGCCGCATCGCCGGCTACGAATACGTTTTCGGCGAATTGGGGATGTTCGGGCTTTAGGAAGCCCATTGCCAGAAGAACCAGGTCGGCTTCAATCACTTCCACCTTTCCGGTGGGCTTCATGGCAGGGCGGCCGTCGTCGGGACCGGGAGTCCATTCCACCTGTTCCACTTCCACACCGCAAACCTTACCGTTTTTGCCTAAAAACTTACGGGTGGCGAGAGACCATAGGCGGCTGCACCCTTCTTCGTGAGAAGAGGTGGTTTTCAGTACGATGGGGAATTGGGGCCATGGAGTGGCAGGATTCTGTCCTACGGGCGGCTGGGGCATGATTTCTATTTGGGTGACGCTCACAGCGCCTTGCCGGTTGCTGATCCCTATGCAGTCGCTGCCGGTATCCCCTCCGCCGATGACCAGTACCTTCTTCCCTTTGGCAGTAACCAGTTGTTCTTTCGGGAACGTCATGCCGGCAAGGATACGGTTTTGTTGCGCCAGCATGTCCAGTGCCGGGTGGATGCCTTTCAGTTCGCGTCCGGGGGACAGGGGAGGTCACGGGCGGGTCGGAGCTCCGGTGCAGATGCAGTAGGCGTCAAAACTTCGGGGAGTTGTCGCACATCCACATCGTTGTTCATTTTGAAGTGGATGCCTTCTTCTTCCATCACCCGGATACGGCGGTCGATGATGGGCTTGTGCAGCTTGAAGTTGGGGATGCCGTAACGTAGCAGGCCGCCGGGAGCCTCATTCTTGTCGAAGACGGTCACTGTGTACCCTTTTCCGTTGAGCTGGTTGGCGGCGGCCAGTCCGGCGGGCCCGGCGCCGATAATGGCTACTTTCCGTCCGTTGCGTTCAATGTTCCGGGGCTTGATGTAACCTTCGCGGAAGGCTGCTTCGGCAATGGCCGCTTCGTTCTCGCGGATGGTGACGGGAGAGTCCATGCTCAGTTTCAGCACGCAACTCTTTTCGCAGAGGGCGGGGCAGATGCGGCCGGTGAACTCAGGAAAATCGTTGGTTTCGTTCAATATCTTGTAGGCTTCCTCCCATTTGCCTTTGTAGAGGGCATCTTGGAATTCGGGCTGCTTGTTGCCCAGCGGACAAGCCCAGTGGCAGAAGGGAACGCCGCAGTCCATGCAGCGTGAGGCTTGAAGTTTCCGGTCACGGCTGTTCAGAGTCTGTTCTACCTCGCTATAATCTGATATCCGGTCGTGGATGGGACGGTAGCCCGCTTCCTGACGCGGAATAGTTAAAAATGCTTTTGGATTTCCCATATCTTTGTTGTATTTCTTTTGTCGTTAATAATCTCTTTGTACATCAGCTATTTTTTGCTGTAGCTTGCGCATTTGTTCTTCTTGCAATACTCGTTTATATTCGATAGGTACTACCTGGATAAATTCATCCACATAGTGATTCCAGTTATCTAATATTGTTCGTGCCAGTTTGGAACCGGTATAGAGGTAATGCTGACGGATCAGTTCATGCAGCTCCTTCCGGTAAGATGCCTCCTCGATAAGTGAGAGCTCCACCATCTCCATGTTGCAGAATAATCGAAGTTGTGGTTCTTGTTCCACACGTAAGCCACGCCGCCACTCATTCCGGCAGCGAAATTCCGTCCGGTTTCCCCCCAGTACCACGACCCGTCCTCCGGTCATGTATTCGCAACAGTGGTCGCCTACACCCTCTACCACGCCGTCACACCGGAATTGCGGACGGCGAAGCGTTCGCCCACCCGTCCGTTGATATACACCTCGCCGTCAGTAGCGCCATACAGCAGGGTGTTTCCGGCGATGGTATTCTTTTCCGCATCGAAATTGCTGCGCACGGGGGGCAGTACCGCAATGCGTCCGCCGCTCAGTCCTTTTCCCAGATAGTCATTCGCTTCGCCTTCCAGCTTGAAACTGATGCCGTGGGTCAGGAACGCACCGAAACTTTGGCCTGCCGAACCTTTGAATTTGATGTGGATGGTCTGTTCCGGAAGTCCTGCCTGCCGTATTCTTGCAACCGCCCCTGCCAGCATGGCACCTACCGAACGGTCCGTATTGGCGATGGTGTATTCCAGGGAAATCTCTTTTCCGTTTTCTATGGCATCCCGGGCGGCGGCCAGTATGGTTACATCCTTACATGGCGATGTCGTGCTTCTGTTCCATGACATGGTGTATGGCAGCTCCGCTGTCCACCCGGTGTAGCAGTCTGCTGAAATCCAATAGTGAGGATTTCTTCTCACTTGGCGCTTGTTGTATTTCAATCAGGTCTGTCCGTCCAATGATATCCTCCAACCGGGTGAATCCCATTTCGGACAGATATTCGCGTACTTCCTGTGCCAGGAAAGTGAAATAATTCACTACATATTCATAGTGTCTGCGGAAATGTTTGCGGAGTTCGGGGTCTTGGGTGGCCACGCCTACGGGACAGGTGTTGGTGTGGCACTTGCGCATCATGACGCATCCCAGCACAATCAATGCGGTGGTACCGAAACCGAATTCTTCCGCACCCAGCAAGGCCATGTTGATAATATCCCGTCCGGTTTTCAACTGTCCGTCCACTTGCAGTTTCACTTGTCCGCGGAGTCCGTTCAACACCAAGGTCTGTTGCGTCTCGCTCAGTCCTATTTCGGGCGAGATACCTGCATACCGCATACTCGATGCAGGCGATGCGCCGGTTCCTCCTTCCGCTCCCGAGATGACAATCAGGTCGGCTTTCGCTTTGGCCACTCCGGCGGCAATGGTTCCCACGCCGCTTTCGGCTACCAGTTTCACGCTGATTCGTGCCTGTGGGTTTACGTTTTTCAGGTCGAATATCAACTGGGCCAAATCTTCGATGGAATAAATGTCATGGTGGGGTGGAGGGGAAATGAGCGAGATGCCCGGAATGGAGTGGCGGGTTTTGGCAATCACCTCATCTACCTTGAATCCAGGCAGTTGTCCTCCTTCTCCCGGCTTGGCGCCTTGGGCTACCTTTATCTGAATCTCTTCGGCATGGACCAGGTATTCGGCGGTGACTCCGAAGCGTCCCGATGCTATCTGCTTGGTCTTGCTGCAAAGTGAGATACCCTGGTAAGTGCCGGTAATGCGGTCGCTGTCCTCACCTCCTTCACCCGTATTGCTGCGTGCGCCCAGTTTGTTCATGGCCAGTGCCAGCGCCTCATGTGCCTCCTTGCTGATAGCACCGAAGGACATGGCTCCTGTCACGAAATGTTTCACGATGTTTTCTACCGGCTCCACCTTTTCAATATCAATAGGGTTTCGTTTGTGCCCGAAGAAGTCGCGCAGGAAGAGGGGTGACTCTTTTCCATCTACCATGGAGGTGAATTCCTTGAACTTCTTGTAGCTGCCCAGCCGGGTGGCCAGTTGCAGGGTGGAGATGGTTTCCGGATTCCAGGCGTGCCGTTCTCCGTCTTTGCGGAAAGAGAAAAGTCCGTTGTGCGGTAAAATGTCGCTCACTTCTTTTGCGGCGAATCCGGCATCGTGCAGGGCGATGGCGTCTCTGGCGGCTTCTTCCAGACGGATGCCTCCGATGCTGGATGTCTGTGTGCCGAAATAGCTTCTCAGCAATTCCTCGCTGACCCCTACGGCTTCAAAAATCTTTGCGCCCCGATAGGAACGGATGGTAGAAATGCCCATCTTGCTCATGATCTTGAATAAGCTCTGCGGATGGCCTTGATATAGTTCTTTTCGGCCGTTTCGTAATTCATCTGCACATCGCCTTTCCTCACCAGTTCATCCAGTACGGCGAAGGCCATGTAGGGATTGATGGCACTGGCGCCATATCCCAGCAACAGGGCGGCGTGCATCACCTCGCGAATCTCGCCGCTTTCTACAATCAATGCGGTTTGCACGCGTTTCTGAACGGAGATGAGGTGATGATGGACAGCGCTAACCGCCAGCAGCGACGGGATGGCGGCATGGGTGTCGTCCACAAAACGGTCGCTCAGAATGATATAGTTCACTCCGTCGGTAACGGATTGCTCGGCTTGTTTGCACAGGTCGTTCAGGGCCTCTTGCAATCCGGTTTTTCCCTTGCTCACCTCGAATACGATAGGGAGTTTCACGGTATTGAATCCTTTATACCGGATGTTGCAGAGGATGTCCAGTTGGGTGTTGTTCAGCACGGGATGAGGCAGGCGTACCATTTTGCAATGGTCTTTCGCTGGCACCGAGGATATTCCATTCCACGGCCGCGATGTACTCGGTGAGCGACATTGACTAACTCTTCACGGATAGGTCGATGGCGGGATTGGTCACTTGGGCAAACTGTTGGCGGAAATAGTTGAACAGTAACTGCGGCCTGTCCGAAAGGACGGCCAGCGGCGTGTCATTCCCCATAGAGGCGATGGGTTCGGCCCCTGTGTTGCACATCGGCATGAGGGTGCGTTCTATATCCTCGCGCGAGAATCCGAAGGTACGCAGCATACGGTCATAGCCGTCTATCCGGTTGTCTATCTTGCGTCCGCTTTTCAAGGTATCGAGCTCGATGCGGTTGGCAGACAGCCAGGCGCGATAGGGGCGTGCCGATGCCAGTTGTTCTTTTAGTTCACCGTCATAATATATTTTACCCTGTTCGGTATCAATCATCAGTATTTTTCCCGGTTGCAGACGCCCTTTCTCTTTAATCTCTCCCGGTTCGAAATCCATCACGCCTACTTCACTGGCCACTACCATCATGTCATTATTGGTAATGAGGTAACGGGCAGGGCGCAGACCGTTGCGGTCCAACATTCCTCCGGCAAACCGTCCGTCACTGAACAGCAGCGCGGCAGGCCCGTCCCAAGGTTCCATCAGGATGGAATGGTATTCGTAAAACGCTTTCAACTCTTCACTGATAGGGTTTTTGTCGTTGAACGATTCGGGTACTAGCATCGCCATGGCATGGGGCAGGCTCAGTCCCGACATCACAAAAAATTCCAGTACATTGTCCAGTGAGGCGCTGTCGCTCATGCCCGGCTGGATAATGGGACGGATGTCTTTGACATCCCCCAATGCCGGAGAGGAAAGGACACTTTCGCGCGCCTCCATCCAACCCCGGTTACCGCGGATGGTATTGATTTCGCCGTTGTGCGCTAACAAACGGAACGGTTGGGCGAGGCTCCATGTAGGAAATGTGTTGGTGCTGAAACGGGAGTGTACCAATGCCAATCCGCTGGTAAAGTAGGTTGCGTCAGGTTCCGGGAAGTACTCGCGCACTTGCATGGACGAGAGCATACCTTTATATATAATGTTTTTTGCCGATAGCGAAACGATGTAGAAGTCCGTGTGCCGCACGCGCTTTTCTATCTTCTTGCGGATGATGTAGAGGGTGCGTTCCAGGCTGTCCGCATCTGTCACTCCGGTGATGAATACCTGTTTGATGTCCGGTTCGGTGGCCCGTGCGTCCTTTCCCAGGCAGGCGGGTTGGTGGGCACATTGCGCAGGTGCATCAAGGTAAGTCCTTCGCGTTCTATTTCTTCAATCATAATGCTTAGGATGCCGGCCTGCTCTTTTTCGTCTTTGGGCAGAAATACGAGTCCGGTTCCGTATTTTCCTTTTTCGGGTACGGGGATGCCTTGCAGGAGGATGAATTCGTGGGGAATCTGTAGCATGATTCCGGCTCCGTCGCCGGTTTTGTTATCGGCTCCTTCTGCGCCTCGGTGGCGCATGTTTTCCAATACCTTTAATGCGGATCTACCAGTCATGCGACTTGTTGCCATGAATGTTACTACCATGCCTACGCCGCAAGCGTCATGTTCGTTGGTTGCGTCATAAAGACCTGTTTGCTCTGTTTTTACCATTATTGCTATCTTTAGTTTATAATAATGTTGGTTTGTATTTCATATTGTTCTACAAAAGTAGGTAATTTATTTCTTTTTGATAAAGGTTGGTGCTTTATTTTGATAAAAAGATGCAGTCTTGCGTCTCTGTATTACAGTTTGTTGTATATATGACGTGTCTATTTAATATTTGAAAGCTAGATTATAAAAAATACTTTTAAATTGTAAGTTTGAATGTTTTTTTCATGATTATCCGCCTATATACCACTAGATGATAAATGGAAATTTATGGATAGAACGCGGATTTATTTCGTTCTACAAATTAAAATTGGAACGCAAATGACACAAATTAATAACTGCACAGCATGGATATAAACCTGCCAGAGGTTAGATTTGTGTCATTTGCGTTCCGGTTTAACCGATAAATTAGTATTTGGTGGTATGGGGATAATCATATTAAATAACGGAATTATCCACTTTAGGCTTGCGTAATTGAGATATTCTTCTTACCTTTGTAGCATAAAAGATAAGAGTTATGAATTACTTCGAGTTTACAAAGAGATTTCCAGACGAGAATAGTGCGATTGACTT
>ENA-OQCX01001063-OQCX01001063.1-human-gut-metagenome-genome-assembly--contig:-NODE-1063-length-13310-cov-3.294698_pt1 | contig 13310 bp, 16 predicted proteins | sample MGYA00242762_ERZ504587 | MGnify/ENA primary metagenome ERZ504587 (study PRJEB26092, sample SAMD00036337) | human gut metagenome | host: Homo sapiens | study: EMG produced TPA metagenomics assembly of...
TATCTTTTACCGGAGGTCGTCAACAGGCGGTACAGACATCATCGCACTGATCTTCACAAGCATTTTCCGTTCATTTCAACGGGTACGATAATCCTTGTGTCCGATATTCTTGTGCTTTTAATGGTATTCTTTGTTTATCACAGCATTGAAAATGTACTCTATGCTTTGCTTGTAATTTTTATCAGCATAAAGGTAATTGATGCTGTAAGCTACGGTACTTCAAGAGGTAACGGCAAGCTTATGTTTGTAATTTCGGACAATTATGAAGAAGTAAGTGCCAATATTATGAAAAACCTAAAGAGAGGTGTAACATACCTCAACGGAGAGGGTGCATACAGCGGTAATGATAAGAAAGTTATTATGTGCGCAGTCCGTCCTCAAGAGGTTTACAAAATCACATCGGGAATCAAAAATGTTGATCCAATGCCTTTATTATCGTAACGACTGCAGGCGCGATAAAGGGCAGAGGTTTTGTGAATATTGACAGCAACTGAAAATTATACAAAAATAACGGTGACATTTTCGTGTCACCGTTTTCGTTTGCTTTATTTTCTTTTGCTTCCGGGAGTTCTTTTAAGTCTGTTGCTGTCCTTGAAAACCCATATTCTTTGCATTTTGTAATTGACCGTCCACAACAAAAGATCGACAATCGCCTTTGTGAGTGTAACGGGAATCGGTAAAAACCAAAGTGCCGATACAATAAGTGAGCTTGCACACATTATGCAGAAAAACAGAATGAAAAATCTGAGTGCCTGTTTTGCTCCGTTATCCGTATTACCGAAGATGACTTTTCTGTTGATGAGAAAATTAATTCCGCCCGAAACAACTCGTGCCATAAGCGTTGCCAGCATAATGTTAAAGAACATATGTGACGGCAGAATATACGCAAATATCGTGAACAAAACAAGGTCGATTATCGTACAGCCGATTGATGCCGTCGCAAATCTCAACGGAGTTCTGTAGATAAGGTAGGTGTCCTTAATAAGACGAAAATTGCTGCTGCAGTTTGAGCAATCGGCTATAATGTTCACAAAGTAAAACGGGACTCTCATGTCGGCACATTTTGTGAGAAAATTCATTTCAAAATCAAAACGACTGCCCTTTGTTTTCATCACCGTGTCATACAGAAATGCAGGAATACCTCGCAGTCCTGTTTGAGTGTCCTTGCAGCTTTTGCCCGTAATAACCTTGAAATATGCCGAGGACAGTCTGTTTCCGATTCGTATATTAATCGGCATTTTAGACTTTTTGTAATCTCTTTTGCCAAGAATCAGACTGCCGTTTCTAAGGTCAAGCATACGGCTGATTTTCATAACATCATTTGCAGTATGTTGTCCGTCAGCGTCACAGGTAATGTAGCCCGTGATATTATAAAGGTTATCGTGAGCGTATTTGATACCTGCTTTAAGGCTTGCACCTTTGCCGTTGTTATTTTTCAGGTGAACAAGATGACAGCCAATACTTGTCAATTCGTTAAAATATTCCGATTTGGGATTAAGACCGTCATTGACAACAACAATATGCTCAGCTCCAAAATTCTGTAATTCATTGCAGAGGTTGATTGTATTTCTGTTTTCACAATAAATAGGAATAATTATCGCGTGACTCATGCAGCTGTTCCTTTCATTTTAATATTTTTAGTATACAACAATTTTTCTTTTGTGACAATATTCAATTTTTTTCTATTGTAAACATTGTAACGATTTTTTGCTCAAAAACATAGTTTGTGTCATTATTGGCGTTGTAATAAAAAAAATATGGCAAAAATGCCAAAAACTATTTAAAAATCATATCATTTATGTTATACTGTATCTCAAGTAAGTTAAAAACAGAAAGACGGTGAAATATGTTTAAAAAAATATCAGCAGGAATTCTTTCGGCTCTTATGATTACTGCCGTTGCAGTATCGGGTACGGGCTGCTCACAAACTCAGCCGGCGTCAATTGACTACAAAACAGCCGACAAGGTGGCTGATGGTGCGATTCTTCAAGCATTTTGTTGGGATTTCAACACAATAAAGGAGTCAATGGGTGATATTGCCGCAGCAGGTTTTTCGGCTGTGCAGACATCTCCGATTAACGAGTGCCTTGAGGGCGAAGACGGCGGTATGGATCTTTACGGCAACGGAAAGTGGTACTATCACTATCAGCCGACTGATTTCAAAATCGGCAATTATCAGCTCGGTACTCGTGATGAATTTAAGGCAATGTGCGATGAGGCTCATAAGTATGGTGTAAAGGTTATTGTCGATGTAATTGCAAACCACACTACTCCGGCAACCGATGAGGTAAGCGAAGATCTTATTGAGGCCGGCGGCGGAATCTGAATACCCTTTATCACAAGGAGGCAGAACGCCCCTTAATGATTTCGGCGACAGACTTGCCTGCACCACGTATGAGATGGGAGGACTTCCCGACATCAACACGGAAAGGCCTTTCGTTTTCAAAAGTATTTCTTTAATTACATTAACGATTGTATTGCCTGCGGTGCCGACGGTTTCAGATATGACACGGCAAAGCATATCGGACTTTCCGATGATCCAAAAGAAGATGACGGCTTTAAAAATAACTTCTGGGAAAAAGCAACAAAAGAAGTTGATAACGCAGAAAATCTTTTTATCTACGGCGAAGTGCTTCAGGGCGACAATGACAGACTTGCGACTATATAAAGGAAATCGGCAGAACCACATCAAGCACCTACGGCAGTAAAATTCGTTCGGGAATTGCAAGCGGCAATATCGACACGGCGGTTGTGTCTGATTATTGGATTGGCAATGCAGACCCGAATATCGTAACATGGGTTGAATCCCACGATAACTACATCAACGACTGCACATACAACAATATCGACAGCGAACAGGTTGTCCTCGGCTGGGCAATAATTACGGCAAGAAAAGACGGAACACCGCTCTTCTTTGACCGTCCGTATAACAGTTCAATCGACAATTCATGGGGCATGAACCGAATCGGCACACAGGGTGACGATATGTACAAGGACAACCGTGTTTCCGCAGTGAATTTCTTCAGAACAGCAATGAAAGGTGAAGACGAAAATCTCGTTAATCCTAACCTTGACTCAACTGCTCTTATGATTGAAAGAGGTACAAAGGGAGCTGTAATTGTCAATACAAATGATGCTCTCAAGGTTGATTTTGAAACAAATCTTGCTGACGGAACATATGTTGACCGTGTTGACCGCAAAACCGAATATACTGTTAAAAACGGTAAGATTACCTGTGATACGGATATCCTGAAAATTCAGTTGTAGTTCTTTATAATGAGGGATACACTGAATATGCAAGACCTGCAAGCGTGGGTGTTGACTCAAAAACAGAGTTTACATACAGCGATGACACATACGAGGTAACTCTCACCTGTTCAAACACAGATAATGCCACATATTCCCTTGACGGCGGAAAGGCTGTTTCGTACAAAGACGGTGACAAAGTAACAATCAAGCACGGTGACAGCGATGTTTCAAAGCTTGAGCTTCGTGCGAAAAATGCCGAAGGCGTCAAAACTTACGAAAGACTTGAATTCACTTATATGTAAAAAATGAATTTTATGCTATGCTTGCACCGATGTCTGTAATGCAAAATCATACATCGGTGCAGAAACAAAAAGAAAAAGACGGAACTTACGACTGCGTAATCAAAAGAGATTTAAATTCACCGAATATTATTTTCTTTGACGGTGAAGTATCCGACGATTTGCAGTATTTCCCGACAAAAATCATACAGCAGAATAACGGAGGTAACAAAGCATGAGCGAACTTAAAGGCGCAAAAATGGAAGGAAGCAAAGTGCCGGCAGAGGAAATCAAGAATCCAAACCTCGTAGCCGCTATTGAAAAAATGCAGGATGACAACACAACCGAAAACATCAACAAGATGATTGATGAGGTTATGAAGGCGAAATTCATTCTCCCTGCAAAGGTAACACCAAAGACGGAGGCTAAGACAACCAACGGTCAGACTGTTATGCAGCAGTCAACCCAGGTTCAGTTCAGACTTCTTGAAAACGGCAACAAAGAAAAGTTTTTCGGTGTGTTTACGGACACAGACGAACTTTTCAAGTGGAAAGACACTCAAAATGCACAGAAGGTTGTTACAGACTTTGACAGTATTGCCCAGATGGTAATGGATCCCCAGGCTGATGTAAAGGGCTTTGTAATCAATCCTTTCGGAAAGAGCGTAACATTCCCGAAACAGATGGTTCATTCTTTCAAACAGCAGAAGGACTATATGAAACTCAAAAATCAGACAATCGAGCCGGGTTCACCAATCAGTCTCGGCGAGCCTAAAGAATATCCGATTGATCTTATGGCTGCTCTTATTAATCATTTCAGCACAGAGCCGACAGTAAATGCCGCATATCTTCGCTTGATTGAGCAGAACGGTCAAAAGAGCTACTTCATTGTGGTTGATTTCTTCGGTGATATGGAAAGCACATTCGATGCAATCAGTAAGGTTGCAAATCCGTTCCTTGACGATGAAATTCAGCTTTCAATGATGCCGTATTCAATGGATTTTGCAAAAAATGCAGTAAAGGGTGTTGAACCTTTCTACAGAAAAGAAAACTGATTATTTAAATATTGTTTTTGCAAAAACATTAAATCCGCTGACAGTTTATGTCAGCGGATTTTTTATGGTTAAAATATGTTGCGATATAGTCAAAAATAAGCTTTATTTAATTAAGTCTACAAAACTCTGCACAATAACTTGTACAAAGAAACAAAAATGTGATAATGAATTGAAAAAACAAGTGCAAAATGCTATAATAAAAGCAATCGCATTACCCACAATTATGAAATGGAGGAATCAAAATGAAAAGAACAAGAAAAATCACGAGCATTGTTCTTCCGCACTCATGGTGCTTTCAGACTTGTCGTGTCGGCAGGTGGTGTTTCGGCAGCAACATCGTCAGGTTCAGAGGCGTACTTTGACAACTCAAAGTACGGATGGAAGGATGTTTATGTTTACGCATACGGCACAAAGGAAAATGCCGAATGGCCGGGAGAGCTTATGACAAAAGAGGACAGCGGTCTTTATAAGGCAAGCTTTGCGTCTTCTTTTAAATCGGAAAAAATCATCTTCAACAACGGTCTTGAAAAAGGCAATGGCAAGGAGCAGTATCCTGAGGCAGCAGGTCTTTCACTCAAAGCCGGCGAATGTAAAATGCTCACAGCCGAAAAGCAGTGGATTGATTACGGCAAGCCTGATGATCACGCTTACGGTTACACACTTACAGCAAACAATACGTCTTTTTCAACAGAATCACTTGATGTAAAGCTTGCGTTAAAGAATGCCGACAAGGGCTATTACTCAGTTGACGGTTCAGCTAAGAAAGAGTTTGCAAACGGTGATTCGGTAAAAGTCGGTGAGGGCAAAATCGGCAATTCAAAAGTTACGCTTACACTTTATGCAACAGGTGCAGACGGTGTTGAAACGGAGCAGACATATACCTTCAAAAAGACTTTTACAGCATCAAAGACAACTTTCTCCGCTAAATCAGACGGCCACACAACAGCGCCTGAGAGCGGCTATTACGGCACAAACCCTGAAATGCAGCTCGGCAAGCATAAGACAATCTCTGTTGACGGTGATTTAAGCGACTGGGATAGCTCAATGATTATTGCTCAGGGTGTTGCAAACGATGATCCCCGAGTTTATATGCCTTCTTCAATGCATGAACAGCCGTGGGATGCTTATGCTCTCTACAGTGCATGGGACGACGATAATCTTTATTTCCTGCTTGAACTGGCTAACACAACATACATAACTTCTCCCGAGGACAACTTTGCCGCATCAAATGAGGCTCGTCCTTGGAGAAACAGTATTCCTATGTATCTTGCTCTGTCAATTGACCCTGCAAAGCAGGCAACAGGCAAGGCAGTAGGTACAAACAAGGACGGTTCTGTGTATACCAATCCGTTCGTATGGGGTTGCACAAACGGCACTGCAAAAGACGGAGGCACAGGCTTTACAACTCATATAGACACACTTGTTGCCTTTGACTCCAACAACTCAAACGGCGGTGCTTCAATCTTTAAGGCTGATACTCAGGACACAGACGGAACATATATGTTCAACTATGACACAAGAATTCCAATCGGTGTAACAAGCTTTCAGGCTCAGGACAATAAAAACGGTTTTAAAATCAAATACGCTAACGGAACAAAGAGTACATCACTCTTCGGTATCAACGCTCCAAAGGGTTCAAGAGTATCAGGAGATAACCTCGATATGAACTCAAACTGGGTTGACTTCTTCGATGAAGGTTACAAGAACTCATACGGCTATGTTTACGAAATTGCAGTTCCGCTCAATACTTTAGGTATTGACCGCAGCTACATTGAAACACAGGGTATCGGTGCAATGCAGATTCTCACATACGGCACATCGGGTATGGATACACTTCCGCATGATCCCTCAATGCTTGATCAGGCAAATCTTGAGTACAGCTACGATCCTTCAACCTCACACGAGAAAGAAGATATTGACAATATCACAGTTCCGCTTGCAAGAATCGGTGCGCTTCTTCCCGACACAGAAGTAAACGAAGCTCCGTTTGAGGTTAACTTCGGTGCAAACCTCAATTCAGGACAGAGTGCAGGCACACCTGTCACACTTTTGGCAGAAAGCTATCACGCTACAGGTGATGTAACTTATTCATTCACAGTTAACGGTGAAACAGTTCAGAACTCAAACACAGATTCATGTGTATGGACTCCGTCGGCTGACGGCACATATTCAATCGGTGTGGTTGCAGTTGATGCAAACGGCAACAAGGCAGAGTCAACAAAGACATTCGTTGTAGGTTCGTCTTCATCGGATGAAACTCTCAATGGCGATGTTAACCGTGACGGCAGTGTAACTGTTGTTGATGCAACACTTGTTCAGAAATACATCGTAAAGCTTGAAGATTTTGACGCAGAAACAATGAAGATTGCCGATGTAAACGGTAACGGCATTATTGAGATTACAGATGCAACATTGATTCAGAAAATCATAGCTAACCTTGCTTAAACGATAAAATTTAATCTTAAAAACTTTTAAGGCGGTTGTGCATATTCTGCATAACCGCCTTTTGTATAAACCTTGTATGTAAATTAAAGCCTTACGGGAATTCCTTTTTTGTTGAGATATTTTTTAAGTTCGGGAATCGGAATTTCACCAAAGTGAAAAAGTGATGCCGCAAGAACTGCGTCGGCCTTGCCTTCTGTAAATGCATCATAAAAATGCTCAAGTGCGCCCGCACCGCCGCTTGCAATTACGGGAATGTTCACCTTTTCGGAAACTGCCCTTGTAAGTGCAATGTCATAGCCTTTTTTCTGACCGTCCTCGTCCATGCTTGTAAGGAGAATTTCTCCCGCACCGAGTTTTTCGCATTTTACAGCCCATTCAATTGCATCCATACCGACAGGAGTTCTTCCGCCGTTCACATAAACTTCCCAGCTGTCACCGTTTCTCTTGGCATCTATAGCGGCAACAACGCACTGACTGCCGAATTTATATGCCGCTTCGCTGATGAGTTCGGGACGATGAACAGCGGCTGAATTTACGGATACCTTGTCTGCGCCGGCTCTGAGCAGAACATTGAAATCTTCAACGCTTCTGATACCGCCGCCGACCGTGAACGGAATGAAAATTGAATTTGCAACCTTTTCAACCATGTCAATGGTGATGTTTCTTGAATCGCTTGATGCGGTAATGTCGAGAAATACAAGCTCGTCAGCACCCTGTTTGTCATATTGCATTGCAGATTCAACGGGATCGCCTGCGTCAACAAGATTTACAAAACTCATACCTTTTACAACTCTGCCGTTTTTTACATCAAGACATGGAATTATTCTTTTTGCGTACATATTTATTCCTCCCTGCCTTTTACAATGTCAGCAATTTCTGAGAATTTTAAGTCCCGTTTTGCCGCTTTTTTCGGGGTGAAACTGAGTTGCAAAAACATTGCCTTTTTCAACAGCGGCGTCAATCGTAACACCGTATTCCGTCTGAGCCGAAACAATGCTCCTGTCGCTTGCGTTCAAAAAATATGAGTGAACAAAATAAACGTATGCATTCTGTTCGATGTCTTTGAAAAGTCTGCTCTTTTCATTGATTTTAAGGCTGTTCCAACCGATGTGCGGAATCTTTAAGCCTTCGCCTGACGGAATCTTTGTGATTGTACCGTCAAAAACCGAAAGACCTTTTACATTCGGACTTTCTTCACTTTCGGGAAAGAGGAGCTGAAGCCCAAGACAAATGCCTAAAAACGGTTTTTCACTGTTTATGTACTCAATAACCGTGTCTTTAATGCCGTATGAATTCATTGTGTCCATTGTATCGCCAAACGAACCGACACCCGGCAAAACAGCACCGTCTGCATTCATAATTTCGTCTTTATCTCTTGTAATCACACATTCACAGCCGATATGCTTTAACGCTTTGTAAACACTGCGGATATTGCCTGCGCCGTAATCAATAACTGCTATCATTTTTATCAACTCCGTCATTTGCTTTCTGTTAAACAATTTTACCATACAACATTTATTATTGCAACATAAACCGACGCATATTTCATAATTTCGTAAAATTTACAATAATTTAATTTATATCTTATTGTAAATTGCAAGTTCTTGTGTTAAAATGAATTAGTTAAGACAGTGTGTCTGTTTTACTATTTATAACGGGAGATATTAAAAAATGATTACTCATTGCTCACAAGAATAGATTTAATGATGAATTCCCTCTCGAAGGGACAAAAAAGAATTGCTCTTTTTATTGAAGAACATTACGATAAGGCGGCATTTATGACCGCATCAAAGCTTGGCGAAACTGTCGGAGTCAGCGAGAGTACGGTTGTTCGTTTTGCAACCGAGCTCGGCTATGACGGATACCCAAAGCTTCAAAAAGCTATGCAGGAGATGATTCGCAACAAGCTTACATCTGTTCAGCGTATTGAAGTTACCTCCAACCGTATCGGCAATGACAATGTGCTTGACAGCGTTCTTAATCAGGATATCGATAAAATCCGCAGAACAATTGAAGAAACATCTCATGAGGATTTTGCCCGTGCAGTTGATGAAATTTGCAAGGCAGAGCGTATTTACATATTCGGTGTGCGTTCAACAGCCGCAATCGCAAACTTCTTGCATACTATTTTGAAATGATTTTTGACAATGTGCGTGTTATCACAAGCGGCAGTCAAACCGAAACCTTTGAACAGATTTTCAGAATTACCGACAAAGATGTTATGATCGGTATTTCGTTTCCCCGTTACAGTTCAATGTCGGTTGAGGCAATGGACTTTGCCCGTTCAAGGGGTGCTCACGCAATTGCAATCACGGACAGTATGGTTTCTCCTCTTGTTCAGAGTGCCGATTCCGTGCTTATTGCAAGAAGCATATGGCGTCAATTGTTGACTCACTTGTTGCACCGTTAAGTCTTATCAATGCTCTTATTGTTGCAACCGTGCTTAAAAAGAAGGATGAAGTTTCTGACACATTCCGCAGACTTGAGCTTGTGTGGAATCGTGACGGAGTTTACACCAACCGTGACAGAGAAATAATGGGTAATATAGAAGATGATGATAAGTAAAAAAGTTGTGGTAATCGGAGCAGGTGCGGCAGGTCTTATGGCGGGTGCAACTGCGGCGCTCTATGGTGCATCAGTTACGATAATCGAAAAGAACAAGCGTGTCGGCAGGAAAATTATGATAACGGGCAAAGGTAGGTGTAACCTTGCCAACAACTGCGATGTGCAGACTTTTATCAATAATGTTCCCGTAAACGGAAGATTTCTCTATTCTGCAATCAATGCATTTACTCCCGAGGATACAATCGAATTTTTTTGAATCCAAAGGACTTAAAACAAAGACCGAAAGGGGAAATCGTGTGTTCCCCGCATCCGACAAATCGGTTGATGTTGTTGATACAATGCATGATTATGCCGTTGAATCAGGTTGTAAAATCGTGTGTGATACGGCAAACGCTCTTATTCTTGAGGACGGTGCGTTATAGGTGTTAAGTGCGAAGGAAACACCTACTATGCCGACAGCGTAATTATCTGTTGCGGCGGTAAAAGCTATCCGCTTACGGGCTCAACAGGTGACGGCTATACACTTGCAAAACAGACAGGACACACAATCGTTCCGCTCAAACCGTCGCTCGTGCCGTTTACTTCCGGTGATAAACAATGCAAGGATATGCAGGGACTTGCCCTCAAAAATGTTGCGCTCAGAATAGTTGATAAGAACAGTAAAAAGGCTGTTTACAGCGACTTCGGCGAAATGCTTTTTACACATTTCGGAATGAGCGGTCCGATGATTTTATCGGCAAGCTCGCACATCCGTGATATTCAGCCCGACCGTTATATTGCGGAAATTGACCTCAAGCCGGCACTTGATTTTGAACACCTCGACAGGCGTATTCAGAACGATTTCAAAGAGAATTCAAACCGTGATGTTTCAAACGCATTTTCAAAGCTTTTGCCGAGAAAAATCATAGTTCCCGTTCTCAAACGCTGGGGAGTTCCCTTTGACAAAAAGTGTAATTCAATTACAAAAGAGGAGCGACACGCTCTTTGTGAAATTCTCAAATGCTTTACGGTTGAAATCAGCGGTTTCAGACCGATTGAGGAGGCAATCATAACCTCAGGTGGTGTAAAAACTTCCGAAATCAACCCGAAAACCATGGAAAGCAAGCTTGTAAGCGGACTGTATTTCGCAGGCGAAGTAATTGACTGCGACGCCTACACAGGCGGTTTTAATCTCCAGATTGCATGGAGTACAGGACGGCTTGCCGGAGAAAACAGTGCATATATCTGATTTGATTATACATAATATATTTGATTGAAAGGATGTAATTTATGTCAATAGCAATCGCTTTGGACGGTCCTGCAGGAGCAGGTAAATCCTCAATTGCAAAAAGAGTTGCAAAGGCACTTGACTGTATTTATGTTGATACAGGAGCGCTTTATCGCACAATCGGTCTGTCAGCAACAAGAAACTCCGTAGCTCCCGAAGATGAAAATGCGGTAAAGAATTTGCTTTCAAAAATCACAGTTGACCTAACATTCAATGAAAAGGGTGAGCAGATTGTTCTGCTTGACAACGAAGATGTGTCCGGACTCATCAGAACTCCGGAGGCATCAATGATGGCGTCAAAAATTTCTGCCGTACCGATTGTAAGAGCATATCTTCTTGATTTGCAGAGAAATATGGCAAAGATGCATGATGTAATTATGGACGGCAGAGATATCGGCACGGTTGTTCTGCCCGATGCACAGGTTAAAATTTTTCTTACAGCGTCCCCCGAGCAAGAGCCGAAAGAAGATATAAGGAGCTTGTTGAAAAGGGTATGGATGTAAAATACGACGACATTTTAAACGATGTAATAACCCGTGACTACAACGATACTCACCGCAAAACAGCTCCGCTCAAGCCTGCCGAGGGTTGCATTACCGTTGACACAACAGAGCTTGATTTTGAGCAGTCGGTTGAAAAAATAATTTCCGTTATAAAGGAGAATATCTGATGGGTCAGTCAAAGGCACTTTATGCAGTCGGCAAAGCTGTCTGCAAGCCTGTTTTCAAACTTTTGTACAGATATAAAACTATAATTGAAGAGCCGCTTCCGCTTGTGGGGGGCATGATTATTGCAAGTAACCATATATCAAATTCAGATCCGGTTCTTCTCGGTTTGTCGCAGAAAAAGCGCAGACTGTTCTTTATGGCAAAAATTGAACTTTTTAAAAATAAATTTTTCGGTGCGTTAATCCGTGCACTCGGTGCATTCCCCGTTGAAAGGGGTGCAGGTGACGGCAAGGCTATCAAGACAGGCGAAGACCTTATCCGTGACGGCGAGATTATGACAATCTTTATTGAGGGCGGTCGTTCCAAAACAGGCGAACTTATGCGTCCCCGCAGCGGATGTGCTCTTGTTGCACAGCAGATGCAGGTGCCTGTTGTGCCTGCCTGCATCACAATTGTAGGCAACAAAAAGCATACATTTGCAAAGAGAGTTATCCACTTCGGCAAACCTCTTACACCCGAAAAGCTCGGACTTACTCCGGACAGCGGAAGACGGGAGCTTAAAGGTGCAACAACCATGATCATGGACGAAATCAAAAGAATGAGGGAGCAGGATTTAATTGAGTATAAAAAAGGCTGATTCGGCAGGATTCTGCTTCGGCGTCAACCGTGCAATCAATATTGTAAATGAACTGCTTGAAAAAGGAATAAAGGTTGCAACCCTCGGACCTATTATCCACAATATGGAAATGGTTCACGAGCTTGAAGAAAGAGGATGCACTCCCGTTAAAGCAGTTGACGAGCTTACTGACGATACAACGCTTGTAATCCGTTCACACGGAGTTGAAAAAAGCGTTATTGATTCTCTTGTAAAAAGAGGAATTAACTTTGAGGACGCAACGTGTCCTTTTGTTAAAAAAATTCACAAGATTGTATCAAACACAAACCCTGAAAATGATGTTGTTTTGATTGCAGGAAATAAAAATCATCCTGAGGTTTGCGGTATAATAGGTCATTGTGCAAGTGATTGTTACACATTTAATAACGAGGCAGAGCTTGATGATTTATTGCCAAATATTCTAAAAGAGAATAATAAACAGGTGCAAATTGTCGCACAGACAACATTTGACACACAAGAATGGAAAAAATGTGTAAAAAAGATAAAAAAGCTATGTACAAATGCAAAAATATTTGATACAATATGTAATGCTACGCAAGTTAGGCAAACCGAAGCTTCTCAGATTGCCGCCGAATCCGACTTTATGGTTGTAATCGGTGACAGGCACAGCTCCAATACGGGAAAGCTTTTTGATATATGCAAAAGACAGTGTGAGAACACGGTTCTCATTGAAACCGCTGCCGAGCTTGATTTAAACAAGGTTTCGGTTGCCGAATCAATCGGCGTAACTGCGGGTGCTTCAACGCCTGCAAGGATAATAAAGGAGGTACTGGATACAATGAGTGAAGTAAAATCCGGTGAAACAAATTTGGAACCATCTTTTGAGGAGATGCTTGAGGAGTCCCTCAAAAACTTTAATACAAACGAGAGGGTAATGGGCACAGTTCTGAGCATAGCTCCCAACGAAGTTCAGGTAGATGTCGGCAGAAAGCAGACAGGCTTTATTCCTGCTTCAGAGCTTTCAAACGATCCTAACGCAAGACCCGAAGATGTAGTTAAAGTCGGCGATGTTATTGAGCTTCTTATTATGAAGACCAATGATCAGGAAGGCACTATCATGCTTTCAAAGCGCAGAGTAGATGCACAGAAGGTTGGGAAGAGCTCAAAG
>ENA-OQCX01001065-OQCX01001065.1-human-gut-metagenome-genome-assembly--contig:-NODE-1065-length-13305-cov-1.849901_pt1 | contig 13305 bp, 17 predicted proteins | sample MGYA00242762_ERZ504587 | MGnify/ENA primary metagenome ERZ504587 (study PRJEB26092, sample SAMD00036337) | human gut metagenome | host: Homo sapiens | study: EMG produced TPA metagenomics assembly of...
ACTGATACTTTGGGTTATGATGCTGCAATCGGTCCATCAAAGTCAGTGTCAGTTCATTCCCTTTTTCCTCAGAATACTCTCTCGGAATGACAAAATCAAAAATGAGATTGATCTGTTTTTCTCCATTCACCATGCGGAAATCATGGATACTGCATCTCGGATCCAGTGCTTCCACAGCTTTTTCTGTCTCATGTTTTGCCTGAAGTACTTCTTCATTACGAGTCTCCACCGGATCCATATGAATTGTCAGCGAGATCCCCAGTTGTTCCATTGCCTCTCTCTCAATCCGGTCAATGATCTCATGGGATACATCAATCGGGACATCATTCGGAACCTCTGCATGAATGATCGCCATACTTCTTCCCGGTCCGTAATTATGGATCACCAGATCATGGCTGCCCTCGATTCCATCGTATTTTTCCACAAAATGCTTGATCTTCTCATAATCTTCCCATGTCGCCGGAATTCCGATCAGCGGCTCAAGCGTATCCTTCGCAATCCCAAATCCGGCCCACATAACGACCAGTGAAACACCAAGTCCGACAAAGCCATCGATATTGATCCCTGTGATCCGCCAGAATACAACCGACAGGATCGTCGCTGCTGTCGTGATCACATCTCCAAGTGCATCTGCTGCCGTCGCCATCATCACCTGGGAAGAAATCTTTTCACCAAGTTTCCGGTTAAACATCGCAAGCCACAGCTTCACACCTATGGACAACACCAGGATCAGGATCGACACCAGACTGAATTTTAACTCTTCCGGCTCCCGGATCTTCATGATCGCATTTTTGAAAAAGGTAAATCCAACTTCGATCACCAGAAGGATACGATCAGTGCCGCTATGTATTCCAGCCTGCCATGCCCAAAAGGATGCTCCTTGTCTGCCGGTTTTTCTGCCATCTTCACTCCGATCATTCCAATGATCGAAGAACCTGCATCCGATAAGTTGTTAAATGCATCTGCAGTAACAGACACACTGTGAAGAAGGATTCCTATCACCATCTTCGCAATCGTCAGCAGAACATTACAAAAGATGCCTACTCCGCTTGCCAGCACTCCATATGCTGTACGGACAGACACCTTTTCTACATCTTTATAATCTTTTACAAATAATTTTACAAGTATATCCGTCATTAAACTTTCCTTTGCCTTAGGCGAAACAAATTTTCCTGCCATCTTCGTTGAAGTATATTCTACACATTTACTCCGTCAATTGCAAGAAAAACCATTTGATTTTTACCGGTGTGCCTTTTACGATCATCGCATACTCTTCATCCGTCAGCACACTCCGCAGCTCTTCCTTCCCTTCTTTGGGAACAATTGCATGGACAGAATCCATAAAACAGAGATTCGGATAAAGAACACACCACCAGTTGTGCCCCTGTGCCTTTCCGATCTTGATCCGAAGTGCATCGTACCAGCTGCGGGGAAGATGATGTCTCCGTAAGTTTTGTCCGGAAATTCACACCGCACGACCTCAGCTGTTATCTGATCGTTACATCCTTCTTCCTGCAAGACTTCCCTGGCCGTCCGGATCAGTTCTTCTTTGTGGCGGATCGCCCATGCTTTCGCCTCCGCTGCATTCCCTGCATCCGAAAGATTCTCACACATATAATCTACAACAGCCTCTTTCACCTTCATCTTAAGTTCCTGGTCTTCTTTGCTGTCACTGTTGGCAAGCACATGAAAGCGGAACACCTCACCGGATAACTTTTCCTGCACTGCATTCGCCTTCGCTTCCACCTGCATTCCCCTTGCAAATGCCGCACCACACAGAATCATGATCAGTACCAGCGCCACTGCTTTTATTTTTTTCATTTTCGTATGTACCTCCTGTCTTTGATACCAGGAGTTATTGACAACATATGGAAAACTATACATTTTATCTGTGATATTCTACTTGATCTCTCCGGATAACATCCGATACTGTAGAGGCCTGATTGTCAATATGACATCCCATGAGCTCACATGCCTCTTCAACCTCTCCACCCGAAATCAGTGCGATCAGCTTATCATGTTCTTCCAGGAGCTGTGGATAACATTCCTTCTGCTTCAGGTATTCTACGCGGAACCGGTACATCTGTTCCCGCAGGTTATTCAGCAGCGTGATCAGTCTCTGGTTATTGGTTGCGGCAAAGATAATATCATGGAATTTTACATCTGCTTCAGCGATCTTCGTCACATCACCACTCTTTAAGACTTTACGGAAATCTTCAGCTGCCATCTTCATTTCTTCAACCTGCTCCGGCGTGATCCGTTCACACGCAAGCTGTACGGAAAGCTCTTCCAGTGCCTTTCTGACTTCCAGCACATCCTGCATATTCTTCTCTGTGATCTGTGCCACTTCTGCCCCTTTTCGCGGAATCATCAGAACCAGACCTTCCAGCTCCAGTTTACGGATTGCTTCACGGATCGGGGTACGGCTTACTCCAAGCTTGTTGGCAAGCTGGATCTCCATCAGCCGTTCTCCCGGCTTCAGTTCTCCTCTTAAAATTGCCTTCCGAAGTGTATTGAACACAACATCTCTCAACGGCAGGTATTCATTCATATTTACTTCAAAATCCATATCCATTCTTATCTCCTCCTGACGTTATGCACATTTGCAAGATAAATCTGTTTTGCCAGATTCTGTGCTTTTACTTTTGTAAATGCTTCCTTCGCTGTCCTGCGATCCCTGAAATCCCAAATACAGTCGGACCGCTTCCACTCATCATCGCCCCAAGAGCACCTGCTTCCATCATACATTCTTTGATCTGTGCAATGACCGGATATGCTTCAACCGTAACCTTTTCCAGCACGTTACCCAAGGATGCTGCCACTTGCTCAAGATCCTGGTTCTTCAATCCGTCCAGGATACCATCTATATCCGGATGCTCCTTGATTTCACAGGAATCCAGCTTTTCATAAACCATCTTTGTCGATACACTGATCGGCGGCTTGGCGATCAGAATCTGACATTTCGGCATCGGAGGAAGCGGCGTCAGTTTTTCCCCGATTCCTTCTGCGAGTACCGTTCCGCGCATAATGCAGTAAGGAACATCCGCCCCAAGCTTCACGCCTCTTTCCATCAGCTCTTTTTGAGAAAGTCCCAGCCGGAACATCTGGTTCATCCCGTAAAGCACTGCCGCAGCATTGGAACTTCCGCCTGCCATTCCCGCTGCAACCGGTATATGCTTGTCCAGATGGATTCTGACTCCGTCTTTGATATCAAATTCATCGATCAGAAGCTTTGCCGCTTTCCATGCAATATTGTCCTCATCATTCGGCAGATAAAAAAGATTTGAATCGATCTCGATACCTGGGGCCGACTTCTTTTGCAGCGTCACATTATCGTACAGATATAGCGTCTGCATGACCATGCGCACATCGTGATAACCATTCTCCCGCCGCCCCAGCACATCAAGTCCAAGATTGATCTTCCCCAAGTGCTTTTAACTCCAGTTTATCCATGCGTGTATCTCCTTATTGTATTTTTTCGACCTTTTTTTGTATCTTGTATACATCATTTCATTACTATAGTATACTCAAACTCTCCCGAAAAATCAATATTTTATCACCCGTTTTCAATTCTTTTGATAATAATTCATTATTAAGCAGAATGCTTCTTCTGTGGTCGAATATTTCTTTGCCAGGCTCCACAGATCATCTCCGTCTTTTACGATATATCCCACAATTCCCGCTGGTTCATCCGCTCTTCTTTTTCATAATCCACAAGTGCAGCCTCTGTCACCATCTGTATTTTTTCCGCTTTTCGCATGAAGCTTCTGAACGCCACGACCGCTTTGATCTCTACTTCATCATTTCCGGCAAGATCTACCGCAAGCTGCTCCACTGCATATGTGACGTCATATTTCATATCGCTGCTTCCTTCCCGGCATTCAAGCATTGCCGAGAACGGAACCATCCCCTTCCACACACCAAATGGTACTTCATCATTTGCCTTTACATACAGAAAGCTGACATTTAGAATCCCCTCTGCCAGAATTCCTCCATCCTGCACTTCCATTTTTTCTATCTGCAGGTCTGCGCTGCTGTGGCACACCTGAAGGATCTCATCTTTCAGCTCCGGCAGGCTTAATCGTTCTGTGATCTTACTTTTTGAATGATTCTGCATCAGAAGCTCCTCAACAACAACTTCTTCTGTCTCCAAAACACATTTTATCAAGGAATACGCATCCTCTAAAAGCTCCAGCTTTTCTTCCCCATAGACAAAAAGACGAACCTGAAGTGCCGCTTCAATGCCAAGCGCACGCATCTCACCGTCCTCATCCATCCGCACTTCCACACTGATATCATCCAGCCGGTCATAGACATGATGATACATACCTTCTTCTGCTCCTGCACACTCGATCCGCCCCTCATAAGGAACCGTCTGCTCCACCCAGTCTGTCTTGCCCTCCTGGGATTCATAGAGAACAAAGATCTGCAATTCTCCATTTATCAACATAGCATCCTGCACAAGTCTGGTATCCATTTTCCGGGAGCTTACCTCTGTCCACAAGAGCGTTCCGATATTCTCTTTGGTCCCAGGTATCTTAATCTCCTCTTTGATCCTGTAAATGTCTCTCTTCGCGGTAAACAGCTGCAGCAGCTCCACCGGACATTTTTTCAGATAGATTCCCTCTTCCCCATCCACATCAAGTGTCACCTGTTTTTCTGTGATCTGCTCTGTATGTACCGTCATTTCCGCAAGCGCTTTTACCGCAAGCTTTCTCGAATGGATCAGTGATACCCCGCATTCCACCCGCTGAACTTGCACAATGTCTTCGCCTTCTCCGTTCTCTTCCTCCATGTAGACCATTTCCTCAAACGGAATCATTCCCTCTAAAGCTCCGGGACGCGGATCTCCCGAATCTGTCACATACAAAACTTTAAAATTCAGTTTTCCCGTCACACGGAGATAATTTTCCACTCTTCTTGTCTCTTCAATCCGCAGACTTCCCTCACCGGAAAGCACTCTTCCCACGTCACTTTTCGCATCTGGTACATTATAATCCCCACCGATCATAAACTGATCCGTCACTGTTTTGCCCATCTGATTCATGCGTACCTGTTTTCTTATCAGTTCCATAGTCAGCCTCCTACTCAAATATCACCGGTTTTTCGCTTTTTGCCATTTCTAGGACAACATATGGGTATTGGGAAAATCCATCTTCCCGCATACAGATATTTCCCATCTCCTCCCCATCTTTTTCTGTCTCGTCACTTCCCGGTCCCAGAAGTGTTGTCTGTACACAGATCACATCTTTTTCTTCCGTACAGCCATCAACCCGGATCGCATATCCCTCCATTTCCTGTCTCCCATACCCCTGTCCGACATACAGCCGGTCTCCTTGCACATACATAATCTGAAATGGGGTTTCTTCCATCCCGGCAATGCGTTCGGTCATTTCCGCCGGAACTTTTTTCTCATCCACAATGGAATATTCCAGCATTTTTCCACCCGCTTCCTCTTTTTCCATGACCTGGCAGCCGCCAAGGAAAATCAGCATCCAGATCACCCCTGTCACACGGCATTTTATTCTCATAATTATTCACAAACTTTTCCATTTTTTTATCTCTTTTATTATCATATTATCTTCCTTGTATTTTCATGCCTCGAATAGTATAATCGAAGAAAAGTATGTTACTTTATACAATGAAAGAGAGGATTTTGGGGTAATGATACGATTTATCTGTATCGCAGTCTTTTTAATTCTTTACCTGATCCTGTCCATTCCGGTTTTTCTGGTGGAATGATCATTGGTAAATTCAATCGCAGAGCCAAAGATATCAGTTCTCTGCGCATCGTTCAGTGGGGCTTTAAAGTGATTCTTAAGATGACCGGTGTCACGACAACCGTGATCGGTGAAGAAAATGTTCCGGATGAACCGGTACTCTTTATCGGCAACCACCGCAGTTATTTTGATATTCTCCTTACTTACAGCCGGTGCAGGCGTCTGACCGGTTATGTTGCCAAAAAAGAAATGGAAAAGATTCCGCTTCTTTCCACATGGATGAAGAATCTGTACTGTCTCTTCCTTGACAGAGACAATATGAGAGAAGGTCTGAAGACGATCCTTCAGGCAATTGATTATGTAAAAAATGGCATTTCCATCTGCATTTTCCCGGAAGGAACCCGCAACAATGGCGAAGAGCTTTCTATGCTTCCATTCCGTGACGGTGCACTTAAAATTGCCGAAAAGACCGGGTGTGCGATCATTCCGATCAGCATGAACAATACTGCTGACATTTTTGAAGCACATTTCCCACGTGTAAAAAAGTACATGTCGCCATCGAATACGGCAAACCAATCTAATCCAAAAGAACTAGGATAAAGAGACAAGAAAACATCTTGGAATCTATTGTCATGATCTTATTCAGGACACAATTAAGAAAAACGCCAGTCTGATCTAAACCTATAACAGAAAAGAGGTACGATTATGCATTCTAAAAATTTAACATTACTTACAGACTTATACGAACTGACTATGATGCAGGGTTATTACGATAAGCAGGACAACCCTACCGTAATTTTTGATGTATTTTACCGTTCCAACCCATTTTCTTCCGGTTATGCAATCGCAGCCGGACTTGAACAGGTTATTGAGTACGTGAAAAATCTGAACTTCAGCTATGATGATGTGGATTACCTTCGCAGTCTCCACATTTTTTCTGAAGATTTTCTTCAGTATCTGAGCGGCTATCACTTTACCGGAAGCATTTACGCAATTCCGGAAGGAAGCCTGATCTTCCCAAAGGAGCCGATCCTCAAAGTCGTTGCCCCGATCATGGAAGCTCAGCTTGTGGAAACCGCAATCCTGAACATTCTGAACCACCAGTGTCTGATTGCGACCAAGTCTTCCCGTATCGTATACGCTGCCGGTGATACCGGTGTTATGGAATTCGGCTTCGCCGTGCCCAGGGACCGGATGCCGGATTATACGGCGCACGTGCTGCCGTGATCGCCGGCTGCGTGGGAACCTCCTGCGTACTTACCGGCAAGCTTTTTGACGTTCCGGTTATGGGAACCCATGCACACAGCTGGATCATGAGTTTCCCGGATGAATATACCGCATTTAAAGCCTATGCAGATCTTTATCCTGAAGGATGTACCTTCTTGTCGATACTTACGACACCTTAAAATCCGGTGTTCCGAATGCGATCCGTGTCTTCCAGGAGATGAAAGATGCCGGTATCAGCGAGAAAGCTTGGTATCCGTCTTGACAGCGGCGATCTTGCCTACCTGTCCAAAAAAGCACGTAAAATGCTGGATGAGGCCGGCTTTGAAGAAGCAACGATCTGCGCATCCAACGACCTTGATGAATATCTGATCCACGACCTCAAGATGCAGGGCGCAGCGATCGATTCATGGGGTGTCGGAACCAATCTGATCACCTCCAAAGACTGTCCTTCATTCGGTGGTGTATATAAGCTCGCTGCCATCCAGAATAAGAATGGTGAGTTCGAACCTAAAATCAAACTTTCTGAGAACACAGAAAAGATCACCAATCCGGGCAACAAGACGGTTTACCGTATTTACGAAAAAGAAACCGGCAAGATGAAAGCTGATTATATCTGCTTTGTAGACGAAGAAATCAATCCGGAGGAAGATCTTCTCCTCTTTGATCCAAGCGAGACATGGAAAAAGACAAAGATGAAAGCCGGAACCTATACCGTCCGCGAAATGATGCAGCCAATCTTCATCAACGGTGAATGTGTCTACACTTCCCCGTCTGTCAAAGAGATTGCCGCTTACTGCCGTCAGGAAAAAGATACCCTGTGGATGAATCCAAACGACTCTTCAATCCTCACCAGATGTATATCGATCTGTCTCCAAGACTTTATGAAGTAAAGAAACAGCTTCTTGACCGCATGAGTGCTGATGACTAGGTCACAATTTGAAAAGAGGTATTACCGATGAAAAATATGACATTAAAAATATAACCGCTGCTGCCATGGAACCTTCCATGGTGACAGCAGTTTTCTTGAAAAAGAGATTACCGGCGTTGCAATCGACAGCCGGAAAGCAGCACCGGGATTTCTTTTTGTTCCACTCAAAGGAGCCCGCGTAGACGGCCACACCTTTATCCCACAGGTTATGGAACAGGGTGCACTTGCTACTCTTACAGAAGAAGATCCTTCTTCCCTTACCTGTCCCTGCATTCATGTAGAATCCTGCGAAAAAGCACTTCGTGATATCGCAGCGTTTTACCGCATGCAGCTTGACATCAAGGTTATCGGCATCACCGGAAGTGTTGGCAAGACCAGCACCAAAGAAACGATTGCCTCTGTCCTTTCCCGGAAATACAATGTTCTTAAGACAGAGGGAAACTTTAACAATGGAATCGGACTTCCGCTTACCATCTTCAATCTTACCGAAGAACATGAAGTCGCTGTCCTGGAGATGGGAATTGACCATTTCGGAGAGATGCATGAACTTGCATCCATCAGCCAGCCGGATATCTGTGTAATCACCAACATCGGTCTTGCACACATGGAAAATCTCGGAAGCCGCGACGGAATCTTAAAAGCCAAAACCGAAGTTTTTGATCATCTACGTCCAAATGCTTCTGTCATCTTAAACGGAGATGACGACAAACTTTCCACAGTCGCAGAGGTACAAGGGAAAAAGCCTGTTTTCTTCGGTCTTTCAGACCAGCTGGATGCCTATGCAGACGGAATCGTAAGTCAGGGACTTCGCGGAACTGACGCTGTACTCCACCTTCCACTTGGTGAAATCAACGTACATATCCCGGTGCCGGAAACCACATGGTCTACAATGCTCTCGCCGGAGCATGTGTCGGCATGAAGCTTGGACTTACTCTGGAGGAAATCCAGACCGGGATCTCTTCCCTGAAGACGATTGCCGGACGTACCAATCTGATCGACACAGGATCTCTTTTGATCATCGATGATTGCTACAACGCTAATCCGGTTTCCATGAAATCTTCTCTGGATGTACTTTCTACCGCAACAGGAAGAACCGTAGCTGTAATGGGCGATATGTATGAGCTTGGTGATAAGGAGAATGAACTTCACTACAATACCGGCGCACATGCTGCCGAGATCGGCATTGATGTGATCTGCTGTATCGGAGAACTTTCCCACCACGCATACGAGGGTGCAAAAGCCTGTGCAAAGAGCAGTGCCGTACTTACTTTAAAACCAAACAGGACTTCCTGGGAAAAATCCGGAATGTTGTCAAAAAAGATGATACCATTCTGGTCAAAGCTTCCCACGGTATGGAATTTCCTGAGATCATTGATGTACTCAGACAGATGAAGTTTTAAGAGAGGTAAGACATGAAATATCAGATACTTGTTCTTGACCTGGACGGAACACTTACCAACTCCAGGAAAGAAATCACTCCACCAACGTTAAAGGCTCTGATCGAGATCCAGGAAGCCGGAAAAAAAGTTGTTCTTGCAAGCGGTCGCCCTACATACGGCGTAGTTCCCCTTGCCAGGCAGCTCCATCTGGAACGTTACGGAAGCTATATCCTATCCTTCAACGGAGCACGGATCACTGACTGCCGCACCGGCCAGTTCATTTACAACAAAACACTTCCGCAGGACGTGATCCCGGATATCTACCGGATCGCTTCCAACTACCCGGTTGATATTCTGGCTTATGAGGATGGACAGCTTCTGTCCGGATTTACCCCGACAAAATATTCCGAATTAGAATCCCGGATCAACCATTTACCAATTGTACAAATTGATAATTTCTGTGAGAAAGTATCCACATTTCCAAACAATAAATTTCTCCTGACCGGAGAACCGGATAGCATCGCTGCTGCTAAAGAGGAAATGTCCACCCATTTCCATGGTTATATTGATGTTTACTGTTCGGATCCATTTTTCCTCGAAATTGTTCCAAAGAATGTAGACAAAGCCGCCTCTCTTCTGAAGCTTCTTACCAGCATCGGTCTGACTGCTGATGAATGATCTGCTGCGGTGACGGATACAACGACCTGACTATGATCGAAACCGCAGGTCTTGGAGTGGCAATGGAAAATGCACAGCCACTGGTCCGTGAAAAAGCAGATTTATCACAAAATCAAATGATGATGACGGAGTTCTCTATGTAATCGATCAGTTTATGCGCGATTGACCGTCGTAGAAATATCATTTCTCAAAATATAAAAATCCCGGAGAACTGGTTTTACTTCCAGTCTCCGGGATTTTTGTTTTCAGTATTTTTCTGTACTTAGATTTCTGCAGTTTCCGCGTCTCAGTCTCTTCCAGTACTTCCGCATACTTGTCCAGAATGATCTTCTGGATTCTGTCTCTTGTACCGGAATTGATTGGATGCGCAATATCACGATATTCCCCATCCAGTGCTCTCTTACTCGGCATTGCAATGAAAAGTCCTTTTTCCCCTTCAATGACTTTAATATCGTGAACAACAAATTCTTCGTCCATTGTAATTGATACTACTGCCTTTAATTTTCCTTCTTTTGCTACTTTGCGCACGCGTACATCTGTAATCTGCATAACTTTCTAGCCCCTTTCTCCAGTAACGCACATACCGGTCCGCTCCTTTTCCTTTATTTGACCGGCATGCCTTCTGATCCGGACTCTTACAAGTCCCCCTCAGTTTTTATAATGCGTACCTTTCGTTCTTTTCTATTACTACTTTCACGCCATCTTCACCAACATGCCGTGTATTGGCACGGATCGTATCCCTGCTCTCTACAATACAGTTCTCAATGTAAGTATTGTCCCCAAGATACACATCATTTAAAATAATTGAGTTTTTGATCACACAATTATTTCCAACAAACACTTTTTTAAACAGAACCGAATTCTCAACGGTTCCGTTGATAATGCTTCCGCTTGCCACAAGGCTGTTCTTAACGACCGCACCCGGATTATATTTTGCCGGAGGCAGATCTGTCACCTTGGAATAAATACTTGGAAGCTGCTTAAAGAAATAGTTCCGGACTTCCGGTTTGAGGAAATCCATGTTTGTCTTATAATAGGCATCGACCGTGGAAATATTGCTCCAGTAGTCTTTTATCTTATAACCGTATATCTTTTTCAGATTCTTGTATCTGATCAGGATATCCGTTACAAAATCATATCTGTCTTCCTCAGCTGAATGCTCGATCAGATCGATCAGCTGACGTCTGCGGATGATATAGATTCCTGTGGAAATCGTGTTGGAATTTGCCACCATCGGTTTTTCCTCAAATTCTTCGATCCGCATATTTTCATTCATCTTCAGAATGCCAAAACGGGTTGCATCCTCGCCCTGATCCAGATCCCGGCATACCACAGTGATATCTGCTTTCTTGGCAATGTGGTATTCCAGTACTTTGTTATAATCCATCTTGTAAACCGCATCACCGGATGTGATGATCACATAAGGTTCATGGCACCTCTTCAGGAACTCCAGGTTCTGATAGATCGCATCTGCCGTTCCACGATACCAGTAGCCATTATCTGCGGTGATCGTCGGTGTAAATACATAAAGACCACCCTGCTTACGTCCGAAATCCCACCACTTGGAAGAATTCAGATGTTCATTCAGTGAACGTGCATTATACTGAGTAAGTACTGCTACCTTCTGGATGTGCGAATTGGACATATTGCTGAGTGCAAAATCAATTGCCCGGTAGCTTCCTGCGATCGGCATCGCTGCCACTGCACGCCTCTGTGTAAGCTCCCGCATCTTGTTGTTGTTACCGCCTGCTAAAATGATTCCAACTGCTCTCATGATCTGTCACCCGCCTTTATCAATACTCCGCCGCTTTCAAGAGCACCCTGTACATAATCCTCCTTCACGGTAATACCGCTGATCGCAGTATTCTTTCCAATCTGTACTCCTGCCGGAATCACAGAATTCTCACCGATCGTAACCAGTCCGGAATTGTAGATATCAGACCTGAGCTTGTTCGGTGCTTCATTGCCGATTCCAAGGGTTACATTATCTCCAACCTTAACATTCTCCGCAATGATCGCTTTGTCGATCACACAGTCATTTCCTATCGCAACATCCTGCATGATGATCGAATCCCGGATCACACAGCCTTGTCCAACAACAACACCTGCGCCGATCACACAGTTATGTATCTCGCCGTATATCTCAGCTCCGTCGCCAATGATGCTTCTGTCGATCACAGCTTCTTTTGAGATATACTGTGGCGGTATAATTGAATTATTCGTATAAATTTTCCAGAATTCCTCATAAAGATTAAATTCAGGAATAATGTCGATCAGTTCCATATTAGCTTCCCAGTAAGAACTCAATGTACCGACATCCTTCCAGTAACCATTATATTCATATGCAAACAGTCTCTGCTTCTTTTCATGACAATACGGAATGATATGCTTTCCGAAATCACATCCCGGCTGATCTTTCATCTTGATCAGTGCCTCTTTGAGCACCGGCCAGTTGAAAATATAAATTCCCATGGACGCAAGATTGCTCCGCGGATTCGCCGGCTTCTCCTCAAACTCGGTGATTCTCTTGTCTTCATCGGTAATTACGATTCCGAAACGACTTGCTTCTTCGATCGGAACCGGCATTGCCGCGATCGTCACATCTGCATGATTCTCCTTGTGAAAATCCAACATGACCTCGTAATCCATCTTGTAAATATGATCTCCTGATAAGATCAGTACATAATCCGGATTAAATGTCTCCATATACTCCAGATTCTGATAAATTGCATTCGCCGTTCCTGTATACCATTCGCTGCTTGTACTCTTCTCATACGGCGGAAGAATTGACACCCCTCCGATATTCCGGTCCAGATCCCACGGAATACCAATTCCAATATGTGTATTAAGCCTGAGTGGTTGATACTGGGTCAGGACACCGACTGTATCGATTCCTGAGTTGATACAGTTACTCAGCGGAAAATCAATGATCCTGTATTTGCCGCCAAATGCAACAGCCGGTTTAGCAACTTTTGCAGTCAGGACGCCAAGTCTGCTGCCCTGTCCTCCTGCCAATAGCATTGCTATCATTTCCTTTTTCCTCATGTCATCACCCCTTCTCAGTAATTCTGGTTTTTTCATTATAACATATTACATACATATAGTGAACATATTTTACAAAAATATTTCTGTTTACCTATCTTTTTATAGAATATCACAAAAAGAAAAAGGTTTGGTTTTTGACCTATCTATGATATAATTATGTGAGTGTCGAAAGTATATTTTACTTACTTGTGCAAGCACAAACGCAATTTATACTTTTGCCACTTACATCATATATTGTCGGGGTCAAAAGGTATTTTGACCCCTTTGATACCAGATTGCTACGTGCCTTGCACTCTTGCAATCCTCAAAAACATTCGTAATCCGCTCA
>ENA-OQCX01001066-OQCX01001066.1-human-gut-metagenome-genome-assembly--contig:-NODE-1066-length-13299-cov-1.736866_pt1 | contig 13299 bp, 27 predicted proteins | sample MGYA00242762_ERZ504587 | MGnify/ENA primary metagenome ERZ504587 (study PRJEB26092, sample SAMD00036337) | human gut metagenome | host: Homo sapiens | study: EMG produced TPA metagenomics assembly of...
CTTTGTCTTTGTATGCAATAGAGCAACCCATGTGCTATTACATTGGTAAAGCCCTTAATCTTATACTTTTTAAATCGCTATGTAGCCTCTTTTCTAAATTTTGTAGCTACGGATGATTTAATTCTATATCCAAGAGAAATTATCATATCCAAATTATAAAATCGCAATTCAGCACATTGCAAATCTTCACAAGTGTCTCCACTCGCACATCTTCATTTCTCTCGAGTTTCGCCATTGCGTTAGTTGTAATCTTCGTCTTTTCGCAAAGCTGTGTTTTGTTAATCTTTTATCAATCATTAATTTCCAAAGTTTGTCGTAACAGACAGCCATATTTTCTGCCTCCTTCTTGCTCAGTTGTGGCATTGTTAACATTGTTTTCATTATACTATCTTCAAAGACGTCATTCAAGATAGAAATCCATAAGAAAAGGTCTTATTGAACACTGTTGGTTCAATAGACCTTTCTTATGGATTTTGTCACTACACATATAAATGGCTTATCTTGTGCTATACAAATTATTTTTTCAAGTATTATCAAGGTTTTTCGGGACTCAAAAGCCTATTTTAATTTATTCCCACTCGATAGTGGCGTTCGGTTTGGGCGACAAATCATAGCAGACGCGGTTGACGTTTTTGACTTCAGCCAAGATCCTGTTGGTGATTTTGTGCAGGATCGGCCAGTCCAGTTCTTCGATAGTTGCAGTCATAGCGTCAACGGTATTGATCGCACGGATGATCACCGGATACTCGAAGGTTCTGGTGTTATCGCGTACACCGACGGATTTAAAATCGGGTACAACGGTAAAATACTGCCATACTTTTTTATCTAATCCGGCATTGGCGAATTCTTCACGCAAAATAGCGTCAGCTTCTCGCACTGCTTCCAGACGCTCTTTAGTTATAGCGCCCAGACATCTTACGCCAAGTCCCGGTCCGGGGAACGGCTGACGGTAAACCATACTGTGCGGCAAGCCCAGTTCGATACCGCAGGCACGTACCTCGTCTTTAAAAAGCTGATACAAAGGTTCAACCAGCTTGAACTGCAGATCCTCAGGCAGCCCGCCGACATTATGATGCTTTTAACGCTCTTGCTGTTTTAGTGCCGGATTCTACTACGTCAGGATAAATAGTGCCCTGTCCCAGGAATTCGATACCGTCCAGTTTACGCGCTTCTTCTTCAAAAACACGGATAAATTCGGCGCCGATGATTTTTCTTTTCGCTTCCGGATCAGCTACGCCAGCCAGTTTAGAGAGGAAACGTTCGCTGGCATCAACATAGACAAGATTAGCTTTCAGTTCATCTCTGAAAACGCTGACGACGCTTTCAGACTCATCCTTACGCATCAGGCCATGGTTAACATGCACGCAGGTCAGCTGCGAGCCGATAGCTTTGATCAAAAGCGCTGCTACAACAGAAGAATCGACACCGCCGGACAAAGCCAGCAGAACCTTTTTATCGCCGACCTGTTTTTTGATCAGTTCGATCTGATCATTGATGAAATTTTTCATATTCCAGTTGGCTGTGGCATGACACTCATCAAAAACAAATTTTTTGAGCACTTCCAGCATAGCTGTATGTTCCGGCCAGGCAGGCAGATTTTCTACTTTAGCCAAAGTATGGCCGACAGACATTACCGGCACGCCAAACTGATAAACGGCTGCTTCCACGTCGATCGGCAGACCGTCGATAATATTGTTTTCTCCCCCGTTGATGATGATACCTTTAACATTAGGCAGCTCTTTCAGTTCTGCTGCTGTGATATCATGGGGTTTGATCTCGCTGTAAACACCCAGTTCCCTTACGGCACGAGCCACCATTGTGTTTTCGTGGCTGCCCAAATCTAAAATTACGATCATATCCTGCTGCATATCCATTCTCCTATCTGCAATAAAATTTTACACCAGCTTAGATATATTAATTGTAACATATTTAACGCCTGCTTCTCCACTAAATTATTGCAGAAAACTTAACTAAATTCATCTTGTGTCTGCATAAAATAAAACCGTACTGTTTTGGATCACAGGTACGGTTTTATTTGTTATCTAATATTTCATACCCTCATTACCATTCTCTGGGTATTTCATTAAAATGTCCGGCGATAAACATAGTCGTCGTAATAGCAGCCAGTAGATTATTCTGTTCGTCTGTCATTTCCGCCATAATGACCATAGTTGTCTGCCCATGGTGTTTGACCTGGCTTTTAACGATCGCCGTCCCCGTACCTGGCAGATTGCTGATAAAATTGATATTGAAGCTCAATGTCTGCACAACCTCGCCGACACTGGCTCCGGTAATGCCCATAACTGTATCGGCTAATGCCGCCAAAGCACCGCCGTGCACACCCAGCCAGTGATTGGTATGGATGTCAAAATCTATCGGCATCTTTACCGTCGCACCGCCGCAGTGGATCTCATCGATCTCTATCTTCAGCAAATTCATAAACGCGCTGCTGCTCCAGATCTGTTTGATATGGGCAGCTACATCTGTTACTGTGTTCATTCAATCACCTCTTACTTATATATACATATTAACCAGCATCATATACAACGGTACGACAACAATACCTAAAAGCACCGTTAAAAAACTTAACGTCGCCGCATAAGCAGAATCCGCGCCATAATTTTTAGCTACAATAGCCATCTGTGTCATCGCCGGCATGGTCGCCTGCATAGTGAAAACCTGTGCTGACAGCGTCGTTACAGGCAGAAACGGTATCAGAACCAAAACACATACTGGACAAACCAGAAAACGTCCGGCAACGCCTAGCAGCAGATCTTTATCGAAACCGATTTCTCCCAACGGGATCTTACTCATCTCAATGCCAATAAAAACCAACGATAAAGGCGTCGTCAAATTACCTATATATTGGAAGCTGTTCATCAAAAAAGACGGCAGCCTGCAGTCCAGCAAGACTAAAATGATACCGACAATGAAGCCGGCCATTGGCGGAGAAAAAATTTTCTTCAGTGCTGCCGGTGAAAAAAACACTGATTTATTCTTTGTATCACTCAGGGTATCCTGCACAATATTATGTACACCAAGTGTCCAGAAAAAGGTTGTATTGACCATATAATAAAGCATTACTGCCGGGATACTTTTTTCACCAAACAGAGCCAGGTTGACCGGCAGACCAATAAACATGGTATTAGCAATAAAAAAATTAGTACAGAAAATGCCGCGCCGTTCTTTTTTTTATTTTAAAAACGTGAGCAGCTATTGTACCGACACCAAAAGCCAGCAGCATGGAACATATCGGCAGCAGCAGATCAGGCGCCATGGCGACCAGTTTATTATGATCAAAATTTTTACTGATACTGACGATCATATAAAGAGGCAATGACACAGCAGTTACCAGCCTGGCGATCAATGCGCTGCTGTACTCGTCAAACCAGCCGCGTCTGCTTAACACAAAACCGATACCAATGATAAAAACTATACTGAAAATACCTTCCAGTGCTTTTAAAACAAATTCCATACCGCACCTCTTTTCTGGTTGTAACAGCAAAATAAGGCCCTTTTAGCGGGCCTTATTTTGCTTGATGGAGGAATGGCATAATCACACCTTCTATGCCGGAAGCAGTAAACATCTATCTAATCTTTCCCCTGCGACCTGTCCTAAATAATCGCAACGGGGAATTCCTTGTTTTCAACTAAATATAACGCAGCCGTAACAGACAACAGATCGGCACTGCCGCCGGGACTGATCCGTTCATTCCTGAAAAGTTCTTCACTTTCTGCCAGCAGCCGGCGTCCAGAATCAGTAAAAATACTTCCCTGAGCCAAAATATCTCTGGCACGCTGCTGTACAAACGGCAGCTTCGCATAACCGCCGCGCCAGATGACATTAGAATCCTGCACAACCGTCATTAAATGAACCAAAGCATGAACCAAAGCATCGTTCAGTCCAGCGCCTTTGGCAAACGCTTCCTTTAAGCCGGGCAACCCGTTCTGTCGTACACTGGGAAATCCTGCTTCCACTTCGCCGCGGATACCCGTGATACCATAAGCCTGATATAATCTTTCTCCTGCCGTCAAAGGTCGGTCTGCCTGCAGTCCAGCCAGCTCATTCTCTGTCAGCCCCTGCGTCATTTCTGCCACGATAGAGCACAGTGCTTTACTGTCCAGACCTTTATTCATGCAGCCCCTGCGGCAGCAGCCAATAGCCCACCGGCAAATAAAATGCCTCTTTGGGTATTGACTCCTTTCGTCACGCGCAGCAGCTCCTGCTCCGCACTGCGCCGTAACGTCTTACCTTTCCAAATAACTCCTGATAATTTCCATTATGCTTCATCTAAATACTGTAATCAACTTGAAAGCTTTTGCCAAAACCGCAGAACCGGCAGCAAAAGTCAAAATACTCATATCTGTATGAGCACCGCCGCCATGACGGGTACTAAGCCTGGTTTTGGATGGACGCAAACCTCCATAAAAACCGCCTGCGTCAAAAACATACTCATTTGCCGTAAAGTTTCAGATTTAGCAGAAAGCTGGCGGGCTGATATCTCGACTACTATTTCTTTAAACGTACCTTGCTCATTTAATTTTTTAGCTTGGTGATCATACATCGCTGCACCTGCTTTCTGCCGGGATCATCATTTAACCAAAAATAGCTTTTGTTGCAAAATACAGAATTGACGGAAATACCAGACAACCGGAACCGGTATAGAATGTAGCTGTCATTGCCGCATACGGAACCAGTTTGGGATCGACTGCAGCCATACCGGCAGCCGTACCGGAAGTAGTACCCATCAAACCGCCATAGATCATGGCGGACTGAGGATTATCAAGTCCGACAAATTTAGCAACAAATGGAGTCAGAATCATAACCAGAACAGATTTAACAACGCCGGCTGCGATGCTGATGGCTATAACCTCAGAAGACGCGCCCAGTGAAGCCCCTGTTACAGGTCCTACAACAAAGGTTGCCACACGGCGCCGATGGTTACAGACTTACAGAATCAGTATAGCCCATGCATAAGCCACACCCACACCTGTTACCCAGGAATCAATAAGCCAAAAATAAGCGAAAGTACACCTACAAGACCAACTTTTTTGATTTCACGCAGGTCAGCGCCAAAAGCAGTGGAAACGATGGCAAAATCACGGAACATAGCTCCGCCCATAACACCAACGCCGGCAAACATCGGAATGCTCGCCAAAACCTTTATGACCGCCGCCGACTACACCGCCGATATATGCCAGAATCAGACCGAAGAAGATCGCAATTGCGGAGCCATGGATACGTCCCTTGGTCAAACCGCCGATTTTATAGGCAATCCAGGTAGTGATACCGATGATAATAAAAGCCGCAACTAATCCGTTTTTAGTAATAAGTTTAATGAACATTGCTGCGAAATCCATATAAAACGCCTCCCATTCTTTTTATGACTATGCACCAAATTTTCTTAAAATAGGAATAAAGACAAAGCCGAGGGCTACGCCCAGTACTCCGCCCAATACAGCGATCGTTCCGCCGGATAAAGCGGCGACAACGTCCTGAATGGAACTCATAGCCACAACGATGGGAATATACATGGCGCTCCAGAAAGCAATACCTTCCTGCCCTTTTTTATCAACCAGCCTGCATCTATACCTTTATTGGTAAGAATAATCAGCAGCAGCATAGCAAAACCAACCCCGCCGACATTAGCCTTAACACCCAGAAGCGCGCCTAAAATATCGCCAATGTAATTACCTGTTAAAAAACAAAATGCTAATAACGCAACACCATAAATAATCATGAGATTACACCACCTTAGTACAATTTTTTATTATCGCTCCCCACTCAAGGGGAGCGAAACAACTAAAGGCAACGGTAAAAATTTACTTATTCAACTACGGCAATAACCTGACCGGCACTTACGCGGTCGCCGGGCTGCACTTTATATTCTTTGACTACTCCGGCTACCGGGGAAGGTACCAGCTGTTTCATTTTCATGCTTCCATTACTATCAGTACGTCTTTTACTTCAACGCTGTCGCCTATTTGTTTTTCAAAGCGAACGATTTTACCGGGTACGCGAGATTTAATTTCCATGATTTATGCCTCCTGTGACAGTATTTCCACAACTGTCTTTTTCTTTAATATTTGTACATCCTGTAAACTCTTGCCTAAAACTGTCTGTGTCGGCTGAAATAATTCAGCGCCTTAATACCATAGCCATTAATAAGCTCCGTTTCCAGATCAATGTCTACCTGAAACTTCTTTCCAATGGCCTGCAGTTCTGTATCTACCTCCTGCAGCTGCTGCAAAGATAATCCCGTTATCAACAGATCAAGATCAGATTCGCTGTTGGTAAAAGGTAAACCGGTAGCTATTTCCAACCGGCCGAACCTAAAATTCCCAGTTTCAGCCGCCTCTCTGCCGCATAGCTGCATGCCGCCTGCGCCGCTGCCAGACAATTCGTAGATACTTTAAATTCAGCTGCCGCAAGCTCATAAGGCCGTTTCAATTTAACTGCTTCGCCTACCTCCAGCTCTGCTGTCAGGCGTAAACGCCGTCCCTCACATAGCTGCGGATGCACAAAGCCCAACGGTATCACGTCTGCCGAAAGTACTTCCGCACGTCTGACTATTCCGGGAATAACGCTGTCAGCGCGGAAAATATCCGCCGCTAAAAATGCCTTTTCCCCAGTCAGCTCGTTTAAAAACACTTGTTTCAGCCTTGCCCTGCCGATACTGCTCGGATAAACCAGGTCATGCCTTTTTAACTGCGTTTTGTCCATACGGGATCCGCCTTACTGTTCTGCTGATAATCAAGCTGCGCCTGTACCATAGTGTCGAAAAATTCCGTCTGTACCGGCCCGGTGATTGTAACAGAAGGTATTTCAATTCCTGATATAGGATCGCCCCGCAGTTCCAATATTGTTTGTTCGGCATTGACCTGTACTTCAGGACTGACTTTGACGATCCGGCCTTAATCCTCAAAATACTGCGGGCCACCCTGTTTAAGGTAACGGCTGAGGCCAGAGTAGTAGCTTTTACGATCACTTCATACTCCGGATAAGTCCGTTCCCGGCGGTAAGTAATGATCTTACCGGCCTTATTACAGACATGTCCCGACTCTGAACACGGAAAACTGTCACCCATCGGCAGGCCGCCTGCTATCAGCTCATAATATTGCTGTCCGCCCCTGATGGCCGCCGGTGTCAGTTCGATATCGTCCCTGACAGGGATACCGTCCATAGCCAGCCAGCCTATTTCCTGGCAGCCGTATAAATCATGTACTTCCGCCTGCAGAAGTTCCTGCGCCACCGGCAGCAACTCCAGATCCAGAGGCGTACCGGCAGTCAACAGCTTTACTCCTTTAGGCAGATCTTCAGAAACGCCATATTTTTAGCATCTGTCAGTGCCGCCCGTAAAAACGCAGACTCACCCACCACAGCTACAGGCCGCTCTTTATACAGCGCTGCCAGAAAGGCATCACGCTGGAGCGCACTAAAAACGACCATTCCAAACCAAAATCTTTTAAAGCCTGCCCTGAAAAAACATTTACCAGCGGCGGATAAGTAACAAGCAGCTTATCGCCGCGCTTTAGTCCAGCGCGCTCTAAGATCCTGACCGAAGCTCTGATGCGTGCCGGCAATTCAGCATAGGTAACGCCGACGATATTTTGAAAAGCCGATGTTCCCGTTGTAAAGGTAAGATAAGCAAGATTCAAAGGCGTATGAACATCTTCGATCACATGAGCCGCCGTCGGCCCGGCAATGCCTTTATCCGCCAAAGTACGCTTCGGCATCTCCTCCAGTTTGGGAGCAGAACCGAAATCTTCGACCAGCAGGCTTATTTCCTGAAGCAAGCTGTTCATCTGCAATCTCCTTACGCGTTGATATATTTATCGGCAACTGCAGTAAATTCTGCATTGACCTTGGCAATAGCTCCATTCTATGGGTCCGTCCGCCCCGCTCATTGCCCAGAATACCTCTGCCCCAGGGACCGAGCAGTTCGCCTTTCCCTTCAACCTTTAATTTAGCAACCTCATCGATATGCCGGATAATTACTTCCCGCATATCTTCTACCTGATTGACAATTTCCTGTACGCCGCCCAGTTTGTAAAAGAAATCTACACCGGCTGCAAAAACAGGATTGCTGGTAGAAAGCTCTTCCAACCGTTCGATATCCATTTTCGTGATCCTGGCAATGGAGGTCAGCGGCATAACATGGATCATGGTGCCGAAATCTTTGGAAAGGGCCAGAATATGGTCGGCCTGCAAACCATGGCACAGGAAAGCTCCGGAAATTGCGCGGCCAATGACCATGGCCACGATTGGATGTCCTGCTTTGCGTGCTTCGGCTAAAGCCAGCTGATAACCGCCTGTGGATTTATTCATACCGGCTATTTCTTCCATTTGCCGGGACCGTTACCAGGAGTATCAACTATCAAAACGATAGCGCGTTTCTCAGGCAGCGGTTTATCCTTATCGGCTTCCATAGTCCGATAAACTGCCGTTGCCATCTTATAACCTTCCTCAAGTCCAATGACCCCGCCGAAAACAACAGGAAATCTGTCATTAAACGCCATCGCGTCATTAGCGATGATCGTAGTCGGTTTGCCATTCAGCTTAGCAGTACCGACAACAGACCCGGGACCATAATCAGGATCGAAGCTGTAACCGTCAATGATATTTTCCTGGAAGGAATCTTTATCGATGATCATATCAATAGCATCGCGTCCGCGACCTATCATAGTGTTGTCCAATTCTTCCATGTTCATATTCCTCCTTTTCCTTAACTGCGTACTCTGCGTTTTACTACTTTAAGGAATTCCGCTGTTGTCATCTCAGGCAAAGCTGCCGGATCTTCATTACCGAAATATTTCCACAGATCCATCGAATCCTTCGGCTGCATATCTCCAACAAGCTTCACCAGCTCCTGCTGTTCCTGTACCAGCTTCAGAGAACCGATACGGCGCATTTTTTCGATCTCAGCCATTGGTATCTCAGCCACTTCAGCCAGAGTTTTATGGAACTCACCGATTTTATCTTCAACAAGATAGTTACAATCCTGAATGATATATTTATGTTTGGCACCGGTTGTCCGGTAAACCAAAGCCTTGTTGGAAGCGTCAAATTCGTCTTTGCCCATTTCCTGTTCGATTACTTCCGGGCCAGTCAGGCCGATACGCCCTTCTTCATTCATCACAATGACGTCGGTAGCTGCAGCTACAAAGCCCATACCGCCAAAGCAGCCGACTTTACTGCCAACTACCGCTACTACCGGAACGATACCGCGGCAGTCCTGGAAGGCATCCATTACTTCGGCATGGGCCAGAAGTCCGGCATTGGCTTCGTGCAGACGTACGCCGCCGGTTTCAAAAGAAACCGCGACCAGCGGACGTCTTGCAGCATATTCTTCAGGATATTTAGCTTTAATGTCAGCAGCCGCCTTCAATGCCAGGCGAATAGTTGCGACCATTTTACCGCCATTAACCTCGCCAATAGCGCCGCCAATGAATTTGCCTTCCATTGATACTACAAAAACAGGATGCTTGCCCAGTAAACCAACGCCGCAGACAGTACCGTCATCAAATTCCACAGCAGTCCCAAGTACCGGCAGATGCGGGCTGCAATAACGATCCAGCGGATTTAAAAACTCCGTAAAGGTCCCTTTGTCGACCATGCCCAAAGCACGTTCACGGGCATTAGCGTCAAAGAAGCTGCTGTTTTCAAGTTCAGTCCAGTTTTTCATAATTATTCAGCCTCCTTTGCAGTAGCTTCTGCCAGTGCCTGGCGTAATCTCATATAAACAACGATCGGGGTGGCGTTATCATCGTTGATCTCGATACTTACATTGCCAACACCTGTATCAGTTACAAATTTTCCGAGCATTTTTTCCCAAACCGCATCAAAGCCTTTAACAGGAGTAACTACTTTGGCTTTAACGCCGCCGTTCAAAGCTTTCTTTTCCATAAGTACTTCCAAATCGCCGGAACCGGTTACACCAAGATGCGACCATTCCTTAGCGATTTCCTGTGTTGCAGCAGATTTAAATTCAAATTCCAAAACCTGTAATGCCACGTTAATCTCCTCCTCTTACCAGTTTCTGAATTTAGCAGGCGGATTATACAGACCTTTAGACCAAACGACCAGGTCATGTACGTTTTTAGCCGCCAGCATGGAACGGTTAGCTCTGCTCATATCAATACCAAGATCATCGGCAGTCTTGATAACGCCAAGATCACGCAGACGCAGGGTCTCTTTCGGATCAGCTTCATACCGACTTCGGTAAAGCCTGCGATACCACGGATAGCGGCAGTACGTTCTTCCATATTTCTGCATTTATGCAGGTATGCGATACCTTCCTCGGTAATGATATGAGTCAGGTCATCGCCGTAGATCATAACCGGTTCAATCGGCAGATTAGCGTTTTTAGCCAAAGCAAAAGCATCCAGTTCCTCTACGAAGCCAGGCGCCAGTTTTTCACGGAAGGTTTCGGCCAATTGTACGACCAGACGTTTGCCGCGGTGTACAGTCCCCACATTGCTTCTTTAATGCATATTCTTCACCGCATTTAAGCCATGCTTCGGAAGAATGACGACGGCCTTTCGGGTCGCAGCCCATATTTGGAGCGCCGCCGAAGCCTGCCACACGGTTAGCCGTAGCTGTAGAACTGTTGCCATAAGGATCGATCTGCAGTGTGCCGCCGATAAACATATCAATAGCATAATGTCCTGCCGTCTGAGAAAAAGCACGGTTTGAACGCATCGAACCATCCGGCCCGACAAAGAAAATATCACTGCGGGCAGCTACATACTCATCCATGCCCAATTCACCGCCGAAGCAGTGGATCGATTCGACCCAACCGCTTTCAATAGCCGGGATCATCGAAGGATGCGGATTCAAAATAAAGTTGGTGCAGATCTTGCCTTTCAATCCCAGCTCCTCACCATAAGTCGGTAACAGCAGCTCGATTGCAGCCGTATCAAAACCGATACCATGATTCAGGCTTTTAATACCATACTCGCCATAGATACCTTTGATCGCCATCATGCCCTTTAAAACCTGAGCATCAGTAATCAGTGCCGGATCACGTGTAAAGAGCGGTTCGATGTAAAACGGTTTCGGAGATTGAATAACATAATCGACCCAATCACCGGGGATATCAACGCGCGGCAGCTCGTCTACGATCTCGTTGACCTGCGCAATAACGATACCCTGACGGAATTTAGTCGCTTCTACGATCGCCGGAGTATCCTCAGTGCTGAAACCGGTAAACAGATTGCCATGGCGATCAGCCTTCGTTGCCGCAATTAATGCGACACGCGGAGTCAAATCAACAAAATAACGTCCATACAGTTCCAAATAAGTATGGATAGCTCCCAGCTCCAATTTGCCTTCTTTTAAAAATTCGGCAATTCGGCCTGCCTGCGGGCCGGAAAAGGACATATCCAGCTTTTTGGCGATACCTTTTTCAAAAACATCCAGATGTTCAGGCAAGGTCAAAACAGACTGTACCATGTGCAGATCATGCACCTTGCAGGATCGACCTGGCAGAGTGCTTTCGCCAGAAAATCAGCCTGCTTCTGGTTGTTGCCCTCGATGTTGACCTTATCGCCGGGTTTAATAACAGCCTCCAGTAAAGCGACTGCATCTTTGGCATCAACGATTTTTCCTTCTTTTACGTAAGGGGCAGCTGAGACAGCTCTTGCCGCAGCATCTTTCTTTAAAGAATCCCACTCACGCGTAATACCTTTAAGCTCCATTACATTCTCTCCTTTCTTATTACAAAACTGCTTCATATATACCGAACCCGGATAAAAAAAGAGAGAACAAAGCACAGCTGCAAACTGCGCCTTCATTCTCTCATTCGCCACTATTTACTTTCACCCGGATCTATATATGCATGACTCCCAAACCGGCCCGCTCATGATTAGTCATATAATGCAGCGCCGATTTACCGAACAATGCCACCGCCAGCCAGCCATCATCACGTACGACAGCTATTTTCAGCGCCAGGCTGGCGCTGGAAGAAACGCTGACTAAAATACCTTTTTTAGCTTCCTCCGTGGCGTGAATCAAAGCGTGAATATCATTAGCCGTCTTTTCAATGATTCCAGAATTGAGACTGGCCCCCAATTACGGCCCTGTTCACCTTTTCGTGAAAATCATCATAAGAAGTTTTACCGCCGACCTCTGTTACCACAAATTTATGGCCGGCTTCAGTCAATGCTCTTTTGGCCGTTTCTTCGTCTTTCAATGTGCGTGTGAGCGCCAGCAGCATTGCCGCTACGCCTACACTTTTAATACTTTCGCCCAATAAAAATGCTTCCATCTCTCAATCCCTCCCTTTACTGCAACCTCAGCAGCTGCGGATGCTTATTTCACCAAAATCGAAGCTTTCGATTTTCCCGCAGCATTTCGTACAAGCAAACTCCCATAATCATCCATGTCTTCCGCCATTCCGGAATAAATCTCTGTATCATTGTCCCTTACTATAACCTTATGACCCAGTGTACAGCTGTAGTCCAGCCAGTCCTGCCTGATCAAAGCAAAACCGCAGCAGTGCCAGTGAGAGTAAAGCAGATCGAATTCATCCAGAAGCGCCTTGAGGACCTGTTCATGCTCGTATTCGATGCCCGTTGCCAGATAAAGAGAAGTGGCTGTAGCTTCTAGCTGGGCTCCGAAATCTTCAGAAGACATATTTATGTTGATACCAATGCCAACAACGGCGTACTCGATACTACCATCAGCAGCCAGTGCCATTTCTGCTAAAATACCGCAGACTTTTTTACCGTCCAGCATGATATCGTTGGGCCATTTTATAGAAAAATTTTTATCAGTCAGTACCTGCAGAGCTTTCACCACTGCAACGGCTGTCAGCAGCGTTATTTGGGCGCAGTATTCGGCAGCGATCGTTGGTCTGAGGATCATGGAAAACCACAATCCCTTCCCCTCCGGTGATTCCCATTTCCGCCGCATTCGTCCTCGTCCGGCAGTCTGCCTTGCGGCAATAACAATTGTACCTTCTGCTGCCCCCTGCTTTGCAAGCTCCAGCGCTTTCAGATTAGTAGAATCCAACTGCTCATAATAATATATTTTATTGTGCAGTATCTTCTTTATTTCTACCATCTTTATTGCCCCGCCTCAAATCTTATTTAACCAGGTGGATCGTCGAAATAAACACGCCGCAGGCAATTGCTGAAACGATAACGCCGCCGATATTAGCCCCCATTGCCACCGGCATGATTACGGCGAACGGATCTTCATCTTCAGCTATATGCTGAGCGATTTTAGCAGTAGTCGGCACACAGGAAATACCGGCAATACCAACAACAGGATTGAAATTTCCTTTTTTGAATTTG
>ENA-OQCX01001067-OQCX01001067.1-human-gut-metagenome-genome-assembly--contig:-NODE-1067-length-13267-cov-2.172146_pt1 | contig 13267 bp, 13 predicted proteins | sample MGYA00242762_ERZ504587 | MGnify/ENA primary metagenome ERZ504587 (study PRJEB26092, sample SAMD00036337) | human gut metagenome | host: Homo sapiens | study: EMG produced TPA metagenomics assembly of...
CTTGGGGATTGTCTTCCCAACTGGGGAAGTTAAGGTGTTGGAGGCTAATCACTTCTTTTTATTTCATCAACTGATTTGGTGGAAGGGTTGATACCTCCTGTTCGAACTGTCCTGCTGTTTGTCTTGGTGTTACCCAGACACAGTCTGTTTGGTGGAACCACTGTCTGCTATTACTATCATATCGGATAATAAGATGATTGTTAGTCTTACAAAAATAGTATAAATTTATCCGATATCCATTGTTTTCCGTATTTATTTGTCGGGCTCTTATATTATTTTAGTAACTCTGTTCCTATTACTTATAAGTTAGTGCTTTTTCATATAAACAGACTTTTTTAATAATTGAGCCACAGCTTCATTGCAGCTATCTTTTCTCTGCTTACAGTAATTTTATCTTTAAATGGCGGTTTTACCTGTACTATTATTTTTCCTAAAAAATAGTTTTCTATTTTCTGTATGGCATGTACACTGACCAATGTTTGCCGGTTGGTGCGGAAAAAAATATCGGGGTTTAGTTGTTCGGACAGTTTGTCGAGCGATAAATCTATGATATGCTCTTTTCCTTCTTTTGTGACGGCAAAGGTAATTTTGTTTTCAGAATAGAAATAAGCTATATCTTCTACTTGCAAGGTATACAGCTTTTCGTCTCCTGATATCAGGAAGCGGGTACGGTATTTTTTTTCCGGATTACTTATATTTTTCAGTAGGTTCAGTAATTCATTGGATGGGTTCGATAGGGTGGTATTGCCATATCTGGCAGTTAATCTTTCAAACTTTTCGATGGCTTCGGCCAATCTTTCCCTGTTTATTGGTTTCAGCAGATAGTCTATGCTGTTTACAGTAAAAGCACGTATGGCATATTCGTCGTAAGCGGTGGTAAAAATAATCATACTTTCGGGTTGGGCCTGTTCTATGAAAGCGAAAGAAATGCCGTCGGTCAGTTGGATATCCAGAAAGATTATATCCGGGTGTGGATGCTCCTGAAACCATTTTACAGATCCTCTATGCTGCCGGGCAATACAACTATATCCCAGTCTGGCCTTAATCCTGACAACATTTTATGTAGCAGGCGTCCTGCAGGAATTTCATCTTCTATAATAGCGGCTTTTATCTTATTCATTCAGTAAAGGTATTTTTACGGTGAAATATTCAGAATCGTCAATAATTGTGATATGCAAGTTGCAAATCAGCAGATAGCGGGCAGATAAGTTCTTCAGTCCCATTCCTGATTTTGCAACATCCTTTTTTAATTTGATCTTGTTTCTTACGGAAAGAGTTTGATCTTTGTCAGAATAATCCAAATGGATGACCATTGGATTTTCCATATTGATGATGTTATGTTTTATCACGTTTTCGATAAGTAACTGTAGGGTTAATGAAGGGATTTTCTTGTTCAATAACGTGGGGGTCATTTTGTTTTCCAGTTGAATGCATTTTCCCAGACGCACTTGATGCAGATAGATATATGAATCCAGAAATTCCAGTTCATCACGTAAAGTGACAAGTCCTTGTTCCTGACTTTTTAGGATATAACGGTAAACATCTGATAGCTTTTGTGTAAAAACTACTGCGTTTTCCGGATTATATTCTATTTCGGATATTAAAGTATTCAAACTATTGAACAGGAAATGTGGATTTAATTGATTTTGTAAAGCCGTGTATTGCGCTTTGATGGAACTTTCTTCCAGCTTGGTTGTTTTTTCATGCAGAATAACCAGCTGCCTGTAAAAAGCGCTCGTGATACTTAAACTCACAATCACAATTTCTACCAACCATATAATCATGATCAAGCGCAGACCCGGACTGCTCAGTACAAATGGGAAAGGCAGTTCCAGCAATACTTTACAGATGGTCAGAGTAGCGTAATTCATGAAGAAAAGAATAGCTGCAATCAAAATGCAGTTGATAATCAGCTTGTTTCTCTTCTTGATAAAGAATAGAGAGCTTTTTTTCAGCCACCGGTTGATGACTATCAGACTGAAGCCTACCAGATTGAATATGAACACCACAGAAATAAATCCCAAAGAGGAGATTAATATTTTCTGATGTTGAGGCGTAAGGTCGGTATATAGTACCAGCGAAAGGTATGAGAAACATGCCAGCCCTGAAAACAGGAAAAAGTTGAAGAATTGATTGTATTTATTTTGCATAGCCATTCCGCTGTTGAAAATGATTTGGGTTATTTTACAAAAATATGAAAAAAAGAGGAAATTCAGAAAAGAATAGAATACTTTCCAAATCTACCTCTTTTATTGAGCAAACGCTTAGTTATGGATTAAAAACAAAACTCCTACACGTACACCCATGCTATTCCTTCCATCTTCAGAATAAGTCAGGATATCGGTTTTATTGGTTGCGTAGCTATAATATACGGCTACATGAAATCCCAGACGTTGATAAGGCACCGGATGAATATCCATTCCCAGTTCGGGTGAAACATAGAATCCCCACGGGCGTTCATACCATTGTACCAGATTGTTGTAAATGGAGTTTTGGGAATACATGGCACCCGATTTGACTCCGAAGTAAGGTTTTACATACCTGTTATCCGGTAACTTGTAGGATACAGATATTCCGAAGGTAGTTGGAACGCTGATTGTTGCTGGTCTGTTGTCAATGAAGCCGTTGGGGTGAGGGGGATGGTCCGGCGGTCCACATATCGGTGATTGGTATGAAAATTAAGGAAAGCTCCTATAGCCCAATAGGGCGTCAGATCATATTTTCCTTCAAAGTTCATTCCCCACCCGCTGAATTTATCGGCAAAGTTGCTGTTCAACGGCACATTCATCTGCCAGTCTACGTTAAAATGTACATTTTCCCAGGTCTGTGCTTTACTTGTGAAACAAAAGAGAACTAGTAACATTCCGATGAGGATACGTTGGGGAACTCTGTGTTTTAATATTTTCGTTTTCATGATTTTCCGGTTTTATTGTTTGTTTGACAGATAAGGAGATTGTGCAAATGCCTGATTGACGGCATTTAATGTCAACTGCATATTGAAATGGGAGTTTCCGTATAGCAGTCCTGACGCATAGGCATGCCAGATGACAGGCAGTTTGTTCTGGTTGGACTTATCGGCAGGTTGTCTTAAATCAACCATCTCCATAATCAGGTTCCTGTGTCATAGCTGTAAGTTACCGGATAAGGATAATACCATCCTCCTCCCCAGTAGCCCCCAGAATCCGGCATCCCACCAGCCGCCATACCATCCTCCTGTGGTCATTTGTATTCTTTGTTGGGCGTATGACAACTGAATGCCTACATTGGCTTTTTCTTTATCTTCCGTCCGTACATAGCCTTTCTGTTCCATTTCATGGGCCACTGCACTGATAATGTTTTGGGCATTTTCATCTTTCCAATAATTGGCTTTCAGGCTGTTGTCCGGAACCAGAATGCTATCTGGCAGGTAATAGGTGGAAAACTCATTGAAATGTACACTGTTGTCATAATCAGTGTAAACGCTGTAGTCACTATCCAGTTTATTCATATCCGGATCTTTCTCGCACGAGGTAACTATCATGGCAAGCATGAATAGTGGAAATAGTAGCTTCTTCATATTCCTATAATTTTAGTTAAGTAGTTTATAGTGAGCGTCCTTTAAACACATTGGCTTTCTTTAGTGGCAATATTTGACCGGATAAAGTCATGTGGCTGGAATTAAAGTTCGGAAGAATATCTACAGTCGCATTGTTGCTTCCATAAGGTATGTCAATGTTTACTTGGGCTGAGATTCCGATTCCCATCACGTTCATACTGACATGAATATTACCTTTTTTGTCGGTTTTTACTTTATAGTTCGAAGCATTACCGTCTACGGTAATACCTCCTAGTCCGTTCGGACCGCTGAAAGGTACATTGAATGCTACTTGCACCACGGCCTTGTCACCGTCCAGTCCTACAAAGTTGGTGTTGGATGAAACGAAAGCGGAGGTTCCGTATTTAAAGTAAACTCTGTCCGCTTCCAGTACAAAGGTTTGGTTGTCTATTGCCTCTTTGGCTTCCTGAAATAACATTTTGTCCAAAGCTTCCTGAGCCGCTTTTTTTTTCCTGACGTGTCATTTCCTTTTCTGTTGTTTGTGCCTGTGAGTATTCTACGCAGGTAAACAAGGTTACTAATGTTAATATTACAACTTTTCTCATAATACCTACTTTTTATTTTATGTTGTTTTCCTATTGAAATCCGGTATAAATATAATAAGCTTTGTCATAAACAGGTAGTAATTTATTACTGAAACGGAAAACCGGTTGCTGAAGTGTGTTTTGGAGGAGCTGAAATTAAAGGTGTGAAGAGGAATGAATGAGAAAAGAACAGCCCTGGAAATCTGCTTTAACAAAATTTCCGGGGCTTATTTTCTATGAACTATAAAGTGATTAGAAAGACCTTCCTTTAAATATATTTGACTTGTCAAGCGGTAGTATTTCACCGGATAAAGTCAGACGGTTGGAATTGAAGTTGGGGCGTATATCTACGGTGGCATTGTTGCTTCCATAAGGTAATGTTATACTTACCTGAGCAGATATACCTACACCCATTACGCTCATTGTCAGATATATGCTTCCTTTCTTGTCGGTTTTGATCTTGTAACCGGAAACATTGCCGTCTACAGTGACACCTCCTAATCCGTTAGGACCGCTGGCAGGAATGTTGAATGCTACCTGCACAGATGATTTATCACCGTCTACCATTACAAAATTGGTATTAGAAGAAACAAAGGCATTTCTTCCTCTTTTAAATATAACCCGGTCAGCTTCCAGTGTGAACGCTTTATTTTCTATAGCTTGTCTGGCTTCTTCGAACAAGGCTTGTTCCATAGCTTTTTGCGCCTCTTTCTTTTCCTGACGAGTCATTTTTTTGTTGTTTGTGCTTGTGAGTAGCCTACGCAGCAAAACAAGGTGACGAATACTAATAAAATAATCTTTTTCATATATGTATCTTTTATGTTATTGTTTGGATATGAAACAAATATAATAAATTATTTTGTTTGAAAGGACTTTATCTTATTTTTTAATTAAAGCTTCTATGACTTTATAATTTTGTACAATGTGTCAAAGAGGGGAGGACAGTATGGCGAATCCTGGCGCAAAATCCAATGGAACTTGGTGCAAGATTGGGTAAACCTTGTAACAAGATATTGCGGAACTTGATACACGTACATAAGTACGTGTTGGCTTATGCTTGCGTATATGTAGCCCGATGCCAACGTATGTTGCAAGCTTTACGTTACTGATGTTGTTGAATATGTCTTTATGTTTTTAGAAAACATCAGCACCTTTTTAAAAAAAGATAACCGCCTTTTAAAAAAAGACAAGGGCGTTTTAAAAAAAGGTCAGCATGTTTCAGCGTATATGCCTATCATGTTCAGCGTACATTACTCCATCACTAAGCCGATATTCTTCCTTCTCCATTTATCCTTTCATCTTATTAAAAACACACAGTCAATCAAGCGGTTAAAACTGGAACCGCTTCCCCTCACTCCCGTTTCAACGGTAAGCGTCTCCGCGATTCTATCTTGTCGCTCTTTTTTCATTCTTATATTTTTGCCATGTATAAAAATGAATCATTATGGATTTAGCAGAAAAGGAGGATGAAAGGACAATGACGGGATGCCCCTTCATCACCGGAACACCCACCGGCAGGGTGTTTTGACGGTAAATGAAAGGAGAAGGGAAAAACGAATTAAAACAAATGCTGAAGTGCGGAGCTATAATTTCAGAATTTCTAACGGACCCTTCCCAACTGTGCCGCTATGTTTGAGAATGAACTCTAAAAAGAACCATATGTTTTTTGTGTGCGGGCCAGCGTGTACATATCTGCGACACCCTCCCTGATTCCTTCCAGAGAGCCACAATCCGCCTGTCTTTCCGAGGACAGGCTGAAATAAAGGTCGGATCAACCTTTCTTCTTGCCGAACTCCGGATCAATTTTTAGCAGAGCCGTTACTCCGAAGGTGATAACGCAGCATATCATAATCCATATAAAGAAATGGGTGTATCCCATCTGTTCCTGAAGCCAGCCGGCAGCCATTCCCGGAATCATCATGCCTAATGCCATAAATGCGGTACAAATGGCATAATGTGCTGTTTTTATGTTCTCCGTCTGCAAAAATAAAATAAGGTAGAGCATATAGGCTGTGAAACCGAATCCGTAACCGAATTGCTCTATAAAGATGCAAATATTGATGAGATATAAAGAATCAGGCTGGATATAGCTGAGATAAACATAGACTAAATCGGGTAAGGAAATGGCCCATACCATCGGCCAGAGCCATTGTTTCAAACCGTTACGGGCTACGGCTATTCCTCCTAAAATACCTCCTAGGGTAAGTCCGATGATGCCGACAGTACCTTGTACGAAACCTATTTCTTCGGTTGTCAGCCCCAAACCACCTTTTTCAACGGGGTCTATAAGGAAAGGAATGCACATTTTTGCCAGTTGAGCTTCGGGCAAACGGTAGAGTAACATGAAAAGAATGGCAATGCTGCCTGCTTTTTTTGAAAGAAACTGGCAAAAGTACCAAAGAACTTTTTGAGCAGATTGGAAGCGGAAACTTCTTTGGAAGTATGATCTGAATCCGGACAGGGAAGAACAAACTTATGATAAATCCATATTCCAAGGAAAAGTCCGGCCAATACAAAAAAGGTGAGGGACCAAGCGTATGGTATATTATCTGTCATTATTTCCAGTCTTCCTGCAAGCATGATAAGTAATCCTTGTCCCGCAATGGTTGCAATACGGTAGAAGGTACTGCGGATTCCTACAAACAGGGCTTGCCGATGCGAGTCCAGTGCCAGCATGTAAAAGCCGTCGGCAGCAATGTCGTGTGTGGCGGAGCTGAATGCCAGTAACCAGAAAACGGCCAAAGTGAGTTGGAAAAAATGCTCTGTGGGGATGGTGAAGGCTATGCCCGCCAGTCCTGCGCCGATTAAAAGTTGCATGGTGATAATCCACCAGCGTTTCGTCTTGATAAGATCAATGAAAGGGCTCCATAGAGGCTTGATAACCCAAGGCAGGTTGAGCCAGCCGGTATAAAAAGCTAACTCGGTATTGCTGATGCCTAATCTTTTATACATTATGACCGAAATGGTCATTACTGCCACATAGGGCAGCCTTGTGCAAAGTATAGAGTGGGTATCCATGCCCATGGCGAGGTATGCTTGTTTTTCATGGTTCCTTTCATTTTAAAGAGTCCGAATGGAATCCCCGCCCATGTGGGCGGGGCCTGTTAATAAAAACGGCGGATATCCGCACCTTTATAGTAATGCAATAGAATTTCATCGTAGGTATATCCCCGTTCTCCCATTACGGCAGCCCCGATTTGGCAGAGCCCTACTCCATGTCCCCAGCCGGCGCCGGTCAGCAGAAACCATTCGGGAACGCCGTTTTTCAGTTCTCCCTTATCTATTACAAAGGCTGAGCTGAACAGGTGGGAAGAAGATAGAGTGCGGCGTATTTCCAGTTCCTTTCCGATAGTCAATGTTTTTAGCGAACCTACAATTTTCAGTTTGCAGATACGTCCGGATTTGCCGCGTTGGATAGGAATCAGGTCGATGATGTCCCCATAATCCGATTTTGTATTTTGACGGATCAGTTCGGATAATTCTGCCTGGGAATAACGTACTTTCCAACGATAGAAATCTGTAGTTCCTGATCGTAGTTGTTCAGAATTTGTGAAATGACTTTTTTATCGTGGGTATCACAGAACGAAACAGGAGAAGTACGTATCCAACGCTCTGCCTCTTCTTCTTTGGTCAGATCGGGTAACGGGCGGTTTTCTTCTTCTTCCGCATCACGGATTGTAGACAAGTAGGGATAATTCTTGTCTTCCCAGCAGTATCCGAATTCCTCGCTTGCACCTCCGCAGCATTTGGAGAAACGGGCATCGCAAATGCCGCGTTCATACATCAGCAATTGTCCGCGGGTGGCTCTTACTGCTTCGGTCACGGCGGCACTGGATGCTTTGGTTATTCCTTGGTAGCGTTGGCAATGGTCATCGGCGCAAACATCGAATATGGTATGATCTTCGCGGTCGTACCAGCGGATGTATTCGGTATCGGTTTTGATAAAGGAGAAAAAGCCTTCGTTTTTGTCACTCAAGGCCTTGCGTTTCTCTATTTGGGCAAACAGCCAGCTGCGTGATACCACGGCATGGGCTTTCAGAAACTCCAAAGAGGAAGTGGCGTTCATCTCCGAGGAGATGACGCTTATCAGATAGTCTTCGGCGGGAAGAATATTGATAGCGGTGATTTTGCCTTCGTCCACCACTAGTTTCAGTGTTCCCATAAAACTTTGGGTTTCTTGCCGTTCCCAGTGGAAATTAATTCCGATGGTTACGTCATATAATGAAAACGAGGCATGTTCGTCTTGTGGAGTGAAGGTCAGTTCGCGGTAAAGATTACCATTCCACAGAATACCTCCTTCGCTGAAGGCTACTTGTTGTTCACCACAGACCGTTTCTCCTTTAGCGAAAAAATTGCCGTTCAGTGAAAAATGAATTTCTTGTGCGTTTACTATTCCTACGCTTATTTCGGGTTCTTTCATTGTTATTCGTCTTGTTTTTGGGCTTGCTGTAATTCCTTCATCTCTTCGTGTTCTCTCTATCTTTTTGCTTTCTCGTCAAAATAACGTCCGGGTATCTTCTCGGCTTCTTCTACCGTTATTCCCACTTCTTTTATGATGGATGCCACTTTTTCTTCTGTTATTTTGTCGAAATCTTCCTGACGGGTGGTGACGATTACGCCAGCCATGTCCAAAGCTCCCGGACTGATGAGCATCTGTTCGCTGCCTTCTGCAAAGTAGCAGTCGGGACGGTGCTTGCTGCGGGGAAAAACCACCGTATAGTATAGATGGCCTTCCTTCCATAACAGCAGGTTGAACTTCGCTTCTTGTCCGTCTTCATCCGGTGGGAAAGCGGCGAGGGCACTGTATAACAGGGAGTCGTCATAATGCGTGTTGCTTGAGAGGATTACCAAAGGACAGGGATAGTCCTTGGTGTTGAGGTAAATTCGGCTACATTCTAGTGGATAATCTTCCTCTTCTTCTAGATAGGGAAAATACATGCTACGTATATCGATTGTCTGTGCGTGGGTTATCAGCTGTTGTACGTTCGGGATGATGGGAACATCAGTTTTTCTGACTCCTTGCAGATGGAGATGGTCCGGTGCAGAGGCTCCGCAATGTGCTCCATTATAGAATAGGGCGTAGTCCGGATATTTCTGTACGAATGCACGGACGTCATCGTAACTGAAAATATTCTCATCCATGAGTTGGGGGATGTGATCTTTATGGGCGATAGTGAGGTGATCCGGCAATATGGGATAAGGGTTAACGCATATTCTGTTTGCGGTGATGGTTTCCAGTGCTTTCTGCTCCTTAGGCTGGTTTTCCTTGCACAGGAAACAGGGGCGTGCTTGGATGCTGTCCTTATCCACTTTGGCGGTAGTCGAAACCGCACGCTGTGCATTGCACTGTACCACAAACGTGTAGCCGTTTATGGACAGTTCCTTGGTCTGTATAGTCTGTAATGCCTCGTGGTTGTGGTGTGCCAGTGGCCAGCACGCCAGTTGGCTGTCTATAAATCGCTTGATTTCATTCCGGTTCTTCAGCTCTTCTGTATATTTTTTGCGGATTCCCAGTTCACGGTGCGCAGGCTGTCTTTGTAGTGATTGTTGGCATTGGTCTGCTCTATGCTCAGGGCGGCATCCGAGTTCCCTTCCCAGCGGCGGCACAGATAGAGTACATCATAGATTCTTCCTATCTTATATTGGCGCGAGAAAATGAGTCCAGGGCATAATCTTCTCCGTAGCTGACATTGGGCACGCCTGTTTCGCGCAGGATAGGTGTGAAGAATGCGCGCGGAGCCCCCAGACCGTTGATGCGCAATGCGTTATTGTGTCCGTTCTCTTTCGTCCACTCGCTATGGTCTATCACTCCCGGAGCGATGGTGTTCAGCCGGAAGTCCGTCATGCGGTAAGTTCCTATTACCATGGCGCATTGCTCTTTGTAGAACGTGTCTACGATGGTTTGCAGGGTATGGGTGTCGCTGTACAGGTCATCGCTGTCAAGCTGTATGGCGAAGCGTCCGCACCGGGGGTGGTTGATTGCGAGGTCCCAGCATCCCCCTATGCCCAGATCGGTACGTTGGGGCTGAAGGTGGATTACCGCTTTGTTGTCCTTGTATTGACCGATGATTTCTGTGGTTCCGTCTGTCGAGTGATTGTCCACGATGATGATGTTGAATGGAAAGCGTGTTTCTTGTGCGAGTGCCGACCGGATGGCATCGTCAATGGTACGGGCGCGATTGCGCACGGGGATGATGACGGAGGCTTCATACTCGAAATTTCCTTTCTTTACATCCGTTTCCACACATATGGTTCAAGGAGGGCATTGATAGATTTCAAGTATCGTGTGAATGCTTCTTCCATTTCTATCTGTACCTCTCTGTTACGGGGATTTACGTAGTCGAACTGCTTTTCGCCGGACAGGCGGTTGTCGCTTTCTGTTTCCGTATAAAGATATTCGTTGATATGTACCAGATGAGAATGGAGGGTAAGGAGCAGGCGCAGTTCATAAAGGGCGGCATACTCTCTTTCCTCTGTCATTTGGAGCTGGCGAGGATGAATTCCGTTCTGTTGAATATCAGTAGCGGACCGAAATCGAAATCATCACGCACACTGCCGGGTTGGTAGTCGTTGACGGGATGTTTCTTCTTTTCTCCGTTTTTCCATTCATGATGGTCGGCATAGACCATGCCGCATTCTCTGTCCTGCAGGAAGTCCGTCATGCGTTCCAGTGCCTTGTAAGCCAGTTCCAAAGCAGAAGTCTTGGTGTAGAGCAATATATAAGGTGTGTCTGCTTTTTCAGCAATCATCTTCATTGTCTTAGAACTGGTTAGTGAATCAACAGGTAATATTTCGCATCCTTCGGGGGTGGATAATGTCTTGTTGGGTTCGATGTTCAGCAGATAGATTTTGTTGACTATGCTACTTTCTTTTAGAGCATGGATTGTCTGTTCTGCCGCTGTGCTTTCCCTATAAGGAATAAAGCAATTAATTGTTTTTCTCATTGTTAAAAAGTATTTCTCACGGCAAAGATAGGTAATATATCTTATTTTTTCTCTACCTTTGTACGCTAATTGTCTTTTAAATATAAATGGAAACTCCGAAAACAGCATTACTTGGCAGGACATTGGATGAGATTCAACAGATTGTGAGGAATCTGGGAATGCCTAAATTTGCCGCAAAGCAGATTACGTCTTGGTTGTATGATAAAAAGGTGGAAACGATAGACGAAATGACCAATTTGTCATTAAAGCATCGCGAAGCATTGAAAGAAGGGTATGAGGTGGGAGCATCTGCTCCGGTGGAAGAAATGCGTTCGGTAGACGGTACGGTGAAATATCTTTTCCGTACACCGGCTCATAATTTTATTGAAGCGGTTTATATACCCGATGAGGACCGGGCTACTCTTTGCGTTTCCTCGCAAGTGGGATGCAAGATGAATTGTAAGTTCTGTATGACCGGGAAGCAAGGTTTTACAGCTAATCTGAGTGCCCATCAAATATTAAACCAGATCTATTCTATTCCTGAAAGGGAAAAGCTGACTAATCTTGTTTTCATGGGTATGGGAGAGCCTTTCGACAATCTGGATGAGGTGTTGAAAGTGCTTGAGATTCTGACTTCAGAATATGGTTACGGTTGGAGCCCGAAACGCATCACTGTTTCTTCTGTGGGTTTAAAGAAAGGACTGGAGCGCTTTCTGAATGAAAGTGATTGTCATCTGGCTATCAGTATGCATACTCCGATTCCTTCGCAACGAAGGGATTTAATGCCTGCCGAGAAAGCTTTTTCCATTACGGAAATTATTGATATATTGCATAATTATGATTTTAGCAAACAGCGGCGTTCTGTCTTTTGAGTATATCGTATTCAAAGGGGTGAACGATTCACTTATTTACGCTAAAGAGATTGTGAAACTTTTGCGCGGCATTGAATGTCGTGTCAATTTGATCCGGTTTCATGCCATTCCTAATGTGGATTTGGAAGGGGTAGATATGGAAACAATGGTTGCCTTCCGTGATTACTTGACGCAGCATGGCGTATTTGCTACGATCCGTGCTTCAAGAGGAGAAGATATTTTTGCTGCTTGTGGAATGTTGTCTACGGCTAAACAACAGAAGGAGAAAGGTGTTACATTACAGTAAATAACAACAATAATACCATATAATTATGAAACGAATAGCATTTTATTTAAGTTTGGTGCTGGTGGTTCTGGTACTGGCTTCTTGTAAGAAGGGACAAAAGAACTTGTTTACCCCCACGTCCAGCGGTAGGCCTTACGAAGTATTGGTCGTAGTAAATAAACCTGTATGGGATCGTCCTGCAGGACGTGCATTGTTTGATGTATTGGATACCAATGTGCCCGGACTGCCCCAGGCGGAACGTTCGTTTCGTATATCAAATGTGGACCCTCAGCATTTTGACCGTGTGCTGAAAATATTCCGTAATATCATCATTGTGGATATTCAAGATATTTATACTCAGCCCAAACTCAAGTTTTCCCGTGATGTTTATGCGTCTCCGCAGATGATTATGACAATTCAGGCTCCTAATGAAGACGAATTTGAGGAATTTGTAGCAAAGAACAGTAAAGTGATTATAGATTTCTTTGTGAAAGCTGAGATGAATCGTCAGATAACTTTGTTGAAACAAAAACATAGCGATGTGATTTCCACTAAGGTAGGAAGTATTTTTGATTGTGATATCTGGGTGCCGGTAGAACTGGCTAACTATAAAGAAGGCAAAGATTTTTTGTGGGCTTCTACTAATCGTGCTACAGCGGATATGAATTTTGTAATGTACTCTTATCCTTATACGGACAAGGATACCTTTACTAAAGATTATTTCATTCATAAACGTGATTCTGTAATGAAAGCAAATATTCCGGGTGAACGCGAAGGAATGTATATGGCAACAGACTCTATGTTTGTAGATGTGGAAGATATTGTTGTAAAAGGAGAGTATGCGCAAGAAGCCCGCGGATTATGGGAAATGGAAGGTGACATGATGGGAGGTCCGTTTGTGTCTCATGCACGGGTGGATCGTGCTAACGGCCGTGTCGTTGTGGTTGAGGCCTTTATCTATTCACCGGATAAATTGAAACGTAATCTGATGCGTCAGATGGAAGCTTCACTTTATACATTGAGATTGCCCAATGAAAGCTTGATTGACGAAATTGTAATTAGTGGTAATATTCCGGAAGAAAAAATAG
>ENA-OQCX01001068-OQCX01001068.1-human-gut-metagenome-genome-assembly--contig:-NODE-1068-length-13249-cov-2.166590_pt1 | contig 13249 bp, 22 predicted proteins | sample MGYA00242762_ERZ504587 | MGnify/ENA primary metagenome ERZ504587 (study PRJEB26092, sample SAMD00036337) | human gut metagenome | host: Homo sapiens | study: EMG produced TPA metagenomics assembly of...
AGCAAGGCATCCGATATGGTGCCTTTTTCTGATTTCCTGCTCGAATTTATGGACCGCTACGGTTTGAATAACCTGCGAGAGTCCACAGTAGAGCAGTTAGAAGAGTTTATCAGCAACAGAAACATCATTCCGTTATTAGGAGAGGCACCGCAAAGGTGTCTTTTTTAATATAAATCTTGCGGAAAGGAGGAAGCAAAGTGGCAACAAAGTTAAAAAATCTCAGAATCAGCAAGGTTGATTTTGTAGATGAAGGTGCAAATCCGGATGCTCACATTAAGCTAACAAAGAGTAAAGGCGAAAAGGGGCAGTCCACAGGAGAGAATGGCGATAAGAATGGTTTTGTCAGCCGATTGTTCGGTTTCATCGGCAAAAAGGCCGGCATGAACCAGGAAGAGATCGACAGTGCAGTAGAGGAAGTTCTGAAAGGCAACTCTGTTAGTTTCAACGAGCGTTTCAATGAAATCAAGAACAGAAAGATTGCTGATGAAATTTGGGATATATGCTACGCACTGCAGGCAAGCCTCTGTTCGATTCTGAATGACGAGGAGCTGGATAGCACCGGCGCAGCAACAGCGATGAATGAGAGCCTTGACGAGTCACTGCAGTAGTGAAGGAAGCGATTAGCAACTGGTCCGGCGGAAAGGTAATCAACATCGTAAAGAGTGACGAGGTGACGGAGAGTGACCTGGCAATGATGAAGTCTGCAGCTGCAAGGCTGAATGACAACATCGAGAAGGCACAGACCGCCGCTGGAAAGCCTGCCGGAGAAGGAGACGATCCGGAGGTAGACACAGAGGACAAAAAGGACCAGGCAAAAAGAAACAGTCGAAAGGAGACAACGAAGATATGAAGATCGACAAGAGACAAAATGACCCAGGCCGAGCTTCTCATTCTCGAAGATATTGAGAAGAGATACGGCATGGCAGACGACCCGGCTCAGACAGAGCAGACTCCGGAGGGAAAACCTGCGGTAACAAAGTCTGTTGAGAAGCCTGAGCAGAACCAGGAAACACCTGCAGATGGCGAGGACATCTACAAGGGACTCAATCCTGCTGTTAAGGCAGAAATCGAAGCACTCAGAAAGTTCCGTGAGGATGCTGAGAACAGAGAACTTGAAGCCGTAGCAGGCAAGTATGAAATCATCGGCAAGAAGAAAGAGGAGCTTGTACCTATGCTCAAATCTCTCAGAGCTACCGGTGGAACTGCATACAACGATATGATCGCCGTTCTTGATGCCACCGTGGAAGCGGTCAACAAGTCCGGCGTTTTTTCCGAGGTAGGCAAGTCCGGCCACGGCTCTGTGCACGTAAGTGATGCAGAGGGCAAGATCGAAGGTATCGCCAAGAGCTATATGCAGAAAGAACCTTCCATGAGCTATACGGATGCGCTGGCTAAGGTTGAAGATAACCCGGACCTTATGGACGCATACGACGCTGAGGAAGGATTTTAAGGAAGGAGGGAAAGACCATGGCAAAGAGAAACTTCAACGGCTCACAGATTAACCAGTCTGTGACAATCGCAGAGCAGGCCGGCGCTGCTATCGACGATGTGAGAAACCTCATTCTCAAATATGACGAGAATGGAGATGTAGTCGTAGCGACCGACGGCACAGCACCTATCGTAGGCATTGCAATTATTGAGGCAGGCTATAACGACATCTCCGGAGCAGAGTCCGGAAAAGTTGCAAAGGGCGACCAGGTAGATGTTCAGATTAAGGACATCGGCTACATTCTTGCTGGCGGAGCCATCAAGAAGGGCGAAGAGGTAACTGCAACCGCAGGAAAAGCAACAAAGGCAGCTGACGGAGATTATGTGATCGGCGTGGCGCTCAGCAATGCAGCGGAGAATGACTATGTTAGAGTTCAGATTTCCAAGTATCAGAAGAATGCCGCAAAATAAAGAAGGAGGAAATGGTAAATGAAAAGAACAACAAAAAGCATCCAGGCAGAAATTGCAAAGGGTGCATTTAGACCGCACACAGCGCTTTCAACAATGGCGCTGGCTTACTATCAGCAGGAAACAACATCTTTTGCAAAGAATATGTTTCCTGTTTGCCCGGTGCAGCTGTCCTCTGACAATTACTATGTATTTGATAAAGAGGATTTGTTACGTGATAACTGGGATAGAAAACCGGCATACGGTTCAGTTGACCCGGCAGTAATCTCAGAGCATACAGAGAACTATGCCTGCCACGTAGATCAGATGATTATGGGTATTGATAATATCCGTCAGACAGACCTTAACCGCAGACAGGGACCTCGCACCAAAGACCCGCGCCAGCAGAGAACTAAGGTGATTGCAACACAGGCAAACATCCACCAGGATGCAGAGTTTTTCAAAAATCATTCATGCGCAAAGGAGTATGGAAAAACGAGGCAACAGGCACCGATTCCGTGTCTGTTACATCCGGACAGTTTATCAAGTTCAGCAACGGTAACAGTGACCCGATCGCTTTCTTCCAGAACAAAATGACTGAGATCAATGAGGAAACCGGCCGCACCCCTAACAGACTTGGATTGGGTGTAAACGTCTACAATGCGTTAAAAGAGCACCCGGCAATCCTCGAGAGGGTAAAATACGGCGGTTCTACTCCTAACCCGGCAAAGGTAAATCTTAACGTACTGGCACAGCTCTTTGAAATTGACAGAATTGTTCTCGACAGAACCGTTCAGAACAAAGCTGGATTAGGACAGAATGCAGATATGGGATATATCGGGGATCCGAACTCATTCCTGTTAGCATACGCGACAGACACACCTTCCATCGAGGAGCCTTCTGCAGGTTACATCTTCACATGGGATATGCTGGAGAATGGAATTTTGCTTCCGGTTCTGAATTATCCTGCACACCTGGAACACATTCAGAGCTCGTTGAGGGTCTTATGGCATACGACATGAAGAAAACCGCAGATGATCTCGCATTCTTCGGTTGCGACGCTGTATAAGGAGGTTCGCCATGAAATTGATTGCAAAGAAACGCTGCAGTTATGGCGGCAGAAAATTCTTCGCAGGGGATGAAATCCCGGCAGACATTGTGTTAAATGTCGAGAGGGAAGAAAAACTCGGCGTAATCTCAATCGCAAATGACGAAGCAGGGGTACCGGAACAGTCCGGTGCCCTTTATTCGCAGGAGCAGGTAGACAAGATGATGGCCGATGCAGTCGCCAATGCAAGCAAAGGATTTACGCAGGAGCAGGTGGACGAGATGATCCAGTCCGCAGTCGCAGAGCTTAAACCGTTCGACTCCGACAATGCCGTTTTTACCGTGACAGTCAAGGGCGAGGGTGACAATGTGACGGCGGTTTCCTGCAGTGCAGAGGATATTCAGTCTGTGGTCGATGTACTGCAGATGAATGCGGACGATGGTGCAAAGTCAGTAGCAACGTACAGTCCGACAGCGTTCTGATTTTGCTTCACGCCTTAGACACACGCGCTACGGTCAAGAAAGCGGCTCAGAAACAGCACGACACTTTATTCTCCGCTGACGGCAATTCAAACGAATCCGTAGGCGGTAACGCAACCACAGACAGCATTACGGAGGGAGCTGATACCTAATGTCAAAAGGTGCATACACATATGAGCCGGGAAACATCACGGAGTTTGGCAAAGACCGTATGAGGTTTGAACTTGGAGACACGATGGTAGAGGGCCTGGCAGATACGACGGCATTGACCGACGAGGAGATACAAGCAGCAATCGACGCATACCCGAATAAGTGGAAGCGTGCGAAGCTGATGCTTCTTGAAAGTTTGTGCCGTCGTTTTGCGTATGAGGTCAACACAAAGACCGGTCCTCTCAGCCTGGATATGAATGGCAGGGCGAAACTTTGGAAAGAAGATTACGACAAGCTGAAAAAAGAGGTCCAGGCAGAATCAGTGTCAGTGCCACGGTTCGGAAATGGGGTAGATGGTCCGCCTTACTTCCATACCGGAATGCACGAAAACGAGAGGGTGTGGAACGGATGATAAATGCGAGATTTATGTATTTAAGGCCGGGAAACTTATTCAAGGATTTTGTTGTCGAGTCAAATACGCAGGTTGTAACAGCGAGCGGAAGGGTAGCAAACGCACCAAAGGGAGACGGCTCAAAGATCATCAGAGGATGTCTTGCTGAGTCTACGAAGGAACAGAAGGAATCTCATTCAACGAGAGACCGTGTTTGCACCCATACGATTGTGCAGGCAGGCAGTCCGGAGGCAAAGAAGTCCGATAAACTCATACTCGGAAATCGCACGTTTTACATTATCGACCTGGACGAGGTGGGTAGCTTGGGTATATCCACAATCTACTACGCCGAGGAAAGGAAGGATGTCAAGTGAAGCTGTGGAACGATGGAAAAGCAGGGAGTGCAGGAAGTGCCATAAGGCAACAGTCAAAGGACAGGTAGCCAAAATCAACCGACAAGTCGTAGCCAGGGGCGTTAGGGCAGTGAATGCCATGAGGAACGCAGAGCTGGAAGTGCTAAAAGGTCAGAGAAGCGGGCGAAACATATCGCAAACCGCACAGCAAAGCGACCTACACAGCTTCGGCACCAGGAGAACCACCGGCAAGACGTACAGGAAATCTCCGTATGCACTGGAATGGCCAGGTAAAGAGTGAAGGCAGTACCGCTGGTGGCGGAGTCCAAATCATTGCAGAGCTGGAAAGCCAAGAGAAGTATGCTGGCTACCTTGAAAACGGAACGAAGAAAATGGCAGCAAGACCATTCGTAGACAAGATCAAGGAGAAGGCAACCCCGGAAATTGAGAAAATTTACAAGGAGCCGTATGGCTAAGGAGGCATGATATATGGCACTGGTAGTAGAACAGCCGATAGCAACCTTCGATTTGAGCGAGATTGCCAGGGGCGATTTGGTCTATGGCAAGCATCGCACATGGCCGGAAGGTAAAGCCGGATTTGTAACATCAGCCACCGAGAAGGAGCTGATCGTCCAGTATCATCCGGGTATCGGCAATGTAACTAATCACTTTCGGATTCCCATTGATGAAGCGGTAGACGCTCAGTGGGAAATCCGATATTCACACGATATGTCGGAGGTCAAGACCTACGGCATCGAAAAGCAGGACACTGAGGAAGGAGCGACAGAGTGAAGCTGGAAGAACTGATTCAGAAAAGGTTCGTCAGTACGGCAGCACTCGCAGAGAGGCTTACAACCTACAACGGTGTGCCTGCTGTTTTTAGTCCGGAAGCACCGGGCGACGAACAGGATGGGTGGGGCGGTGAAACGCAGTACCCTATGGTAACTTACAACTACGACCTGCAGGCAAACGAAGAACGAAACAGTGCCGGTAGTCTTTCGGTATCGATATTCTGTCAGAACACAACAGATGTATTCCCGGAGGACATAGCGCCTATCGTGAAGGAATGCCTGCGTGATGTGATCCTTCTTCCGGAAGGCGGTACGCCGTACTGCTTTACCTGGGCGAGAACGGATGCGTTCACTATGGGCGAGGATGCAGGAAAAGCCGGTGTTGTAATCGGCTGTGAAGTCAGATTTGACATCCTGGAATATCCGTCTATGGAGACGTCCGATCCGGACCCGGTAATGGCGGTTGATAAGTATATCAAGGAGTTGTACCGGAATGCCTGGTTATGGGATATGACCGGATGGAGGAGATAACCGAAGCCTCAGCGGATCAGCCGGTGGTTTACTGCAGACTGATTTCATCTGAGAAGCAGGAAGAAACGAATACAGTAGCCTGGATGGACGGTAGAATTGCCGTCCATGTTTTATGCCCGGAAAGCACAGTGAGATTGAAGATGGCCGCAGATATTGCCAACCACCTGTCACTCGACGGAGAGGTAATTATGCTGGACCATTCGCCTATGTTCATCAAGAGACTGCAGGTGAATTACAAATCTGACTACTTGAAGGAAGGCCAGGTATTCATCACAGGTCACTATGGATTGCTTAGGTACAAGGCTAAGCCTCACGTGCTTATGGCAGCTCATGGAAATTACAGTTAAGGAGGTAAAGCATGGCTAAGGAAACAGCAACTCCGGCACCTGCTGAAACAAAGGCAGAAAAGAAGCCGGAGAAAAAGGCCCCTGCAGAGTCCGTTTACACAGTAAGCGAGCTTGCAGGCAACGCAAGAAGCGTATTCGGCACAATGCAGGAATGCGTTGTAGCCGCTCTGAAAACTGACGGCAAAGCCGAGTACACAGTATCAGAGGCAAAGGAAATTGTAAGCAAGTTCTTACAGAAGGAGGTTAAGTAGAAATGGCAGGAACATTCATTTTAGGCGAAACTAAGGTGCGTCCTGGTACCTATTTCAACATTCAGAAGAAAGGCGGAAATGCCGCTGCTGGCGTTATGAATGGTGTTACCGCAGTAATCTTCCGTGCAGATTTCGGCCCTCTCAACGAGGCAATCGAGTTATCTGCAGAGGATGGCTACGAAGGAACATTCGGTACCGCACTTACTACGGACGCAATGAAAGAGGCAATCGCCGGTGGCGCAAAGACGATCATCGCCTGCAGAGTCGGTAACGGCGGCACTCAGGGCAGTATCAAGTTGCAGGACAGCGAAAGCACAGATGCAGTAAGCATCACAGCAAAATATCCCGGAGCAAAGGACTTTGTAGTAACAGTCCGTGAAAAGCTCTCAGACAGCACTCTCAAAGAGTGCATTTTTTATGCCGGTACAACAGAGTTTGAGAAGGTGGAATTTACCGCCGGAACAGACGAAGCTAATGCCTTGTGGATGCGCTGGCATCTTCCAAGAATTTCAAGGCAGAGGCTATCAAGTCCGGCACCGTAACATTACAGAACGTGTCTCAGTCCCAGTTTACAAAGGGAACTGATCCGCAGGTAACGAATGGGGACTACTCCAATGCGTTTAAGCAGGTAGAGGCGTATGAGTTTAACACGATCTGCGTCGATACCGAGGATACTTCGGTACATCTGCTTCTGCAGAGCTTCATCAATCGTATTTTTGATGCGGCATCCCTTACACAGGCTGTCGTTGCTGAGAAGCACACGGTAGACCTGGAAACAAGGGAAGCACACGCTGCTTCATTCAATGACGAGAAGATGCACTACGTTCTCAATGCCCATGTGAATGAGCAGGTACGGAGATCGACGGTTATCAGACTGCAGCACGTATTGCCGGTATGATCGGCGCAGTAGCGGCAAACTCTTCACTCACTCATACAGTAGTCAGCGGCTTCTCCGAGATCAAGGAAAAGCTGACAAACACTGAAATGATTGCTGCAGAGAAGAAAGGCTGCCTGGTACTCAGCTATAACAAGGCTAAGCAGGTGTGGATTGATAATGCAATCAATACCCTCATTACGCCGAAGGACAACCAGGACGACGGCTGGAAAAAGATTCGCCGTGTTAAGACTCGTTTCGAGCTTATCAGACGTATCAATACCACCTCTGACAACCTGGTAGGCAAGGTAGACAACGACACCAACGGTCGGGCAACTGTAATTTCTCAGTTGCAGGCAGTCGGTGATGCAATGAGAGAGGAAGGAAAGCTGGTAGCCTGCACAGTAAGCGAGAGTTCTGCTTACACAGCAGACGGAGACTCCGCATGGTTCGACATCGATGTAATCGACAAGGATTCTATGGAGCATATCTACCTCAGCTTTATTTTCCGTTTCAGCACCAATGAATAGAAGGAGGTAAATGGCAATGATTAGAAACGAGAGAGCCGCCGCTGATTCAAGACACGCACGTACCGGTAAGGACGGAGCGTTCTACAGCGAGGACGGCGTTTTACTTGCGACCGTTGATACGTTCACTTCCAACGTGAACTACAACAATGCTAAGTACAGTGTGCTTGGAGATGCGCAGGAACATGAGACAGCCAACACATTTGCTGTCAACCTCACGATGTCTCAGATCGTAGTAGAGGACGACCAGTTCTTTGTAGAGGTCATGGAGGCATTAGAGACTCAGAACCCGCCGCACTGGAACTTCCAGGGTTCACTTCTCGGACGTAATGGTTCTGAGGAGCGTGTGGTTTACAAGGAGTGTATCCCTTCCGGACAGATCGACATTCAGAATGTCACTGTCGGCGATGTTATCAAGAGAAACTGGAACTTCTTTGTCAACAGACCGCCTAAGTTACAGTCATTACTCGGCGTAGACAGATAAGAGGTACCACATAAGAAACCAGTAGGGGAGCCGGAGCGGTTCCCCTTTATTTAATCAAAAAGAATTGGAGGACATTCAAATGGCTAAAGAATTTGTAAAAAGGCGTAACAGTAGGCGAGGCAACAGCTGAGGAGAATACTCAGCTGCAGTAAGCACAGTGGAGACAAACGAAGAGGAAACAAAGCAGGTAATCAGAGCGAATGAGGAGGACTTCATCGCAGGTCTGATTGCGGCTGCAGATTTCGCTTCCGATGAAGAGGAAACACAGAGGATTGAGATTGTCAGAAACGGCAAGCTCGCTTTTGCATTCTCTATCAGACCTCTCGGCTCAGAGGAGTACGACAAGTGCCGTAAGAAATTTACAAAGTATGTTCGTAATAAGCAGCTTGGTATCAAGATGCCGGAGGACACAGACCGTATCAAGTACCAGTCAGCAATCATCCACAAGGCGACTATCGCAGAGGATAGAGAGAAGTTATGGGACAACAAGAAGGTATGGCAGGCGCTTGAAAGCAAAGGATTTCAGATTATGTCCGGCCTGGACGTAATCGAGTACACACTTAAAGCTGGCGAGAAAGACCGCATTATTGATGCGATCGACACCCTCAGCGGCTACGAGAGCAACATTGAGGAAGTAGCAAAAAACTAATTGAAGCGGGGGGCAAGATGTGCTTGCTACATCACATATTCCAAAAGACAGGAATAACCCCCGATGAATTTTACGAGAAACCGAAAGGCGTGCAGGCATTCATGCTTGCGTCTATGCGGATAACCCTAGAATCACAGAAAGGAGGTAATGACGGTGGCGGAAACACTTAGAATCGAAATTCCTATTGAGACGGTTGATAATACAGATCCGGGAGTCTCCAATGCTACGAAGAAATTCGAGAAGATGGAACGAGCGGCCAATAGTGCGAATAGTTCAGCCAAGAAAGCGAGCGACACAGTTTCCAAGTTTGACAAGCAAGCTCAGAAAACCGAGAAGAGCCTAGCAAGCTGGGCGAAAGAAAAGTACGAAGTCCTGCTTGAAGCAAAGGAACGGATCAGTCCGGTACTCTCTACGCTGGGTAATGGGCTAAGGAGTTTTGCAGGGAAAACGTGGAGCGTTACAATGCGAGCGATTGACTCATAACCTCCCGGTTCGAGATCATAAACCTGTTGAAGAATCCGATCTTCCAAGTCGGAGCGGTCCTTGGAGTCAGTATCGGTCTGAAAGACACGATAGAGACATACAAGGACTTCGAGGCCGCAATGTCACAGGTCCAGGCTATAAGCGGAGCCACCAGCACAGAGCTTGTCAAACTGACGAATAAGGCAAAGGAAATGGGTGCAACCACGAAATTCACAGCCGAAGAGTCAGCGCAGGCGTTTAACTACATGGCAATGGCTGGATGGAAAACCGACGATATGCTGAACGGTATCGAAGGCATTCTCAGCTTGGCGGCAGCTCCGGAGAAGATTTGGCAACGACATCCGATATTGTTACGGATGCACTTACGGCGTTCAACATGAAAGCCGGTGATGCCGGACATTTCTCAGATGTTTTGGCGGCGGCTGCATCAAATGCGAACACGACAGTCTCCGGAATGGGCGAGACTTTCAAATATGCAGGCTCTATGGCAGGATCGCTCAGTTACTCCATAGAAGATGTTGCCCTTATGACAGGCTTAATGGCGAATACTGGAATTAAGGGGACAATGGCCGGTACGGCACTCAACTCAATATTCACGAGATTATCGACGAACACCAATGGAGCGGCTGATGCTATGAAAGACTTAGGCATCAGCTTTTTTGATTCCAACGGACAGGCCAGGGATTTATCTGATGTGATGGGTGAGTTAAGGACGGCTACGGCAGGTATGACGGCTGAGCAGAAGTCAAACCTGGCAAATACAATCGCAGGAACACAGGCACAGAAAGGTTTGCTTGCTATCTTGAACGCCTCGGAAGAGGACTACAATAAGTTGGCAGATGCCATCAACAATGCAGACGGAGCAGCAGCGAATATGTCTGAAACGATGATGGATAACCTGCAGGGTTCTATCCACATTGCTGCAGAGTGCAGTAGACGGAGTGAAAATCTCATTTGGTGAGAGGTTATCTCCATACGTGAGAAGCCTGGCAGATTGGCTTACCGATCAGATGCCAGCGGTTGAATCCGGTCTTGATGAAATGATGGACTGGGTAGATACAAAAGTGGACCGCATGAAGAAGAAATTCCATGACTTAACAGAGTCAGAAGAATGGAAAAACGCAGATTTCCTCGGCAAGGTGAAACTGAGCTGGGATGAATTTATTGCTGATCCGTTCAAGGAGTGGTGGGACACCAAAGGAAAAGCAAAATTTGCTGACTTCGCCGGAGACATCGGAAAAGGTATTGGTAGCGGAATTAAAATCGGCGTTATGACAATGCTCGGTATTGACATCTCGGAAACATTCGACGAGGGAACCAGTATAGGAGCGTCGTTCGCCAAAGGCTTCTCAGAAGGATTTGATTTCGATACCGTATCTGCGAAGTTGATGGACGGACTCGGTAATTTAGTATCAAATGCGGGCAAACTGCTTCCGGGCGGTAAGTCCGCAGATTTGTCGTCTGTATTCTCGGCGGTATTGCTCGGCAAGATTGCCAGTCCGTTTATCAGCCTTGGCAAGGGAGCAATCAACCTGGGTAAAGCAGGAAAGACAGTATTAGGTTCGGGAACAGGAGAGATGGGACTTGGAGCAGCAATGCTCGGTTCATCTGCAATGGGTACCGGACTTCTCGGAAAGTCGGCAATGCTGGCAATCAACCTCGGGGCAGGAAACCTGGCCGGGGGCGCATCACTAAGCGCAGGAGCTTTATCTGCAGTCGGAATGGGCGCAGGAGCAGGAGCGATTGCCGGTGGTGCAACACTCGTAAGTAGTGCAATGGATTTGTATAAATCTATCAAGTCTGACAATAAGGACGAGAAAGCCGCTTACGGTGGGTCAGCCGCTTGGAAAGCAGGCGGTGTAGCAGCTGGTGCGGCGGCGGGTGCAGCGCTTGGTTCTGTAATTCCTGGTCTTGGTACAGCGGTCGGCGCTTTAATCGGTGCCGGTGTCGGAGGTATCGCAGGATGGATCAAGGGTAATAAGGTCAAAGAAGAGTACCAGGATAATGTCGAAGAAATGCAGAAGGAAGCCGAGAAAGCTCAGAAGATTTTCCAGGCAACCGGTTTGTCAATCGAAGATGTACGATTTCAGAATAAGGCTCTGCAGGATGCTATGAATGATAGCGAGGTTTCTGCAGAGCAGTTTTCAGCTATGTTCCAGGAAGAGTGCGAAAACGTGGCAAAGAATGCTTTTGGAAAGATTAAGTTATCCCTGGAAGAGGTCAAGAGTATTGCGAGTGATATTACATTCGGCGATATGACGGACGGACTGAACACCTTCACAACCGCAACCAATGACACACAGCAGGCACTTAGCGACCTGCAATCATCAGTATCGACCTTGAAAAAGGAAAACTGGAAAGTCAGCTTAGGGATGAAACTGGATGAACTGCAGAAGGACGATTACAAGAGTGCAATCGAAAACTTCATCAGCGATAGCCAGTCCTATATTGACAACAACCATTATGAGGCGACAGTCGCTTTGAAACTGCTCACTGGAACCGACGCAGATACCAGCGGTATCGACAGCTACTATGGCAGCATGAAGAAACAGCTGGACGATTTGGGAAAAGAACTCAGCGGAAAAGTGGATATTGCCTTAGAGGATAGTGTTATCAGTCTTGACGAGTCTGCAGAAATTCAGAACTTGCAGGATCAGATTTCTGCTATCACAGGAAAGATTTCGCAGGCCAGGACGGATGCGGAATTTGACACATTGAAGATTAAGTATTCCGGCGCAGAGCTGGATATGGATAGTTTCAATGCTTTGCAGGAAGAGCTGCAGGCGGAAGTTACGTCTGCTTCGGATCAGTACGAGCAGGCACTTACGCTGACTCTCACGAACCTTAAACTGCAGCTGGCAGACGGAGCAATCACACAGGACGAGTACGATGCGGCGGTAAAGGAAGCAACAGACGGATATTATGCACAGATCGGAGATATAAACGCAAGGGTATCATCTTTCAACCTGGAAACAATAGCGGAGGCGTGGGATTCATCATTGCAAGGCTATATGCCGGAGATCGAAGGTACCACGAAGGAGAAACTGGAAACAGCTTTGAACAATGCTTTGTTGGCACATCCGGATGTAAAAACCTGGACTGCGGCAGACGTGGCAAGCTGGATGGGATTGGATAAGCTCAATCTCGATACAGCGGTTCAGACGGACATTGCAACGCAGATTTTACAGACAGCACTTGCGGTACCGGAAGGCACCAAAGAGAAAATTATGCAGGATTTCAAAGATTCTGTACCGACAGCAGAGGAGATCAAGGAGGCAATCGACTGGGATTCAATGACAAACCAGGACTGGCAAGACCTCATGGAGTCCATCACAGGGCCGACGGAGGGTGAGTCAATCGGTTTGACCTCAGACGCATTGAAACAGAAAATGTCTGATTATTACGCAGACTGTTTCGAGCAGGTAAAGACATCATATTCAGAGGCACTTCACAATGCGTTGGAGAACAGCAACAGCGAAGAAACGCTCAGTTCGTTCATGCAGGAGTATATGCAGAATCAGATGCAGGATTTTGATTTTTCAACAGTAATGGAGAATTACGGTCCTATATCGAATGAGTATTTCGCTACGCTGCAGTCCGAATGGCAGACGGCCGGCACAAACCTTGGAACATCACTCAACACAGGAGCGTCAACAAGCCTGACCGGAGGATCAGCACAGCTGAGAACCAGCCTGCAGACATCATTGAACACGGCAACGGCGAGTCCGTTCAACATCAGTCCGACGGTTAAACGTAACGCCAAATTACAATCTGCTGACATTGCCACAGATTCCGACAACAACACCAGCGAAACACGCCGCAGGTGGTCGAGTTGGTGGCGGCCCACAGCTGTCATGGCTGGCAGAGGAAGGCTGGGACGAGTTTGTTATTCCAACAAATCCGAGCCGAAGGACAAGAAGCACTTGAATTATACGAGCAGGCGGGCGAAGCTCGTCGGTGTTTCAAAACACAGCAGGAGGCGGATCGATCGATACGTAAAGGCGAAGCTTCAACCC
>ENA-OQCX01001070-OQCX01001070.1-human-gut-metagenome-genome-assembly--contig:-NODE-1070-length-13238-cov-2.044619_pt1 | contig 13238 bp, 17 predicted proteins | sample MGYA00242762_ERZ504587 | MGnify/ENA primary metagenome ERZ504587 (study PRJEB26092, sample SAMD00036337) | human gut metagenome | host: Homo sapiens | study: EMG produced TPA metagenomics assembly of...
CTGAACGCTTTATCGTAGAGCCGCTGCTCCAGGCGCCGGCGGCATGCGGATGTATGATATTTCTTTCCTGAAACGTGCCAGAGAACTGTGCAATCAATATGATGTGCTTCTGATTTTGATGAGGTTGCAACAGGATTCGGACGTACCGGAAACCGCTTTGTGGCAGACCTTGTCCTTCCGGACATCCTGGTTCTCGGAAAAGCCCTGACCGGCGGTTATATCGGACATGCTGTCACCGTTGCAAACCACAAAGTCTTTGACGCTTTTTATAGTGACGATGACCGCCTTGCCCTGATGCACGGTCCGACCTTTATGGGAAATCCACTTGCCTGCGCCGTTGCACTTAAGGGAATCGAGATCTTTGAACGTGACGATTATATGAGCAAGATCCGGCATATCGAACAGATCTCCCGTCAGGAAATGGAAAATTTCTCTGACCCGCGCATCAAAGAAGTCCGCATCATGGGCGGCTGTACCTGCGTCGAAGTCCACGATTCCAAGACCCTGGAAGGCTTCCAGCAGTTTGCTTATGAGCGTGGTGTCTTCTGCAGACCCTTCTTAAACTATATGTATTCCATGGTTCCTTATGTGATCTCAGACGGGGAACTGATTCAGATCTTTGACGTAATGAAGGACTGTTTCACTGAAACCAGCCCTTCTGTTTTACTTTTGTTTCTTTTTTCTCAGATATTCCAGAATAACCTCTATTTTGCGGATTGCATTTTTTTCGGCATTCTGATATTTCTGCACATCTTCGTTCCAGGAACTGTACTCTGGATCCTTGCGGTGGTCTTCAAGATCATAATGTTCTTCCAGATAACTTCCGAAATAACGGCTCAGTTTTTCTGCTCCGAGAACATTCAGATGATCGCCATTATCAAGGCTGTCTTTTCCCAGTCAATCCCTAATTCCTCTGTCATCAGATTAAAATCAAGATATTCCGCACCATTCTGCTCTGCATAATCTGTCAGTGTATTATGCTTTGCATAATTATAGTTATTCGGAGACGGTGCACTGTACAGGATCACCGAAATTCCTTTTTCTCTGCACATTGCAAGCATTTTGTCCATGTAAGAGCGGACAGCCCGGGACATGTACTCTCTGCGCTCCGTTTTTTCCATGTAGCTGCCGCCGTCATAAGGCTCCACAATATCCCGGACAACAAACCCCTTATAGTAAACCTGCTGTTTTTCCGGCCCATAAGCCAGTTCTGCCACATGCTGTGAAGCAGAAACACCGGAAAATAATAATTAACTGTCTGTGCAATCGTCTTACTGAACCCCTCTGCAGCATTCTGCGGTTGAAACATACTGTTCGTTTCGAATACAACAACCTTCGGTTCCTGCGTGCGCAGAGCTCTCCTGAGCATATAATAGGTTTCTTCCACTTCCTGTCCGGTCTGACCGCAGACAAACGAAGCAATTCCATTCTGTTTCCAGATCTCCAGTGGTGAAAATGTCGTATAGCTTTCGCTGTCTCCCAGAACAAGAACATCTATGCTGTTTTTCTTTTCATTCTGAATATTAAGCCAGGGTCGGTTTCTTGACTGTACAAACTCCGGATGTTTTTTTGCCATATTTACAAAGAAAGCAGACAGGATCAAAATCAGGCAGAGAAAAATTGCCAGAAACACTGCCGGTTTCTTTAAAGTTCTCATTTTCTGTTTAAAATCCTGCATAAATCAAATCAACCTGCTGATATCCTGTACCATAAGCACCTAACAGAAGTACTGCAAAAATCAGTCCATAATAAAGTATCCAGCGTACCGGAAGCTTCATCTCCTGCAGCTTATCCCAGTTCAGCAGTTTCCTTTCTTTTAATATATCTGCCACAGCGACAATAAGAATTCCAAAACCAACAGCTGCAAAATCTGCGGCGTTTAATCCCATTCCCAAAAGAGTTCCATCCCACAGTTTCTGTAGTTCAAACCCCTGAAAGATGCTTCGGAACATGTGAAATCCGGCTGCTGCACCTTCTGCCCTGAAAAACATTTCACCTGTAAAAATGATCATCCAGGTTTTCAGGATCTGCGGCACTCTCCAGTACAATGCGTGACAGTCCAGATGAAATCTTTCAAGAACCATCTCCCTGACCGGTGCAACTGCTTCTCCTGCCAGAAGGATTACAAAATAATACATTCCATAAAGAATGTAATTCCACTGTGCACCATGCCACAGACCATTGCACATCCATACCGGGAACAAAGTCATTGCAAAGATTCCCATCTTGGTCAGATATTTCCCAACATGTTTCCGCGCAAAGTGGTTCCATTTCTTGACCAGCCCCGAAACCGAAACCGGATAAAAAACATATGCTTTCAGCCATGCGCCAAGTGTAATATGCCATCTTCTCCAGAATTCAGATGCATTTCCGGCAAAAAACGGCTGCCGGAAATTCTCCGGAAGATCCACACCAAAAAGGTTGCCGCTGCCGATCACGATATCCATACAGCCGGAAAATTCCATATAAAGCTGAAGCGTATATGCAATGGCGACAACCACGATCATAACACCATGATAGCTGGTATAATCGTCATAAATCGCTGCTACCAGAACAGAAAGTCTGTCCGCCACAACAATTTTTTTGAACAGTCCCCAGGCAATACGGATGATTCCCTTTGTAAGATTTTCGCTTCGAACCGGTCTGCACTCCCAGAGTGCATCTGCTGTATCATTCCAGCTGCTGATCGGTCCCTCCATGATCTGCGGAAAAAAGCCCAGGAAAAGGGCTACTTTGCCAAAATTATGTTCTGCTTTGATCCTACCCCAGTAAACATCTGCCATATAGCCAATTGCCTCCAGCGTATAGAAAGAAATTCCTATCGGGATCAGAAGGTTCTGTGGGTTCAGATGAAAGCCGCTTCCTGATGCTGCAAAGATTCTGTTTATATTCTGTATAAAAAAATTACAGTACTTTAAATATGCCAGGATTCCAAGTAAAATAACAATCCCGGCTATAAGAACTTTTTTTTCTTTTGCTTTGTACTGTTTTTTTACGGCAGAACGTTCTTTGGAGGGAAGCCCTTTTGACCTGGCTTTTCCGGTTTCTTTGAGCTGCTCCATCCAGCGCCCTGCTCCGTAGACCAGTCCTGAAACCGCAATCAGATATCCCACAAGCCACTGGCTGAAGGACCAGAAAAAGATATATCCTGCAAGGATCAGAACTGCTCTGCGCATTTTTTGTGATGAAAAATGATATACAAGAACTACCAGCGGCAAAAACACAAACAGATATAACTCTGTATGATATGCCAATGCCATATCAGTTCTCCTGTAATCTCTGGATCATTTTCCACATAGCATCTGCGGAATTAAAGTTTTCCGGAACGATCTCAGATGCATCAATTTCAATTTCGAACTGATCTTCCAGCTCAGAAATAAGGCTGATCACTCCAAAAGAATCCAGAATACGGTCATCGATCAGGGCTGTTTCATCTTCCCAGTTTACAGTATCATCAATATCATTTAAAATTTCCAGTAAAGTTTCCATTATTATTTTTCCTCCATATTCCATTTATAGGTTTTGTATGCTTTTCTTACCTGTCTGAATCCATCTGTATTATTATACAGCATAATCTTCGGAAGGCTGTGGCTCAAGAACAGCAGCATGCCCTCCATGCAGGAGTAAGCTCCTGTCTTCTTAAATACCAGAACATCTCCCGGCTTCGGATCTGTAAGCGGCAGTTTCTGTACCATAATATCATTTACAGTGCAAAGGCTTCCGCAGATTGTCCAGTTCTTCTGTTCTCCCTGTCTCTCTTCGGCAAGAACTTCCATTGGTGGCTCATACATTCCTCTGATCTGTCCGTCATAATTAAGCTGATGGATTCCCCCATCTGTAATGCAGTAATTTCTGTCATCACTTGATTTGACATCCATGATCTTTGTAAGATAATATCCACAGTCCGCTGCAAAGGCTCTTCCCATCTCGAGAGTTACCCTGCCGGAGAAGTTCATCTGTTCCAGAGTCTGTACCAGCTCCATGAGACCATCATCCCCGATTGCTTTGGATGGATCAAAATAAGGAACCGGCATTCCCGGACCATACTCCAGTTCTTCTGGTTCAAAATCATATTTCTGCTTCAGTTCAGTAAGAAAAACATCGAGTTTCTCCAGTTCCTTCTGGATCTTTCCGACAGAACGTTTCTGTGTGCCGGAAAAATAGTGGATCCCACGGATCTTAAGGAAAGGATAGTTCTGACGATTTTCAATAAGCTCTTCGATCGTCTTCTGATCCATTCCGAACTGATTGCCGCTTGTCAGTCTCGGAAACACTGAAATTTCCTGCCTGTGCTCCGCTGACCAGTTCTTAAGAAGTTCAAACTGCTGCAGAGATTCCGCTGTGTACATACAGGAATTCCCATATTTGTCCAGTACTGCATTCAGTTTTTCTGCTTTTTTGAGTACACCGGACACCAGAATTTTCTCCGGGGCAACTCCCTGTTCCTCGCAGATTGCAAACTCTCCCATCGAACATACTTCAATACGATCAACGATAGGCTCCATCACTTTTACAAGGAAAGGATTTGCTTCATCGCATAACAGAGACCTGCTACTTTGCCAAGAGTATTCTGAAAACGTCTGGTTGTTTCCTGTAACTCTTCTTCATGGAACACATAAAGCGGTGTTCCAAATTCTGCTGCTTTTTTGAGCTCGTTTGTCTGCATTTCCATTAGCTCCATTCCTCTGCAAGATATTTACGGTCAATCTTGCCATTTTTGTTGAGAGGCATTTTGTCGATCTTTCGGATCTTTGCCGGAATCATATATACAGGGAGATAACGTTTCAGTTCCTGATGAACTTCTTTCTCCTCGCTGTCGCCAGTATAAAATCCCAGAAGTTTGTTGCGTTTTTTGTCAAACAGACAGCAGCATCTTGATACTCCGTCAAGTTTCTCAAAGGCTCTCTCGATTTCTTCCAGTTCGATACGATGTCCCATGTGTTTGATCTGGAAATCTTTTCTTCCTGCAAAATACAGATTCTCATCCTCTCCGTAGTAACCAAGGTCACCTGTCTTGTAATATCTTGCAGTTTCTCCTGTAGATGCAATGATTCCCTGTACAAATCTGCGTGCAGTCTCCTCTTCATTATGATAATAGCCATCTGCCAGAGACTCTCCTGCAACACAGATCTCACCTGTTTTGCCAGGTTCTGTAATCTCTGCGCCGGTATCATCAAGAAGAAATACAGTTCGTCCATTGAATGCCTTACCTGCCGGAATCACTTCGCCATCCTGGAATTCCCTCTGTACCGGATACCAGGTACAGTTACAGGTAATCTCTGATGGTCCGTACAGATTGACAAATTCGGTCTGTGGCAGAGCCTGCTGCCAGAGGCGCATCTGCTTCACCGGCATAACTTCGCCGCTGAACATGATCAGTCTTGCATCTTCCGGGATCTTATATTTCAGTCCCTTCAGGGAAGAGATCAGACACAGGGCAGAAACAGCCCAGACCATAACTGTAACCTTTTTGTCGCAGAGATAGTCGAGAAGCTTCGGCGGAAGTGCAAACAGACGCTTCGGAACCAGCACCAGCGTTGCTCCTGTTGTAATTGCGGAATAAATATCCTTGACCGAAACATCAAAATCAAACGGAGCCTGATTGCCAATGCAGTCCCTGTCCGTAATCTGAAACTGTTTCGTAAAATGACCAATAAAATCAATGACTGCCTGATGGCTGACTGCCACACATTTCGGTTTTCCGGTAGAACCTGATGTAAAAATACCATAAAGAAGATCTGTATTTTTTGCAAAAGAACGTCGTTCCATCAGTTTGTCCAGTTCCTGTACAGTAACTGCTTCATCAGATGGTTCCTCTTCCAGAAGATAGATCTGTCCCTGATAGCCGGCATCATCAAGCTGATGTCTGTATGTACTGTCTGTAATCACCAAATCTGTTTCAAGAACAGTAAGGATATCCTTAAGCCTTTCAAGCGGCTGTTCCGGATCGATCATTACATAAAAACATCCTGCATAAACAACGCCAAACATAGCGGATAAAACCTCGGAGCTTTTTTCGTGCAGGATTGCCACTGGTCTGCCTGGTTCTGTCCTGTTCAGGAAAGACAGACCAAAATGTCTCGCTCGGTTCAGAAGTTCCTGATAGGTAAACTGTTGATTTCCGTCATCCACTGCTGTTTTGTCCGGAAATTTCTCTGCTGTATTTTCCAGATATTTTAATATATTATCCATTGCCTATTCACCTGCCTTTACTCATATCATTTTTGCATAATAATATTACCTTTTTCTGAATAATTTCTTAATTTTTCTTAAGTTCAGACTTTTTTATGCAAGAAATGTGGTGTACACCACAATACATTACTGTATGTCATAAATCGTTTTAAGTCAATGTTTTCCGGGAATTTTTAACAGGAAATTTTTATATGCAGAGAAAAACTGCCAGCCGGACAAGCCAGCTGGCAGAAAATGTGATTTTTCAATTGTTTTTTAGTATTCCACACCAAAGTGATCGAATAATACTCTCTCTGCTTCTGCGCTCCACAGACGCGGTTTGCTTTGCAGATCTCGTCCAGTTTCTTGAAGAGAGGATCGGTCTCGCCGAGTTTTCCGAAATCTTCAATTGCTGTCATTGGCATGTTAAACTGTGTATAGCTTAACTTCTTTCCGCCCGGGATCTTTGGCAGGTTCAGGGTTGTCTCTGCAATACTGTCGATACCGCCGACGTGTGTTACCATACTGCCGGTTCGATCTTCCTTTGGCAGCCAGTTCATTCGCTTCGATCAGGTCATCGTTGTTTCCACCTGTAGTACCGAGAATATGTGTGCTTGTATAATGGCAGTTGTACAGATTGATCTCTGCTTTGAACTGGTTGTCTGTCGGACCTGCAAAGAAATTCATGCAGCCATCGAATGCAAGGAGCTTATCGCCCATTTCTGCAACCGCTCTGTTTGGAATGTATACGAATACATCGTCATAGCCTTTGCCGCCGGTGATCGCTTTTAATTCTTCAACCGGATCAGCCATTTTTGCGGTGTTTACATAGAGAAGTTCTACGCCGTTTTCTGCTGCTTTTGCTTCCGGGATAACTTCTCTTGCACGCTCGATCTTGGCGTCGTCAATATCTGTTACAACGATCCGTTTCGGGCGGTTTTCGATCTGGATACCGTAGCTGACTGCACCAAGTCCCATCGGTCCGCAGCCGCCGAGGATGATGATATCGCCGCCTGCTTTTGTTCCTACGGAAAGGTCATGGTTGCGTTTGTTTGTGTGGTAGTTTCCGTGGTATCCTCCGATGATACAGCTCATCGGCTCACCAAGGGACGCTCCGAAGAAGCTGTCACCTTCGTATGGCATCAGGCAGCCAAGTTCCATAACTTCGTGAGGATGATGCAGTAAGTGCAGGCTCCACCGAAGTATTCATAGGAATATCCAGGAGATGCAAGGCTTCCTTTGTAGTTCAGTGCCGGCTGCTGTGCGAATTTCATGCCCGGTTTGAACTGATCTTTCCATTTTTCACCGACTTCTACGATCACACCTGCGAATTCATGTCCGATGATGATCGGATTGGTGTCGATGTTCTGTGGTGCTCTTTTGTGTTTCTTACCCTGCTCTGCAAGTTTGTAGGTGGACATGCAGATACTGTCACTCATGATCTTTACGAGGATCTCGTCGTCTTTGATCTGCGGTAATTCAAACTCTTCCAGTCTTAAATCTCTTGTTCCATACATTCTCACTGCTTTTGTTTTCATGATAAATTCTCCTTTTCTATTCTTTATATATTTGAAGTAAGTTTTTTATAAAATCTCCATCTCCACCTGCGGGATCAGCTCGTCTACAACTGCTCTTGCCGGCGGCTTTGTTCCGACGGTTGTCACGGCTCCTGCGGACGTTGCCATGCAGAGTCTTACGGTTTCTTCATCACCGAGTTTTTTGTCCCAGGAATATGCAAGGGCTGCTACCATTGCATCTCCGGCTCCTACGGTGGAATGTGCTTTGACAGACAATGCCGGGCATCTTGCCACAAACTTGTCTCTTACGATCATCGCGCCGCCTTTTCCCATGGAGATCGCTACAGTTTTGATTCCGTTGTTCTGGAATTTTTCTGCCAGAGCTTTGAGTTCTCCCATGGAAAGCCTGTAATCTGCTCCGATGTATTCTTCCAGTTCTACCTGATTCGGTTTGATGATGTCCGGAGATGCTTTCAGCGCATTGCGGAACAGTTCTCCATCTGCATCCATCAGGACGGAACCGCCTTTTTCATGGACACTCTCTGTGATCGCTGCGTAAATGTTTTTGTCGACACCTGCCGGAATGCTTCCTGCGAGAACGACCAGAGTTTCTTTGTCTGTGTGCTCACAGATCTTCTGGATCAGTTCTTCACCTGTGCTTCGTTGATGACCGGTCCTGGCTCATTTAATTCTGTCACACCGCCGCTCTTTTCAAAAACTTTGGTGTTGGTTCTTGTCTCGCCTTCCACCCAGATAAAATCGTGCTGGATGTTCCAGGATGTAAGTACGTTCTCGATCGTCTTTCCTGCATTTCCTCCGAGGAATCCCATCGCAAGGCTCTCACCGCCAAGTTCGTGGATCGTTTTGGAAACGTTGATTCCTTTTCCTCCGGCATCGTATTCTACCTTCTGGATGCGGTTCAGTCCGTTTGGCACGAGCTGTTCGATCTCTACGGTCTTGTCGATCGCCGGGTTCATTGTTACTGTTATGATCATTTCTTTACTCCTTTCCTGTGAGGACTTTGTAAATTTTATCTGCGTCATAATCTGCAATATTTGCACTCACTTCTTCATCAAGCATTGCTTCTGCGATCTGTGCCAGAATGTCGAGATGTGCATCTCCGACTCCTGCGATCCCGATCACGATGCGGACCGGATTGCCGTCCCAGTCGATCGGTTCTTTGAAGGTCTGTACGGAGATCCCTGACTGTAAAACTCTCTTCTTTGCAGCTTCAACACCGTGCGGAAGAGCAAGTCCGTTTCCCATAAATGTGGAACATGTTTTTTCTCTCTCGAGCATCGCCTCTGCATATTCCGGCTCTACATAACCTGTCTCCACAAGCATCTTTCCTGCTGCCATGATCGCTTCCTGCTTTGTCGCCGGTGCACAGCCTGTGCGGATGTTCTCACGGTACAGAAGTTCTTTCTTTTCGATCACCGGTGCTGTTTCTGCTTTCTGAGCTTTTTCTTTTTTTGATTTAAAAAACATGTAAGTTACCTCCCTGAATTCTTTTTCATTTTCTATTTTTTGAAGTTCCGATTTGTTTTTGCTTCCCTCTTTGTGACTTTATTATACGCATGGCAAATGGGAAATTTCAATTTAAAGAAAGGGGGATTTGGCACCATCCCTTAGTGCCAAAATTGAAGAAAAAAGACGTTTTATAACAACAAAAAGGACTGTCGTTTATGACAGTCCTGAAATGTATTTCCTGAAATATTGTTTTAGATGTCTGGACAGCAGCGTGCGGATCTGCTCCTTGTCGCCCTGCTCTGCGACCTCCATAAATTCCGGTTCTTCGATGAGCATGCCGCTGATGTGTCCCATGATGTCATTGTTGATCTTTACCAGCTCATCGTCTGGTACCAGCATGACAAAAGCCACCGTGATCTGTTTGAAATACGGATCTTTAAATGCCACATTTTCCTCCGGCATGCACACGGCAAATACCGGGCGCGTCACGCCTTTTGTTCTGGTATGCAGGAGCGCAAAGCCAAACTCCGCAAAGATCTGCGAGGACACCTGCTCCCTCCGCATCAGATCCTCCTGGATGATCTGGCTCTGGTCGGAATATGGCGAAAGTCTCTCACCGATCTGATGCAGAAGTTCCTCAAACGTAATGTCCACATCCACATAAAAAAGCTCCATATCCTTAATGACAATGTTGATCTGTGCCGCCATCTGGTTGATCTGGTCAAGCTGCACGGAAAAAAGATCTTCCTGTTTATGTTTGGTCGGCATCCGCTGATACTGATAGATCATCTTACGGATCTGATCGATGTCCTCCTCATTCAGAAGCGGGTTGACATGGATCACCGGGATCTCCGCTTTTTCGATCGGAAGACTGGATACAAAAAAGTCTGTTTTTCCCTGTACATAGGAAGTAATGTCGTTTTTGCCATAAGCAGTAAGGTTCACGCGGTCGCCAAACAGCTTATTGAGCTTCGACAGCATCAGACGGGAAATACCGATCCCGCTCGAGCAGACGATTCCCACATCCACTTGCCGGATCTCTTCTTTGCGTCCTTCCTGACGCACCATAGCCGCACCGAAATGCACGGTCAGAAATCCTGTCTCCTCCTCCGGAACCGGCTTTCCGGTAAAACGTTCCAGCACTTTGGAAACGTTCAGGCATTTTTGGTAAATATCCGTATAATTCTGTTTAATATCATCCAGCACCGGATTCTGGATCTGCATACCGTGATCCAGGCGGATCAAAGTCGGACGTAAGTGTGCGAGAAGGCCCTGGATAAATTCCTCATCCTGCTTCAGAAGATACGCACTTTCCGGGTCAAAAGCATCCACCATTCATTAAGAAGCCCCCGGAGTTCCCTGTTCTCGATCGCATTGATCTTCTGTCCGTCCCACTGGATCTTTTCATGCTTTGCTCCTTGATGTGCAGGCAGATATAGGAAACCTCCACTGCCGGGATCTCGATCTCAAACTCTTCCTCCAGCTCTTCTACGATCTGCTCTGCAAGGTGATAATCTGCATCCTCCACAAGTCCCTGCTGCCAGGATGCATCCGTGTCGATCACTTCATCCTTGAGGATCCGGTTGATCGCGATCGCAATATGGATCACCAGACCGACATAGGAACTCTCTGTCAGAGTCATCACACGGGTATTGTCCATCCCTGACAGGCAGGCGATCACACGCTTCACGATATCATCATTCAAGATCTTACCGATATCTCCGTACTGCAGCGATGCATAACCTCTGCGTCACTCTCTGTAGACTCGTAGCTTCTCTCAGCATATGGGTATCAATATTTTCGTTGATAAATGCACGGATCGCACGGCGGTATGCTTCCTCACTTCCGGAAATGGAGATCCCGCTTCCCGGCTTGCGCGTGATCCGGAGCCCGTATCTGGTCAGCCATCCTTCGATTGCCTCCAGATCTGCACTGATCGTCGCCTCACTTACCTGGAAACGGCTGCTGTAATAAAACAGTTTGCGGAGTTCTTTTTCCTTGAGGATCTCAAGCGTCAGACGCTTCCTGCGTTCTTCGCGGTTGCTGACATCCAGGCGGTCATCCATCGACAGATCGTGCCGCAGTTCCTGTTTTTTGTCCTCGCTGCCCTCGAGCCAGATGCCGATTCCTGTTTTGGAATTCAAGGTGATCTCATATCCTTTGAGGATCGTGTTGATAGAATCCATCTCTCTCTGGATCGTGCGCTTGCTTAAATTCATCTGCTCTGCAAGCGCTTTCACAGAGATCGGCGCATTCTGTTCCAGAAGAATCTGCAGGATCTGGCTGACGCGGGGCGAAATATTGCTTAACTTCATCGTGTTCCCCCGTTCTGTGCATCCTGGATGCACTGGATCAGTTTTGTGTATTCTTCTCTGTCGGTAAATCCGGCGATCACATGACAGGCTTTCTCATGCAGCTGTGGATTCAGCGCATAAAATTCTTTCTGACAGACGATCAGGTCAATGTCCTCTTCGATCAGGTCTGCGGCATAAACTTCCACCTGGATCCCGGTGATACCGGCTGTTTTGAGTGCGCGTCGGAACAGGGCCGCACCCATTGCGCTGGAGCCCATTCCTCCGTTACAGACGAAGCCTATTTTATGTAAGTTCTGATAAATATTTTCTGGCATGGGTTTCTCCTCCTGTTCTGATGCAGTTTCCAGTTCACGCTCCAGTCCGGACATTTCTGTATTTTCTTTCTCAAGTTCTTCCTGCTTCTCACTCTCCGGTATTTCCGACTGCGGCACTTCTTTCCTCTCACCTCTCCAGCACAGATACAGATAACTTCCAACGCCGGACACAGCCGTAGAAACAAAGATCCCTCCAAGCACCGGCAGCATACTGCTTCTTCCTGCCATGATCAGAATAGTCAGAACACTTCCCGGCGAGATCACGCCCGCTGTCTCACAGTGAAAAATGGAAAACCAGATACTTCCCGCAACACCACCCACGATCAATGGAAGCAGAAGTCCCAGATCCGCAAGTACAAAGGGAAAATAAACTTCATGGATTCCTCCGATCGCCTGTGTAAATGCAGCTGTCGCCAGTTCCTGACGGCGTTTGACATTTTTTCTTTTGTATAAAAGCAGTCCAAGCAGCATCCCAAGTCCCGGTCCCGGTTCGTCTCAAGCAGAAAAAGGAGCGAACCTCCAGTCTGCTCTGCCTGGCTCATCCCCAGCGGAACAAGGATCCCATGGTTCATGATATTGTTCAGGAAAAAAACCTTCGCCGGCTCGATCAGGACATTCAGGACTGCGATATAGCCATGCTCCAGGATCCATCCGATGCAGCTGCCGGCTGCTACTGCAAAGACAGTCACTGCTTCTGCCAGAAGATAATATTCCCCGACCGCAAGAACCGCCCCGGTAAGCCCCAGGAGCAGATTTCGGAACAGCATCTTGGTCTCTGCGAAACAGTCCCGCTCCAGAATTCCCGTTCTTTTTCCAGAGGTATCCTCCGAGTGGTGCCGAGACCATTGCCCCAAAGATCCCTGCCTCCGGATCCCGCAGAAGGATCCCGCAGAGTGCCATGACTGCCGCCAGCCCTCCAAATGAATCGCTGAGAAGGTTTCCGCCCTCATAGGCGATCATGCATGGCAGGACATAGCGATAAGCAACCTGTGAGATCGCATAGATATCTTCATTCGGAAACCACCCTTCGGTCTGGAATACCACAGACAGAAGACCGATAAAGACAAAAATGCCGATGTTTTTCATGATGATCCTTGAATAAAATTTTCCTGTTTTCTGTATCACATTCATAACGTTCCCCCGCGTCAGACAGACTCCCCGCCGCCTGTCTGCTACCCGTTTTAATTCTGTAAATAATTTTATCATACAACAATCCCACCCGTCAATTCGCTCCGGTTAAGGTGCATAACCAACGTGTGGGATGTTACTGTTCACTCCGTTCACAGTAACTTGGTCAAAATGCATTCCAAATCACCTTCGGTGATGGCATTTTTGCCCCGTATGTCTCGGGATTTTGCCATATTCATGGCAAAAACACCTCGCGGGATATTACCCGTGAACAGTTACCTCCTGTCACTTTATTTTGTAAACTGTAAGATAATGTTTTTGAT
>ENA-OQCX01001071-OQCX01001071.1-human-gut-metagenome-genome-assembly--contig:-NODE-1071-length-13237-cov-1.658505_pt1 | contig 13237 bp, 21 predicted proteins | sample MGYA00242762_ERZ504587 | MGnify/ENA primary metagenome ERZ504587 (study PRJEB26092, sample SAMD00036337) | human gut metagenome | host: Homo sapiens | study: EMG produced TPA metagenomics assembly of...
CCGCGATAAAATTCGATCCGATCAAACGATCGACGATTATTTCGATTTGGTAAAAATCGACAGAGAGGACCGTGATCGGCTCATCAAAGGCTATTCCCACGGCATGAAGAATAAAGTGCAGATGCTTTGCTTCATGATTGCCCGCCCGCCGGTCATCCTGCTCGACGAGCCGCTGACTCCTTCGATGTGGTCGTTGCGCTGGAGATTAAGCAATTGATCCGGGAGATCAGCGCGGAGCATATCATCATTTTTTCCACGCACATTTTGCAGCTTGCCACAGATTTGTGCGACGAGATTGTGATCCTCAGCGACGGCACGCTCGAGCAGCTCGACCACGCAATGCTGGAAAGCGGAAATTTTGAAGCGCAGATTATTGAAAAACTAAAGGATGAGGACGCCCATGAATAAGACGTTCCAAACAATTTTGCAGATTAAGGCGACCGTGAATGCGAACACCTTCCTTTATTATCTCAAGCGGCTGTGGGTCATTGGCAAGCACGTGCCAGACCGGGTTTATCGGGAAGAGGGCTTAAAAACTTTCTCGCCGTATTGACAACAGTGCTTGGGCAATTGCTAAAGCTGTTTGGCAAAGCGGTTTATCTTGGCCTTGCGGCATGGCTCCCGTTAATGCTCGCGCTGGAAAAGGGGCTGTTGGAGCCTGCGCAGGCTCCGGCGCAGCTGGTCAATATCCTGTTTTTTCTCAGCTGTGTAGTAGGCCCGATGCAGGACAGTGCGGTTTTCGGCGTAACGCAGCAAAAATATATTGCGCTCAAATATATGAAAATGCCGCCGAGGCGCTATGTGTATGCGGATCTTATCATGCGCTATGTGCCGTTTTTCCTCTATTTTCTGCCGGTGCTGCTTGTGGCCTTCCTGCTTGTGGACGGAAGCGTCTGGCAGGCGCTGGGGAGCTTTGTTATGCTGTTTTCCTTCCGCTTCCTTGGCGAGGCGGTGCAGGTGTGGTACTATGAGAAAAAAGAAACGGTCCTCTCCCGCAAGGTCGGCCTTGTGTGGCTGCTCATCGGCATCTCCCTTGTGGGAGCCTATCTGCGATTCTGCTGCGGGTAGAGCTGCCCACGATGTGGATTCTCTTCAGCATCCCCGGCGTGATCGCCATGCTTCTCATCGGCGCGGGGAGCTTTTATTATGTTATCTGGGGCTATCGGGGCTATGAAACAGCGTTCCTGCGCAGCGTCGATCAAAAGTTTTGCTCTCTTCTATGGTGCAGGAGAGCAAATCAAGCGCGTTTCCGATGTTGCCGTCAAGGAACAGGATCTGAAAACGGATCAAAAAGAAGTTGGGCGCCTTGTGCATTTGCAGGGCTACGCCTATCTCAATGCCCTGTTTTTTGCGCGGCACCGCCGCCACTGGTAAAACCCGTGAAAATCCGGCTGCTTCTGATCCTTGCGGTGTTTCTGGGCGGGCTTGCCTTTGCCTTTCTCGACCCGGCAAAGCACAGCAGGCAGCGGGCAGATCGTTTCCTTTCTTCCGTTTTTTGTTTTCATCATGTATTTTATGTCCGTAGCAGATAAGGCCTGCCGCGCGATGTTTTATAATTGCGATATGAGCCTGCTGCACTATGGGTTTTATCGCCAGCCTAAGGTGATTCTCAAAAATTTTCGCTTTCGTCTTTTGCGTGTGGGGCTTTATGATTTTTTGATCGGCCTTGCGCTAAGCGCGGCTGTAGCGGGCTTTTGCGCAGCCGCCGGCGCGCCGTGGGTAACGCTGGATATGGCGATGTTTACGGCTACGATCCTGCTGCTTTCCATCTTTTTCACGGTGCACCACCTGTTCCTCTACTATGTATTCCAGCCGTTTACAACGGAGTTGAATGTGAAAAACCCGTTTTACCGCATTCTAAATATGGCGGTTTACATCCTGTGCTTCATCTGCATGGAGATCCGCACGGGCAGCATGGGCTTTACGCTCATCGTGCTGGGCTTCACAGCCGCCTATATTGCTGTGGCGCTGATTCTTGTATATCGGTTTGCTCCGAAAACGTTTCGGGTAAAATAATGGTAGAAGAGAAAGAAGATCTAGCGTGGAAAAATAAATTTTTCAAGTGGGAGTTTGTCCCTTCCGGTTGGCACAACCGGGGTTTTCTCTTCGCCGGAGCCGGGTAAATTCCAGTCTGTTCGAAAGGGTGGATTGTGTTATGAAACTGTTAGCGATTGAATCCTCCTGCGATGAAACGGCCGCCGCCGTGGTGGAGGATGGAAGAAAGATGCTTTCCAATATCATCGCGTCCCAGGTGAAGGAGCATGTTGCTTTGGCGGCGTAGTGCCGGAGATTGCTTCCCGCATGCATGCGGAGCTATCTCCGGCGTGACCCGTCGGGCACTGGCGCAGTCCGGCGTGCCGCTGGAGGCGTGGATGGGATTGCCATAACCTATGCGCCGGGGCTGATCGGCGCACTGCTGGTGGGGGTCAATTTTGCGAAAGGCCTCTCGCTTGCTACCGGTTTGCCATTGGTGCCGGTGCATCATCTGCGCTCGCATATCGCGGCGAACTACCTGACGCATGAAAATTTGGAGCCGCCGTTTTTATGTCTCGTCGTCTCCGGCGGGCACAGCCATTTGGTAGAAGTGCTTGACTACACCCGTTTTTCCGTCGTGGGCCGCACGCGAGATGATGCGGCGGGGGAGGCGCTCGATAAAGCGGCGCGCGCGATGGGCCTGCCGTATCCTGGCGGCTGAATCTTGACCGCGCGGCACAGGGCGGCGATGTGCATGCCTACCGTTTCCACACCACATGTGATGGCAGCCCCCTTGATTTTAGCTTTTCCGGTCTGAAAACGGCGGTGGTCAACCTGATTCATAATGCGACGCAAAAAGGGGAAAAACTACCTGTGAAGGATTTGGGCGCAAGCTTTCTTTCCGCGTGGTAGATTGCCTGTGCGACAATACAGAACGGGCAGCCGTTGAGCGTGGGCATCAAAAAATTGTGCTTGCAGGCGGTGTGTCGGCAAACTCGGTTTTGCGCGGGCGGATGGAAGCGCTCTGTGCCCGGCACGGCTGGCGGCTGTTTATGCCGGAAATTTCCCTCTGTGGGGATAATGCTGCCATGGTCGGCGCGCAGGGCTTCTATGAGCTGAGAGCGGGCAATGTGGCGCAAATGGATTTGAATGCTTGCGCGACAATGCCAATTGAGGCCTGAAATCGGCCGTTTTGCGCCTGATTTTGCAGGATTTCCGTCGTAGTTATTCATTTCAACGGAATAATTTGGCCCCTTATGACAAAGATTTAACATTTTAACGATTGATTGTTCACATCTGAGCGTGTATAATAACGAACAGTAGCCTAATAACGGCGGGAACCTTTTCCGCCTTACCCGAAGAAGTGAAAGGAGTTTACTATGATGGACGCACTTACCACGAACAAAAGTGTCCTCAGCTGGATTGAAGATAAGGTCAATCTGGTTAAGCCCGACAAGATCGTCTGGATCGACGGCTCCAAGGAGCAGATCGAGGCGCTGCGCGCAGAGGCTTGCTCGACGGGCGAAATGATTAAGCTTAATGAGGAGAAGCTGCCGGATTGCTACCTGCACCGCACCGCTGTCAACGACGTTGCCCGTGTGGAAGCCCGCACGCTGATCTGCTCGAAGAAAGAAGAAGACGCCGGCCCAACAACAATTGGATGGATCCGGAAAAAGCCTATAAAATGCTCTATGACATCGCGCGCGATGGCTATAAGGGCCGCACGATGTATGTGATCCCTTATTCGATGGGGCCTGTCGGTTCCCCGTTCTCCAAGATCGGCATCGAGCTGACCGACTCGATCTATGTTGTGCTCAACATGTCCATCATGACTCGCGTTGGCAAGAATGTGCTGGAAGCGCTTGGCGACAGCGACGACTGGGTGCGCGGCCTGCACTGCAAGTGCCAGATCGATGAAGAGAAGCGCTATATCTGCCAGTTCCCGGAGGATAACACGATCATCTCCGTTAACTCTGGCTACGGCGGAAACGTGCTGCTCGGCAAGAAGTGCTTTGCACTCCGCATTGCTTCCTACCTTGGCCGCAAAGAGGCTGGCAGGCAGAGCATATGCTGATCCTCGGCATTGAGAACCCGCAGGGCGAAGTGAAATATATCTGCGCTGCGTTCCCGTCCGCCTGCGGCAAGACCAATCTCGCAATGCTGATCCCGCCGGAGGGATATAAGAAGAAGGGCTATAAGGTCTGGTGCGTGGGCGACGACATCGCCTGGATCCGCAAGGGCCCGGATGGCCGCCTGTATGCCATCAACCCGGAGAACGGCTTCTTCGGCGTAGCGCCCGGCACCAACGACAAATCTAACCCCAACGCGCTCGCTTCTACGAAGAAGGGCACGATTTTCACCAATGTGGTGCATAACCTCGATGACAACACCGTATGGTGGGAAGGCCTTGATAAGAATCCGCCGGCGAATGCCGTCGATTGGAAGGGTAATCCCTGGAACGGGCAGACGTCCGACGTCAAGGGCGCGCATCCCAACAGCCGTTTCACTGCTCCCGCTGTGAACTGCCCCTGCATCAGCCCGAGTTTGAAAATCCGCAGGGCGTGCCGATCTCTGCATTCGTCTTTGGCGGCCGCCGCGCAAAGCTCGCTCCGCTGGTGTATCAATCCCGCGATTGGAACCACGGCGTGTTCGTAGGCTCCATCATGGCTTCTGAAACGACGGCGGCAGCAGCAGGCGCGGTAGGCGTAGTCCGCCGCGACCCGATGGCGATGCTGCCCTTCTGCGGCTATAACATGGCTGACTATTGGCAGCATTGGATCGATATCGGCGCAACGCTCGACGCTGACAAGGCGCCGAAGATCTTCAACGTCAACTGGTTCCGTAAGGATGACGAGGGCAACTTTATGTGGCCAGGCTTCGGTGATAACCTGCGTGTGCTTGAGTGGATCATTAAGCGCTGCGAGGGCAAGGTAGACGCGGTGGAAACCCCGATTGGCTATGTGCCGGATCCGAAGGATATTAACCTCGAAGGCCTTGAGGGCGAAGTGACAATCGACTCCCTGAAGAGCATGCTGGATGTGGATAAGGCGCTTTGGAACGATGAGGCGGAAGGTATTGCCGAATTCTATGCAAAATTTGGCGACAAGGTTCCGGCAGAGCTTCAGAAGGAGCTTGCTAACCTGAAAGAGAATCTCCAGTAATCCTCCGTTTTGAAAAAAGCGAAATAATACGCAAAGGGTCGCCCCAGTTGGGGCGGCCCTTTGCGGCTTTTTCGGGGTGCGAAGCCCGTGTGTAACCACCATGTTTTCAATATGGATTTGTAGCATATTATAATAGCGTGGCGTAGGGCAGATGATTGCCTTGCGCCACGCCTGCTTTAGTTTCGGCCATGCATGACACAAGGAGGAGGTTCTTTTGGTTGCAGCTGCCCAGCTTTCCTGATAAAATAAAGAGAAATATTTGGAGAGGACGATTCGATGAAACAGGCGGTTTTGATTATGGTTGATACGCAGCGGCAAGATATGCTCAGCTGTTATGACGCCGATGCGGCCCCTACGCCCGTGCTTGATGCGCTCGCGCGCGAAGGGATGCAGTTTACCAATGGATACACCTGCCAGCCGGTTTGCGGCCCGGCGCGGTCCGCGATTTTTACAGGGCTTTACCCGCATTCCAACGGGATGATAGCAAACTCGATGCAACTCGGCGCAAACACCAAAACGGCTGGGGAATGGCTCAGCCGCATGGGATTGAATGCGGCTATATCGGCAAGTGGCATCTCGACGGAGGTGATTATTTCGGCTACGGGAGATGCCCCACGGGCTACAATCCGGCGTATTGGTACGATATGCGCAATTTCCTCGACGAGCTGACCGAGGAAGAGCGGAAAAAGAGCCGCCAGCCGATGCAGACCCGCCTCGACGATCCCAAGGAGGAGGATACCTATGCCCACCGCTGCGCGGACCGTGCCATCCGCTTCCTGGAGGAATTCCGGGAGAAGGATTTCTTCCTGACTCTGTCGCTCGATGAGCCGCATGATCCGAGCGTGTGCCCGCGACGGTTTGTGGAGGCGCTCAAAAAGCAGAAGCTGAAATTTCATAGAACGCCGAATGTAAAATACAAGCTGAAAAACAAGCCTGACCATCAGGCAATCTGGGCGAAGGAGAGCGGCAAGCTCCCCTTCTGGGGCTTGCAAAAGGCGCTACAGCGGGGGATGCTGGCCTGCAACCTTTTTTGCGACTATGAGATCGGCAGGGTGTTGGATAAGGTGCGGGAGCTGGGGCTCGATCCACTGGTGATTTACACGGCGGATCATGGGGATATGTTCCTCTCGCATGGCATCATGGGCAAAGGCTGCGTGATGTATAACGAGGTCACGCGCGTGCCGTTCCTGATGAAGGGCGGCGGCTTTGCGCAGGGGAAAAATACAACCCCGGTTTCCCACATTGATCTGCTGCCCACTCTGATGGCGCATTTTGGCGTGCAAGTTCCAAAGATGATGCAGGGCAGCCCGCTGCAAGGCATAGGCTGTGATGAAAAGCGCGACATTTTTATTGAATTCACACGCTACGAGGTGGATCACGACGGCTTCATGGGCTTTCAGCCCATCCGCTGCATCTTTGACGGGCGGTATAAGCTGGTGATTAACCTGATGACCTCGGACGAACTCTATGATTTGCAAGAGGACCCCTATGAGCAGGAAAACCTGATTCTGGACAAAGCTTACGCAAAAATCCGCAACAATTTGCATGACAGGCTGATCGAGCAGATGAACGTAACACGGGATGTGTTCCGGGGCTATTACTGGCATTGCCGCCCATGGAGGCCGGAGGTGAAGCCGAGCTTCCGCCATACGGGCTATACCCGGCAGCTGGAGGAAGAGGACTTTACCCAGCTTGATTACAGCACGGGCCTGCCGATGCAGGGCGCAACGAGAGTCAAATAAAAAAGCAAAAGAGCCCGCTGCGAAAATGCTTTCATTTCGCAGCGGGCTCTTTCACGCGCTCGCAGTAAACGAGATAGCGTTGCCGCGTGGTGGGGTAGGGGTGGCAGGTGACAAGCGTGAGCAGGTCGCGGCCAGGCTGGATCAGCACCTTCTGCATTTCATCCGGCGCGATGATCTCTGTGTCCGTCACCCGGTAGTGCAGCACCTCGCGGAAGTTGGAGAGGGTCACCTCGTCTCCCTCTTCCAGCTGGTCGATATGGAGGAACATCTCCTGTGATGCAAGGCCGCGGTGCGCGGCGATGACAGCGTTGGTATCGGCCCCGCCGATGGGCAGCGAGGTTTGGGAAAGATGCGCAGCCCCTTTGCGCAGGTTTTCACGGCTTGCACCCAGATAGACCGGCAGTTGAACGCCAAGCTTCGGATGGAGAGATAACCCACGATATTATCCGGCAGCCCAAATTGCTTTAAATCAAAGCTCGGCTGCTCATAAGCAAAGGGGTCGGTCAGCTTTTGCCCCTCGCTGTATAGCCGCTTGTTATAGGCCTGCATTTGCCGATAAAGCTCCTCCAGAGATGCATCGGCGGAGGGGTTCGGTTGTGATTGCTCGGAGCCGTAGCGCTGGCTGTCGATCGATTGGAGCGTATTGCGCGCCCAATTGCTCAAAACCGGATAGCACACAAGCCCAAGCCCCAACAGGAAGAGCAGAGCCGCGGCGATGCGCAGCCGCTTTTTTTGCGATGCTGTCATGCGCGCGGCCCCTTCCTTTTTTTCTTTTTCGCAAGCAGGATGATGCAGAGGGCGAGCAGGCATGCGGCGGCAATGGCGGCCAGAATCCACGGCCAGACGGCTTGTTCTGCCTGTGGCTGCACCTGAACGGCAGCGGCAGGTGCAGCCTCTTCGCCCGGCGGGGGTGTGGCAATTCGATGGCCGCGCACCAAAAGCCGATGCGAGTTGATCATATAGGGCGTGCAGGTCATCAGCGTCACATAATCCTTGCCGGGGACGATCTGCAAATCCGCTAGATTATCCGGCTCGATCACTTGATTTGATCCACCTCATAGGCGAGCGTTTCATCCAACATATGGATGTAAAATTGGGCGCCCTCCTTGAGCTTTGGCAGCTTGTTGAACAGGGTGGAGGAGGGCAAGCGCGGTGCCCCATCAGCACCGCATGCGTGCTTTCGCCGCCTATGGGCAGGGAGGAGCTCTCCAGATGGCCCACGCCCATCTCCAAAACCAGGTCGCTGGTGCCGTGATAAATCGGGAGGTTCACGCCAATTTCCGGAATTTCCAGATACCCCATCACATCCTGAAAGGAGAGCAGGCTATAATAGCCTGCGGTGGGCTCCTGCCCATCGGCCTGCGCCGCAGGCTGGGCCAGCTGGCGTTATAGGCCCGTGCTTCCTCTTTCTTTTGTTCCAGCTGCGCGGCGTTTTCCGCTACCTGGCTGCGGTAGTCGGCAATGGCTTTGCTGTGGCTCCAATCCTCTACCTTGCTGCTGACGATGGGGTAGAGGATTAGCCCTAGCCCGATCAGGAAGAGGAGCAGGAAAATGCTGTTTTTCCATTTTTTCATGCGCGTTCGCCCTTTGCGTTTTGTTGCAGTGGTTTGGAATGGTTTGTGTGCCGGCGGGGAAGACTGATATCAGCCATTCCGGACGGAAAGCTTCCCCGCACGGCCTCCGCTTGGAAGGCGGCCGGAAATAATATCATCACTTTCTTTCAATCCACCGCAGGCCGGGCGGTTGAACGGCCGGCCTGCGACTACCTGCGCGATGCTTGCGCGGCTATGATAACGACAAAATTTCAACCCACGCCCCGTCCGGGGCGGCAGAAGGCCGCCTGAAAAGGATTTTTTCTTAGCATTTCTTTCAATCCACACGCTTTCCAGCATGACGGATGGCTTCAAAGGCTGCCGCGTTTTGTGCGCGGCAGCCTTTTCATGAGAAGCTTACACAGAAGGGAACAGGTCGCATTTGTTCCTGTGCGTTATGTGTTTCGGCTTTTAGGCTTCTGTGGCTTTCTTTTTGCGGGAGCGGATGTATAGCAGCGCCGCAGCGCCCATCAGAGCGATACCGCTGAAGGTGAAGATCAGCGTGCCGATGCCGCCGGTGATCGGGAGGGAGACGTTCGCCGTGTTGAGGATGGTGACCTCAGCGGTATAGTCTTTCTCAGTGCCCTCGATCGTAACCTCTACAACGCGGTTCAGCTGCTTGTAACCCGCAGGAGCCTTGGTCTCGACTAGGTAATAGGTGCCAGCGTTCATTGCGGAGAGGAGAAGCTTTGCATCAGCTGTGGTTGTGCCCGTGTAGAGCGCCGAGCTGAGGTCAAGCTCGCTACCCTCTTTAATCGCCGTTACCACTGCCTCGGCAGCGGCTTTGTCGGTGAAGAGTGCGAACTCTGCGCCAGCAAGCTTTTCCTGCTTGAAGTTCACCTTGTTGATCTCAACGCCATAGATCGGGGTGGAGACGGTAGCCTCATCTGTAAATGGTTCGCCTTCCTCAGCAATTGCGTTGAGCGTTGCCGTGTTGGTGACTTGGCCGAGCACAGCACCCTCGTTGATTGTGGAGCTGAAGGTGATCTCAAGCGCCTCATAGCTCGCAACTTTTTCCATGCCAGCAGCGGTCAGCGCAACGGTGAACTTGTTGGTGTTCGCGGAGTCAATCGTTAACGTGTAGTCCTCGCCCTTCGTCAAGGTAAGAGCCTCAGCGCTCTCCTTTGTAGCCTTTACCGCGATCGAATTGCTGGCCAGCGTGACCTGATTGGGGACAGGGTCAACGATTTCATACTCTGATAGGTTGCAATGTTGGCGGGGAGATCAGTCGTAACCGTCCAATTCACGCCAGTAGCGCCCTCGGTCTTTACCGATTTTGCGATTGCATCATCGCTCAGCGTTTCGTAGTTCACGACGTTGCCACATTTACAACTGCATCCGTTTGGCTGCCTTTTACAATGGAGAAGAAGTGCGGGGTTTTATCCAGCGCATGACCAGTAGGCGCCTTGACCTCGATCAATGCATAATCGCCCACAGGGATATTGGTGAATTTCACAAGACCGCTTGCGTCACTCATTGCATAAGCATTGCCTGTGTAAGTAGCATCAGTAGAGGGAGTGGCAGGGATTACGGCCTCTGTCACGAGCACAGGGTTGCTATCCTGCATAACCAGCGTGTAATCATCGCCACTCTTCGTAGCCTGATACAGGCCGAAGATCGCGCCAGGAAGCGCTTCCTTATCTTCGCCGACCTTATTGAGGGTCACCGTGCCGCGCGTGGTGAAGTTCTTCGGGTAAACATAAACGTCAGCCATCCAGCCGTCTCCCGTGGGGTTCGTCATCGGAAGATCGACGCAGAAGGGGGCGGTGCGGGTCGTGACATAGGCGGGGGCATCCGTCTCAACGATCAGATAGCGCTGATACATCTTGAGATTATCAAACACCAAAACGCCATCCTGACCTTCGACGGTATCCGTTGTGCCCTCGTCCACCTTATTGGCTTCAATCGCGACATTGGACACATCGCCATTCTCAGGAACGGTGTAGTTCGGATCCACTTTGTAGATCGTAAACGTAACGCCATTCAGGCTTTACCGGCAGAAGTAATATTCTCTACCTCTGTGCCATCGTTTTTCAATGCGGGATCGGGATAGCTGCTGTTTTCGTCGCGATCCAGTTTGGTGATCGTGATGGAGCCCGTCTCAGGGAGGTTGTCAGAATTATAAACATTATCGTATGTCGCCACTACGCCGGTTGCGAGCATGGTTGCCGCCATGAGGAGGGCAAGCAGCAGGCAGCCGACTTTTTTCCATGAAAGTTTTTTCATGATGTACTCCTTTCAATCTCTTTTCCGTATTTTTTGTTGCCCGGGGTCTTTTATCTGCCGGAGCGATTCCCCCTTTCGCATATTCCTACCCTGCCCGGTGTTATTCCTCCCCCTTTTTGCGCTGCTTGAAATATAAGAGGGCAGCCGCGCTTGCGAGCGCCAGCCCGCCGGCGGAGAACCAGATAGCGCCCATGCCCCCAGCAACGGGCAGCTTCTCTTGCTCTTTATTAGGAATGGTAGCGGCCTCGCCGGTAGAATCCTCTCCTTCGCCGCCGGACGGCAATTGGATTTCATCGATCTTATCGCCCTCGACGTTATAGAAGGTTACCATGCCGACTTCGACCGTTACTCGAACAGGGTCAGTTGGGAGCTTGTAGCCTGCCGGGGCCTTTACCTCATAGAGCAGGTAGTTTCCAAATGGGATATCCGTGAAGGTGGCATTGCATCTTGGCCGGTGGATTCGCCGTTATCCTGATAGGTGGGGTAGAGGGGCTTATCCACATTGGAATCCTTCACCCAGTCATCACCAGCAGGCCACAGCTCAAACTTCGCCCCCGCCAGCAGCGTATCATTCGAGTCCGCATCCACCTTGGTGAAGGTGAAGGATGCCACCTTCAGCGCATTGGTAATGGTGACGGTGGTTTGTTTGCTTGCTGTCACTGTGAGCGGAATTTGGCCTACTGCCTTGCCGTCATCGGTGGAAACAGAGTCTTTTTCCGCGTCCTCAATGGCGTATGCTCCTCTGCATATTCGGGGGCGAGATTGACCTCGTCTACTTCAAAAGTAGTGCCCCATGGAAGTGGCATAATATAGATGGTTTCACCCGCCCGCATTTTAACGTAGCCCTGATCATCGGCTTGTTTCGGGTTTTCATTATCAATGCCGCCGCCTTGGGTTTGGCCGTAATAGACGCCGCTTGCATAGGGTTCGCCGCCGATCTTGATCGCCACGGTGAATTCGTCATCAGAGCTATGGCCGGGGGCCATTTCTTTTGTGATGACGAGGCTGTTCGCATTTTTCAGCGTAAATGGCATTTTCGAAAAGGGCAAAAGGCGCTTCACCGACGATGAGATCGTCTACCCGATGCCCAATCACATTGCCGTGGTCATCGTAAACTTTTGTAACAGTATCCACAGAGGTAATTTCGTATTGGTCTGAATACGCGCCCAGCTCTGTCACTCGGTATTGCGTGGTGGCCTTTACCTTATCCGGAAGCTCCGCATATTGATTGTGCTGCAAGGTGAATTTGCCGTGTGTTGTGCTGCCCTCGCTGATGAGTTCTGCATCCGGAGCGCCAGGCGTACCGCGGTAAATCTTATAGCTGCCGCTATAAGGGGCATAGTCGCCATATGGCTGGCCGTCCTTATCCAGCGGTTTCACCTCTACCAAGAAATCAAACTTTGCATCGGAAAAATCAGGAACATTGGCTTTGGTAATTTGTTTGCCACATAGATCGTATCATCCGGGATGGATTGCAGGTTAAATTTGATCTTGCAGTTGGAGCCGCCTGCGCCGCGCTCTAAGTAGTAGTAGTTGAAGGTGTGCGTGGTGTAATCCTTGAAAATCCACTGGCCCTTTTCGTTTTTCTCGAAGTTGTCGCGGAGATATTCATAAGATGCACCGTTGCGCCTCATGATGTTATAAAGGTTTTCTATTTTTTGATTATTGTTAGCTTCGTTTCCATTGACGTGCTCAATATACACCTCGCCGTCTGCAAAGTTGACGCTGCCCTCATAGGCGTCGTGGATACCGCCCATATCGAGCACTAAAATGCCGTCGATGAAGAGCCACACATCATCGTCGCCGCGGAACTCAAAGACCATATCCTGCTGCCGGTTGTTCCGGTCGTGACCTTGCCATTTTTCGGCTGTAGGAATTGAAAATCCATCGTCATGCCGAAGTGGAAGTTTGCATTCCCACGCAAACTGTTTCCACGCTGGTCATCCAAATCATTGAAAGGCAAAAATTTGGGGTCGCTGGGCGCAGTCGCATTTTCCTTATAAGGCACACGATAAACGTTGAAATAATTATTTCTTCGCGGTCTGTCTTTATGGATGCAAGTTTTTCTCTGAGTCGTAGTAGTAATAGCCGTCATTATCGAGCTGGAACAGGTAGTTGACGTCCTCATATGCCGTCGTCATCGCATAGTTGAGGCCAGCATTATCAGGGTTAAACAGCTTACTGAAAGATGGATTGCTATTGAAAGTCCACGTCTGTCGGCCAGACTGATACGTTGTTGTCAGCTGGGGGTAGCCATCCTCACCAAGCTCGCCCTGTAGGATGCCCTGATAAACGCCACCGTTGGCCTGTGTGTACGAATTCCAGCCGATATCATTGTTAACGTCAATAGCCCCTGACCCTGTAAATGTAAACCAGTTTCTCCTATTATAGTTAAAAAGCCTATTTGCTCTTGAGCCGTCGTAATCAAACAAATTGATATGCACGCCCTTTGAGAGCGTATCTTCAGTCTCAACTGTATCGGGCGTTGCCCTTTGGCGCTGTCCGCCGTCAGTCCGGCGCTTGCCATGCTCTGCTCCCTGTG
>ENA-OQCX01001072-OQCX01001072.1-human-gut-metagenome-genome-assembly--contig:-NODE-1072-length-13230-cov-2.206670_pt1 | contig 13230 bp, 17 predicted proteins | sample MGYA00242762_ERZ504587 | MGnify/ENA primary metagenome ERZ504587 (study PRJEB26092, sample SAMD00036337) | human gut metagenome | host: Homo sapiens | study: EMG produced TPA metagenomics assembly of...
ATAAGTGAAAAAATGGGAAAGGAATAGTAGAAAGAGGAAAAGATGATATTTCAATTAATCGCAGTGATTCTTTTAGGTATATTTTACAGCTGCTATTTTGGCAAAATGATCGTCCAGAGGCGAAAAAGGAATACAGACAGACAGATTGGAAAAGGAAAGACAGCTGGCGTGCCGGAGTTTCGAAAACGGATCAGACAGAACTTGTCACGGATGGAATTTATCAGATCAGTAGGAATCCGGCGTTTCTTGGATTTGATCTGGTGTATGTGGGGATTTTGCTGATGTTCTTCAATTTGCTGCTCTTTGCGGTTTCTGTCTTTGCCATGTTCATGTTTCATTTGCAGATTGTAAAAGTAGAAGAAGTATTTTTATCGACCGTTTTTGGCAGTGATTATGAGAATTACAAGAAAAAAGTGAACAGATATTTTGGAAGAAAGTAAATAGGGATACTCTTTCTTTCATACTTAATCAAAAGGTTGTCGTAAGATATTAAAACAGATGATTGAGCGGCAGCCTCGTTTTTTAGATACGCATTGCAATTCCTTCACCATGTCAGTTTCATTTCGTGTTATAATGTTTTGGAAATGTCGGCTTGGTGAGATAATAGAAATGGAGAAAAGATATGGCAAATAAAAAATCCTCTTAAAAATCATAAAACGTCCGGTTGCTTATGCAAGTGGATATGAAAATATCCCAACAAAGGCACAGGATCGAGCAAAACAGCTTTGTTGGGAATATAATCGTACAGCTCCAAATGAGAAAAACAGACGCAGAGCCATATTACAGGAACTGCTTGGCACCTCCGCACCTATTACATTAAAAGAAAATGTCTGGGTCGGAGCAAATGCTACCATCTGCGGAGGAGTGACTGTCGGTTCAGGTGAACATACTGATTTTGTGTTTGTGTCGATGAATTAAGTAAGAAACTATCGATTGAGAAATGTCCGAAGAGAAAGAAAGCGAGCGAGAGAGTAGAACATATCAGAATATTTGAGGAGGTGAAAGAATGGATTTCACAGATGAAAAAGATTATATTATGCGAATAATAAAAGAAATGGTAAGAGTATTATTCTCTCTAGTGTTTGGAAAAAAGTATGTTTCTGTTGAAATTGAAAAAGAAAACAAATATGAAGTATCTGGTAAAAAACTGCAAAGTTTCTTGACATGATTGATTCAGGCCAGATTAACGAAGCAGAGAATATACTTTTAGATAGCATTGACTATACAAACAAGGATGAGGTCATGGCGGCAGCTCTTTTTTATCAACATCTTAGTGAAAAAGACAGTGAGTTTTTGGAGAACAATAATTACACAAAAGAAGAAGTGCTTTCTGGGTTCAAACAATTACTTGTGCAGTCAGGATATCAAGAGTTGTTTTATATGCTTAAAGATGATGAATAATTTTATATAGAGAAATGATTTTTTGATGTGAAATGAAATTTACAGATCAGGGATAAGAAAAATAGTAAAGGAGATCAACCTATGAAAGTAGGAGCAAGCGTTGTCTGTGCAAGGCGAGGCGGATGTTCTGCGACCTTTGATGAATTGAATAAATATTTTACTATCTCAAATATGCCGATTGCTTCCAGCCAGTATTGGAATTCAATCCATGGACGGGCACAGGGCGAGGCAGAGATGGACGAAGAAGGAAAACAGACCATGCGTGTACTTGCAAGAAATATGGTATTTCTGATGAAGAGTATCGCCTTGGGAAAAGAGAAGTTTGGCTTGCCGGAAACCGAAGAAAGAGTAGCAACACACTTTATCCGATAGAGAAGAAGATTATTAAAATGACAGGTGTATAAAGTTTGCAAATCTATATATTTCACACCAGTGGAAATGCAGCAGGATTTACACCATTGCTGGACAGCGAAGGGAAACCGGTAGTTTCCTCTGTATGGGATAAATAATTTTCGATATTATATGGGAGATGCCACATGGAAAAGAAAAACATTGCTAATCTAAATGAATTAGAGTTTGTTATATTTTGCATTGAAAATATTGCATTAAAACTAAAGGTGAATGCAGAAGAGGTTTATATTGCATTGACAGAAAAGAGCAGTATTTTGAACGATTATATCGTCCCGGAATACGAAACGCTTCATACACAGAGTAAAGAATATATAGTGGATGATATTATTGAGGTTATGGAAGAACGAGGGGTTAAGATATGAAGGTATACCATGGTTCATGGATGGAGATTGCAGAACCAGATTTAAAACATTCCAGAACAGATGTAGATTTTGGAAAAGGATTTTATACAACTCCGCTTCGCGAGCAGGCCGTTAAATGGTGTGGAAAATTTAAAAGACGTGGTAAGCAAGGAATCGTTACAACATATGAATTTGATGAAAGCACGAGCAGTAGCTTAAAAATTTTAAGTTTTGATTCTTATTCAGAGGAATGGCTGGATTTTATTCTAAAATGCAGAAGAAAACAGGATAGCTCTGATTATGATATTGTAATGGGTGGTGTGGCTAATGATAAAGTATTTAATACGGTCGAATTATATTTTGATCATTTGATTGATAAACAAGAAGCAATCAAAAGGCTTCGTTATGAAAAACCTAATATGCAAATTTGTTTCCGAAGTGAGCGTGTACTGAAACAACTACATTTTGAAGGGAGTTTTGAAGTATGAATGCAAATCCGATTTTACTCCAAAAAAAATATGCAAGAATCGTTGAATTATTTGCCAGCAAAAAGAAAATTTCTATAGATAAGGCATTAGGGATTTTCTATCACTCAGAAGTATATCAGTTAATGCGGGATGGTATTTCGGATATGCATTGTATGAGTGACAGTTATCTTGAAAAAGAACTTGAAATGGAATGCGATAAAAATTAGAATAAACAGAAGTTTGATGGAAAACACCAGAAAGGAAAGCAAAATGGCGGAAAATCAGGATTTTGAAAAAGATTTTGTCAGACTGAAAAATGTTTCGAAAATCTACCGGATGGGTGAAGTTGAGATCCGTGCGGTTGACAAAATAGAATTGCGATCGACAAAGGAGAGTTTGTGGTTGTGGTAGGGCCAAGCGGTGCCGGAAAAACAACGGTGCTGAACATTCTTGGCGGAATGGATACGGTGACTTCAGGGGATGTGCTGGTCGATGGAGAGAATATTGCAAAATATTCCCAGCGGAAGCTGACAGGATATCGCAGGGATGACATTGGATTTGTTTTCCAGTTTTACAATCTGGTGCCGAACCTGACAGCGAAGGAAAATGTAGAGCTGGCACTTCAGATCTGCAAGGAGCCGCTTGATGCGGTGCAGGTATTAAAAGAGGTCGGACTTGGAAAGCGTCTCGACAATTTCCCGGCACAGTTGTCCGGTGGTGAGCAGCAGAGAGTTTCCATTGCAAGGCACTTGCAAAAAATCCAAAGCTTCTGCTCTGCGATGAGCCGACCGGAGCACTGGATTATCAGACCGGCAAAGCGATCCTCAAGCTTTTGCAGGATACCTGCCGGCAGAAAAAAATGACCGTGATCGTCATCACGCACAATTCGGCACTGACGCCGATGGCGGATCGTGTGATCAAGATCAAAAACGGAAAAGTATCGAAAATGTATCTGAACGAAAATCCAGAATCGATAGAAAACATAGAGTGGTGATAGAATGAAAAAACGTGCACTTCGAAAAGAATTTTTTATGGAGATTCGAAAAAGTCTTCCGAGATTTTTATCGATTTTGTTTATCGTGGCACTTGGAACGGCTTTTTATTCCGGTATTCAGTCGTCCTCACCGGATATCCGGTATTCCGGAGATGCGTATTTTGATGAAAACAAACTGCTGGATCTTCAGGTTAGCGGAACCATGGGACTGACAGAGAAAGATGTGGAAGCTCTGCAAAGTCTTCCGGAGATTGAAAAAGCAGAGCCATCTTATCTGAAAGATGTACTGACAGAACGGAATGGACAGAGAAAAGTACTGCGTATTTTGTCCATGCCGCAAAAGCTGAATCTGGTGACAGTGGAGGAAGGACAGTTTCCGGATCAAGAAGGTGAGTGTCTGTTGGATATCCAGTATGCGAACCAGAATGGGTACAGGCTCGGTGATACCTTTCAGATCAGTGAAGAACTGAAAAAAGACGAAGATGCGGCTTTAAAGACGGATACATTTACCATTAGCGGATTCTGCAGCAGTCCGCTCTATATTTCTTTCAGCCGCGGCAGCACCAATGTTGGAAATGGTGAGATTGCCGGATTTGTATATGTACCGGAAGAAACATTTGCTGCCGATTGTTACATGCAGATTTATCTGGAGGTGAAGGGGGCAGAAGCACTTACTGCATATACGGATGATTATGAAAATATCATAGAGAAAGCAAAAACGCAGGTAGAAAGCATCGAGCAGGAACGCTGCGATGCACGTTATGATGAGATAAAGGAAGAAGCACAGGAAAAAGTGACGGATGCCAGAGCAGAGCTTTCGGATAAAAAGAAAGAAGCGGAGCAGAAGCTTGCCGATGCCAGAAAAGAACTGGACGATGCCAGAAAAAAACTGGAGGATGGAAGGCAGGAGCTGGCAGATAAAGAAAAAGAACTGGCAGACGGAAAGAAAGCGCTGGCGGATAAAGAAAAAAGAACTGGCAGATGCAAAGAGTCAGATCCAGGATGGTGAAAAAAAGCTGAAAGAAGCGGAAGAAACGCTTTCAAAGAAAGAATCAGAATTTCAGAAACAGAAAAAAGCAGCACAGAAAAAGATTGCGCAGGGAGAAAAAGAACTGGCAGAAGGTCAGAAAACCCTGAAAAAGAATAAAAAAGCCTTTGAACAGCAAAGAGCAGAATTTGAGCAGCAAAAGCAGAGTTATCTGAGCAGTCTTGCACAGTATGAGCAAAATCTTGCGGAATATGAGCAGAATAAAAAACAGGGGATTCCGGAGAGTGTGCTTGCACCGGCAAAGGCACAACTGGATGCAGCAAAAGTGCAGTTAGATGCAGCCGGAGCACAGATCAGTGCAGGAGAACAGAAGATTTTCCAGGCAGAAGCACAGTTAAGCAGTGCAGAGGATAAGCTGAATGAAAATCTGGATAAGCTTGCACAGTCAAAACAGAAGCTTGAGTCGGGAGAAGCAAAGTTAAAGAAAGCGAGAAAAGAACTGACAGCTCAGAAGAAAAAACTGAATGATTCCAAAGCAACAGATCACAGATGGAGAGCGTCAGATATCCGATGCAAAGAAAGAGCTGGCAGATGGTGAAGCAAAGATCGCCGATGCCAAAAAGACCATCGAAAAGAATGAGAAAAAGCTTGCAAAAGGCGAACGCAAGTATGAAAAAGCTAAAACAAAGGCAGATAAAAAGATTGCAAAAGCAGAGAAAAAAATTGACGATGCACAGAAAACGGTGGATGATCTCAAAAAGCCGGAATGGACGGTCGGAGACCGCAGTGATGTGCTGGAGTACACCAATTATGGGGATAATGCCATAACGCATGAAAAATATAGGAGAAGTCTTTCCGGTCATTTTCTTTCTGGTGGCAGCACTGATCAGTCTTACTACGATGACGCGAATGGTCGAAGAAGAACGTACTCAGATCGGAACGATGAAAGCACTGGGCTACAGCAAAGCGGATATTGCGGCAAAATATCTGCTCTATGCACTGTTTGCGACGATGGGCGGAAGTATCTTTGGTATCCTGATCGGTGAAAAAATCCTGCCGTATATCATCATCCGGGCATATGGGATCATGTATTTACATATGAATACGATTCGTATTCCATATAATATGAAATTTGCACTGATCGCGTCAGGAGCAGCCGTTTTCTGTACGATGATTGCTACCCTGGAGGCATGTATCCGGGAACTGCGCGCATGGCCGGCGGTTCTGATGCGTCCGCCTGCACCGAAGCAGGGAAAACGTGTCTGGATTGAAAAGATTCCATTTTTATGGAAACATTTAAGTTTTACCTGGAAATCTACGGTACGGAATCTGTTTCGTTATAAGAAACGTTTCTTTATGACGATTATCGGAATCGGCGGCTGTATGGGACTTCTGCTTGTCGGCTTCGGACTGCGTGATTCCATCATGGATGTGGCGATTCTGCAATATCAGGATATACAGATATACGATGGCATGGTGATTCTGGATGAGGATGCAGATCAGGAAGAACAGGACAAATTGCAGCAGGAACTGGCAGATGATGACAGTGTGGAAGCATTTGCAGAAGTTTCCATGAAAAAAGTAGAATTTGCATCCGGAAACTCCAGACTGGATGTGTATCTGATGGTGGTTCCGGATGATGTGCCGATCGATGAATTTGTGAAATTCCGCAGCAGAACCACAAAAGAAGCTTATGAACTGGATGAGCAGGGTATGCTCCTGACTGAAAAAGCCGGAAAACTGCTTGGAGTCTCTGCCGGGGATTCGCTGGAGATGACCGGAGAAAACCGTGGTGTGGCAATCCCGGTCAGCCACATATGTGAAAATTATATGTCGCATTTTGCATATATGACAGATGGCATGTACCGCAGGCTTTATGGAACTGCACCGGAGTATAACAGTATTCTTTACCGTGTGGCGGAGCGCGACGAGAAAGTGGCAGAGAAAGCAGGAGAACGTGCCATGCAGATGGATGCGGCACTGAGTGTTACCTATACTGGCAATACAAAGAACCAGCTTGACAATATGCTGACTGCACTTGATTCTGTTATTGTTGTGCTGATCCTTTCTGCCGGTATGCTGGCATTTGTGGTGCTGTATAACTTAAACAACATCAATATCAATGAACGTAAACGAGAGCTTGCAACCATCAAGGTGCTTGGATTTTATGACAGGGAAGTAGCGGCTTATGTTTACCGGGAAAATATTCTGCTGACCATACTTGGAAGTATTTTCGGAGCATTTCTTGGTATGCTGCTGCATCGTTTTATCATTGTGACGGTGGAAGTGGATCTTTGTATGTTCGGACGAAATATCAGCCTGCTTAGTTATGCGGTATCAGCACTGATAACCTGTGGATTTTCCATCCTGGTAAATGGTGTGATGTATTTCAAACTGAAAAAGATCGATATGGTAGAATCACTGAAAAGTGTGGAGTAAAAACGGATAAAATATAAAGCATAAGGAGAATGGAACTATGTATTTGCCGGAGGCATTTCAGAAAAAAATGAAAGCAATTTTGGGTGAAGAGTATGATGATTTTCTGGCTGGATTTGAGAAACCGCGTCATTATGGCCTGCGTGTAAATACAGCAAAGATCACCGTTGGGGAATTTAAAAAACTGGCGCCCTTTCATCTGACACAGATTCCTTGGGTAGAAAATGGATTTTATTATGAAGAGGAAGATGCACCGACCAGACACCCGTATTATTATGCAGGACTTTATTATATTCAGGAGCCGAGTGCGATGACGACGGCTTCGAGACTTCCGGTAAATCCAGGGGAGCGTGTGCTGGATCTGTGTGCCGCCCCGGGCGGCAAAGCTACGGAGCTTGGTGCAAAACTCTCCGGTGAAGGACTTCTTGTGGCGAACGACATCAGTTCTTCGAGGGTAAAAGCTCTTCTGAAAAACATCGAAGTGATGGGGATTCCGAATTCCTTTCTTTTAAATGAAGTGCCGGCGAAGATCGCCGAACAGTTCCCGGCATATTTTGACAAAATTCTGGTGGATGCTCCCTGCTCCGGAGAGGGCATGTTTCGTAAAAATCCGGAGGCGGCACGCGTCTGGACGGAGGATAAGCCGCTGGAATGTGCAAAAATGCAAAGGGAGATCGTAAAACAGGCGATTTCCATGTTAAAACCGGGCGGCATGATGATTTATTCGACCTGTACCTTTTCACCGGAAGAAAATGAGCAGATCATCGCATGGATTTTGCAGGAATTTCCAGAAATGAACCTGATCCCGATGAAAGGATATGAAGGATTTTCCAAAGGCAGACCGGATCTTGCGAACGGCAATCCGGAGCTTAGGAAATGTGTGCGTATCTGGCCGCACCATATGGACGGGGAAGGCCATTTTGTGGCATTGATGCAGAAGAAAAGAGTGCCGGAAAGGGATGATATATTATCAGGAAAAGCAGAGTATATTCCGGAAGCAGACGAAGAACAGGCAGATCGTGATAACGCAAAAAGGAAAAAGAAAAAAGCAAAAAGAGGACGAAAAAATCAGCGGGAGGGCAATAAAGCGGAAGGATGCACCAGACAGGAGAGAGCCGTTCTGGAGAGCTTTTTTGCGGATGTAAAGGCTGAGCTTGACTGGAAACGCATTGAGGTGCGAAAAGGATTTGCCTATTACCTGCCCAAAGGTGTGGAAGGCAAAAAAAAATCTGCTCTTTGTGCGAAACGGACTGTATCTCGGGGAAATACGCAAAGAGCGTTTTGAGCCGTCGCAGGCATTTGCAATGGTATTGCAGAAAAAGGAATTTGCCTCCAGTATTGATTTTCCGTCAGACGATGAGAGAGTGATCCGCTATCTGAAAGGGGAAACAGTGGATGTCTCAGATCTCGAATGTGGAAAAAACAAAGGCTGGCAGCTTGTCTGTGTGGATGGTTATCCGATCGGATGGGGAAACTGGTAAATGGCATATTAAAAAACAAATATCTTTCTGGATGGAGAATGAACGCAAACATATAGAAGGATACAAGAGGTGGAAAAGGAAGTACTATGTACGCATCCGATGCTATAAGATCATAGACGGACAGAAGCATTTTGGATCTTACAGAACAAGAAAAGCAGTCCGTGTAAAATAAAGCAGATTTAGGGAGGAACATGGCGATGAAAAAAGTATTATGTGCAATATTCCTGTTTGTGGCAGGTATGTTGTGTTTCCGGCAGAATGTGATGGCGGCCGGAGCAGCAACCGTTACGGTAAAAGGCGATACCTTAAATGAAAACAGTACAGACTGGAAAGTAACCTGTGCGATAAGCGGTGATGCAAAGATTACAAACGGCAAGATACGTGTGACTTACGACGGAAGCAAATTGAAGCTGGTTTCAGCAGCTGCCGGTTCTCTGATCAGCAATGCACTGCCAAGCATCAATGATCCGTTAACAGGAAACAAGCAGGAAGGCGAAGTGGTTCTGGTATTTGCTTCCGCTTCGGAGATGGATGCAAATGGCGAACTGTTACAGCTTACGTTTCAGGCAGCCTCCGGACAATTGAAAAGCGGTGATGCCATTACTGTATCAGCAGCAACAGAAGAACTGGCAGATAATACAGAAAACATCAGCGTGACAGATGTGCCTCTGAATGTAACGGTCGGAAGCAGTACAGACAATATCTCCGGAAATGGAACGGATCATGGAAGCGGCACAGTTTCCACAGAGGAGCAGACAAGAGGTTCGGGCAGCAGCACTGTGCAGAGTCAGACAAATACCGGAATCGAGACACCGGAGACTTCTGCAAATGCAGACACCGGAAATGTATCTCAGGGCAGCAGTACATCCGGCACAGCTTCCGGATCCCAGACAACTGGAAACAGCAGCAATTCTGCCTCTTCCACGCAGAGTGAGACGACACAGACAGTCCGGTCTGCAAAGACAGGGGATAACACGAACGTCCTGCGTCCGCTTATTATAGCAGTGATCGCACTGCTGGTGTTGGCAGGTGGATTTATATGGTCAAAGAAAAAGAAATAAGAACAAAAAAGGAGGCACGCGGATCATCTGCGTGCGTCTTGCGGAAAAAATCTGAAAAAGAAAAAACAGGATACCAGAAAAACATTATGGAAGCAGATTTCCGAGGCGGATATGTTTCTGAAGAATCTCATCGATTACTTCAAATAATTTCACAGAGCCATCTTTGGTCTTGCTCTGCCGCCCGTATACCTGCGCTGCTGTTACCTGATGTTCCCGCCAGTCACCGCCGCCATTGCTGTTGTTGAGCATGAGAGGCTGTAGGTTGTCCATGGCATGGGCAAAGCGGGATTCCGGTGTTTCATTTGCTTCAAACTCATCAAACAGGGCAGACAGTTCTTTTTTCTGGTCTTCCGGAAGCAGCGAGAAAATCCGTTCTTTTGCAGCTTCTTCTCTTTCTTTCTGGGTTTTCAGCCCTTCGGCATCATAGGCATAGGTATCGCCTGCATCGATCTCCACAATGTCATGGATCAGGCACAGGATCATTACGCGTCCGATATTGACTTTTTCGTTAGCGTATTCTTTCAGAAGATATGCCATGATCGCCATGTGCCATGCATGTTCAGCATCATTTTCCCTGCGTCCGTGTCCGGATAAATGTGTCTGGCGCAGAATGTTTTTTTCTTTGTCGATTTCCAGTGCAAAGTCCAGTTGTTTCTGTAAGCGTTCGTTCATATGAAATCCTCCCATGGTTGAAGTCAAAGCTATTGTGGATATTATACACCTGTTTCGGGTATTGGGATAGAGTGATGCAAAACAAAAACAACAGGATACGGTTTCTCTTCTTCGTGCAGCAGCAGAAATGGAAAGTTTTTCAGAAGAAGATGCAGCAAGTGCAGATGTGAATGATGATGGCATGGTGGACACCACGGATGCAGTTTTGCTCCTTCGTTATACATCGGAACAGATCAGTGGATTCTAAAGCGGTGGATTCTGAATTGCAAAATGAAAAAAATAAGGAAAAAACGGACGGCGGGAGAAAAACTTCCGCTGTTTGTTTTTGAAAAACAAAAATGTTTGACTATTCAAAATCCAACGTTTATAATAAAACAGAAACAAAGAAAAAGAAACGAAAAGGGTTTCACATTATCAAAGGAGAAAAAGAAGGATCATGAAAAGTGAAACAAAAGACAAAAGTGTTTTTGGATGACAGTCTGCGCACTGTTCTTTTTCTGTTTTATGCCGATCCGTGCATATGCAGCAGAACAGCAGCTCTCTTACATCGAAAAACTGTATGTAACGGTGAGTTACGGAAGTGGTGACACACAGACAGAACAGAAAGTAAACTGGCAGTATGCTGATAAAGATGGTTATTATCTTTGTATGCCGGCCGGAGCAGATCTAAGCAATGTAAAGCTGCATTTTACAGAAGGAAACAGCACTGGAGCAGAAGTTACGGAAGATACCGAAAGTTATGTGATGGCAGGAGGTCAGAAAGTCCATTGCGGAGAGACACTGGATCTTTCCGGAAAGAGCACACTGCAGATTTCCCTTTCAGGAGGCAGAAGTAAGACAGTCAATATCATACAGTCTGCAGAGATTCCGGCGATGTTTATCCAGACGGCATCAGGTACACTTGATAAGATCCATGCGAATAAAGCCAACAAGGAAGCAGGTACGATGGCTTTGGTAAAAGCAGATGGCAGCGTAGATTTTAACGGCGATCTGAAACAGATCAAAGGCCGCGGAAATTCAACATGGGATTTTGCTAAAAAACCTTACAATATCAAACTGAAAACTTCCTCAGATCTGCTTGGCATGGGAAAAGGAAAAGGCTGGTGTCTGCTTGCCAATTATACCGACCGTTCCCTGCTTCGAAACCGTATCGTTTATAATCTGGCAGAAGAAGCGGGTATTCCATTTACCATGGACAGCCGCAACATTGATCTTTATATCAATGGAGATTATATGGGATCTTATCTTATCACAGAAAAGATAGAGATCGGAAAAACCAGAGTCAATATCACAGATCTGGAAGCCGCTACAAGTGAAGCGAATGGTGGTGCAGATCTTGATTCTTATGAGCAGAAAGGTACAAAGGAGTATCAGAAAGGTACCAGAAAATGGGTAGATGTTCCGAATGATCCGGAAGATATCACAGGAGGATATCTGCTGGAAATGGAACTGCCGGAGCGTTATAAAGATGAGATTAGTGGTTTTGTGACCACAGGCGGCCAGGCGGTTACTATGAAATGCCCGGAATGTGTATCGAAAGCCCAGATTGACTATATTGCTGATTTTTACCAGAAAGTGGAGGATGCCCTGTATTCAAAGGATGGATATTATACAGATGGCGATGGAAACAGACATCCGCTTTCTGAGTATGTAGATATCGAGTCTTTGGCACGGATGTACCTGATTCAGGAATTTTCCATGAACCTGGATTCCGGGATCACCAGTTTTTATTTCTATAAGGATTCTTATATAACCGGAGATGGAAAACTTCATGCTGCACCGGTATGGGATTTTGATGTAGCACTTGGAAACTATCCGTCACGTGATGCACAAACCTGCAAGATCCGACACAGTGGTGGGCAAGACATTCTACTATGTATGATAACCAAAACAAATATAACGTGATGGCACAGGCAGCACAGAATACAGAAGTATGGGCAAAAGTAAAAGAACTGTGGCAGAGCGAATTTATGCCGGCAATCAAAGTACTGCTGGGAGAATCAACGGATTATGAAGCAACGAAGATCAAATCCCTGGATGCCTATAAGGCAGAAGTTTCTGCATCCGCAGCGATGAACTTTATCCAGTGGCGTGATCTGCTGGAGAATCCGTGGAATCACAGTGCAGAAAGCTTTGTAAATACCGGAACAACGTATGATGCAAACATTGAGTATCTGAGAAAATTTATGACACAGAGACGCAATTTTATGAACAGCAATTTATCGGAAAATGGAGGAACCAATCCGGATCCGGCTCCTTTTGCAAAAACGGTGGAGATCGGAGACGATACTATTTTCCGTGCTGCAGAAAACATCAGCAGTTCCTATGGAGATGTAAAAGTGGAAGAAACAAGCGATGAAGGCGGCGGAGAAAGTCTTGGATACTGTAACCAGGGAAGTTATACGGTTTACAAAAATAAAAGTAAAACAAAACAGGCACTTATAAAGTAACAGCACGTGTGGCATCTTCTGATGGAAGCGGAGGATTTGCTGTTTATGTGGACAGTGATAAGCAAGCGGCACGTTTCCGTGCAGTCAATACCGGAGCATGGCAGACATGGGCAACAACAGAAGAGCAGACCGTTTCGCTGGAAGAAGGCGAACATGAGATGCGTATCTACTTTACCGAGAGCGGCATGAATCTGAACTGGCTGCGTTTTGTGAGAGATACCAGTAAGGATCCGGTCGATCCGACACCGACTCCGGATCCAACACCGACTCCAACACCGGATCCATCCAAACCATCACAGGATCAGAATAACAACAGCAATACCAATCAGGGCAGCACTCAGAATACTACACAGAATACTACACAGGATACTACACAGAATACTACACAGGATAATACACTGCCTGCAAAGGGAACAATCCTTCAGGATGCAGCCGGTATTCTGAAATATCGTGTGACGAAAGCAGATGCAAAAAATGGTACAGTGGAAGTTGCCGGAGTTTTAAAGAAAAAAGCGGCCGTTACGATTC
>ENA-OQCX01001073-OQCX01001073.1-human-gut-metagenome-genome-assembly--contig:-NODE-1073-length-13224-cov-2.500496_pt1 | contig 13224 bp, 14 predicted proteins | sample MGYA00242762_ERZ504587 | MGnify/ENA primary metagenome ERZ504587 (study PRJEB26092, sample SAMD00036337) | human gut metagenome | host: Homo sapiens | study: EMG produced TPA metagenomics assembly of...
TATTTTCTTCCTGGTAGCAGCCCTTATCAGTCTTACCACCATGACCAGAATGGTCGAGGAGCAGAGAACGCAGATTGGAACAATGAAGGCTCTCGGCTACAGTAAAATCAGTATTGCTTCCAAATATCTGAATTATGCGTTCCTGGCAACGGCAGGCGGCAGTGTTGCCGGTATCCTGATCGGTGAAAAGATCATTCCGTTTGTAATTATCAAGTCTTATGGAATTATGTATCACAATGTGGAGAATACCCTTCAGATACATTATGAACTGAAATATGCACTGCTTGCTTCCGTGGCGGCATTGATCTGTACAGTTGGTGCAACGATTTTTTCTTGTGTGCATGCGCTGGCAGAGACACCGGCATCATTGATGCGTCCACCGACACCTAAAGAAGGGAAACGAATCCTTCTGGAGCGGATACCGATTTTGTGGAAACATCTGAATTTTACCTGGAAATCTTCTCTTCGAAATCTGTTCCGTTATAAAAAACGTCTGTTTATGACTATTTTTGGAATTGCAGGAAGTATGGCGCTGATGCTGGTAGGTTTTGGTATTCGTGATTCTGTTTCAGACATTGTACATCTTCAGTACACGAATCTGCAGCATTATGATGCGACGATCATCTCAGATGACGATGCCACGGATACGGAAAGGGAAGCACTTATAGAATCTCTGGATAAAAATGAATCACTGGATCATTATACGAAGATAAGACTCTCAAAGCTCACGGCTCCAAAACGGAAAATCAAATCTGAGTGTATATGTGTTTGTTCCTGAAAACCTTGAGAACTTCAAAAAAGATGTGACACTTCGAAACCGTGTTACAAAAGAAGAATACGAGTTGCCTGAGGATGGGGCGGCGGTCTGTGAAAAGACAGCAAGCCTTCTGGGGCTGAAGATCGGTGATGAACTGACACTCGAAAAAGATGACAAAGAGTATCATGTGAAGATCTCTGTTATCACCGAAAACTACGCAGGCCATTATGTGTATATGACACCGCAGATCTACAAAGAAACATTTGGAGAAGAGCCGGTTTATGAAGATATCGTTTTCTCAGTAAAAGAGGAATATAAGGATCAGGTAGAAAAAGTCGGACAGAAGATCATGGATTCACCGGCTGTCTTAAGCATCAGCTATACAGAGAGTACGATCGAATGGTAGACCGTATGCTCAGCACTCTTGGTGTAGTTATTCTTGTACTGATCGTGTCTGCCGGAATGCTTGCATTTGTAGTACTTTATAATCTGAACAATATCAATATCACTGAGCGCCAGCGAGAGCTTGCCACATTAAAGGTACTTGGTTTCTTTGATATAGAAGTTTCTCAGTATGTCCTGCGAGAGAATATCATTCTGACGATCGCAGGAATTCTGTTTGGCTCAGGATTTGGTATCCTGCTCCATCGCTTTATTATTGTCACAGTAGAGGTGGATGCGGTCATGTTTGGAAGAAACATTGCTCCACTCAGCTTTTTGTACTGTGCGGTGATCACCTGTATCTTTTCAGCTGTGGTAAACATCTTTATGCATAAAAAACTGAAAAAGATCGATATGGTAGAATCGCTGAAATCCGTTGAATGACGATTTGAAAAAATAATACAGGAAAGCAAATCTCCCAGATTCTGTGAAAAATGCACAATCCGTCTTGACAAGGCGAAAAAATGCAATTACAGTAGATGGGAGATGCTTTTTTTAATCAGGAGGAAATTATGAGCAAAGAACTTGCAAAAACATATGACCCAAAGGGTCTGGAAGACCGCCTTTATCAGAAATGGATGGACAACGGATACTTCCACGCAAAAGTAAATCCAGATAAGAAACCATTTACAATCGTAATGCCGCCGCCGAACGTAACCGGTCAGCTTCATATGGGACATGCACTTGATGAAACCATGCAGGATATCCTGATCCGTTTCAAGAGAATGCAGGGATACGAAGCTCTGTGGCAGCCGGGAACCGACCATGCTGCAATCGCAACAGAGGTTAAGGTTATCGATAAACTGAAAAAGAAGGAATCGACAAACACGACATCGGACGTGAAGAATTCCTCAAACATGCATGGGCATGGAAAGAAGAGTACGGCGGAAAGATCATCAACCAGCTCAAGAAGCTCGGTGCATCTGCTGACTGGGAGAGAGAACGTTTCACCATGGACGAAGGATGCTCCAAGGCAGTACAGGAAGTTTTCATCCGTCTCTATGAGAAAGGTTACATTTACAAGGGTTCCAGGATCATCAACTGGTGTCCGGTATGCCAGACTTCCATCTCTGATGCAGAAGTTGAGCATGAGGACCAGGACGGATTTTTCTGGCACATCAACTACCCGATCGTAGGTGAAGAAGGAAGATTCGTAGAAATCGCAACCACACGTCCGGAAACACTGCTCGGTGATACCGCAGTAGCAGTAAACCCGGAGGATGAGAGATACAAGGATCTGATCGGCAAGATGCTGAAACTGCCTCTGACTGACCGTGAGATCCCGGTTATCGCAGATGAGTACGTTGACAAAGAATTCGGAACAGGCTGCGTTAAGATCACACCGGCACACGACCCGAACGACTTCGAAGTAGCAAACGCCACAATCTCGAAGAAATCAACATCCTGAACGATGACGCTACTATCAGTTCCCTTGGCGGCAAATACGCAGGAATGGACCGCTACGAAGCACGTAAGGCAATGGTGGCAGACCTCGATGCACAGGGACTTCTGGTCAAAGTTGTTCCGCACAACCACAGCGTTGGTACACATGACCGCTGCGGCACAACCGTAGAGCCAATGATCAAACCACAGTGGTTCGTCCGCATGGATAAAATGGCAAAAGCAGCTATGGACGCGCTGAAACCGGGCGAACTGGAATTTGTTCCGGCAAGCTTCGGAAAGACATATCTGCACTGGCTGGAGAACATCCGTGACTGGTGTATTTCCCGTCAGCTCTGGTGGGGACACAGGATCCCGGCTTACTACTGCGATGAGTGCGGTGAAGTAGTCGTTGCAAGAGAAATGCCGGAGAAATGCCCGAAATGCGGCTGCACACATCTCCATCAGGATGAGGACACTCTGGATACATGGTTCAGCTCCGCTCTGTGGCCGTTCTCCACACTTGGATGGCCGGACAAGACACCGGAACTGGAATACTTCTATCCGACAGATGTCCTGGTAACAGGATATGATATCATCTTCTTCTGGGTTATCCGTATGGTATTCTCCGCACTGGAGCAGACAGGAGAAGTTCCGTTCCATCATGTACTGATCCACGGTCTGGTACGTGACTCTCAGGGACGCAAGATGAGTAAATCCCTCGGAAACGGTATCGATCCTCTTGAAGTTATCGACAAATACGGCGCAGATGCACTTCGTCTGACTCTGATTACAGGTAATGCACCTGGAAACGACATGCGTTTCTACTGGGAGCGTGTAGAATCCAGCCGTAACTTTGCAAACAAGATCTGGAACGCATCACGTTCATCATGATGAACCTGGAAGGAAAGACAGTCACCGAACCGGCAGACCTTAATGAGCTCTGCTTCGAGGACAAATGGATCCTTTCCAAACTCAACACCGTGATCCGTGACGTAACAGACAACATGGATAAATATGAACTTGGAATCGCCGTACAGAAGGTTTATGATTTCCTGTGGGATGAGCTCTGTGACTGGTACATCGAGATGGCCAAGGTACGTCTCTGGAAAGCAGACAAGAATCCGAAGGCAGCCAACGATGCACTCTGGACACTGCGTACAGCCCTGACAGAAGGACTGAAACTGCTTCATCCATACATGCCGTTCATCACAGAAGAAATCTACTGTACACTTCTTCCGGAAGAAGAGTCCATCATGATCTCTGACTGGCCGGTATTCCAGGAAGCATGGGTATTCCCGGAAGCAGAAAAAGCAGTAGAGAGCTTCAAGGAAGCTGTCCGCGGAATCCGTAACACACGTACAGAAATGAACGTGCCGATGAACCGCAAGACACATCTTTACATCGTAGGTAAGGATACAGACACCTGCACAAGATACGAAGCCTGCAAGAAATCCTTTGTAAATCTCGCATTTGCAAAAGAGATTCACGTACAGGAAAATAAGGACGGAATCGGCGAGGACGCAGTATCCGTTGTTGTATCTGATGCAGTTGTATACATGCCTCTGGAAGACCTTGTTGACAGAGAAAAAGAGATGGAACGCCTCAAGAAAGAGCAGGAGCGTCTCACCAAAGAGATCGCAAGATGCCAGGGTATGCTCAACAATCCGAACTTTGTAAACAAAGCACCGGAAGCAAAAGTAAACGCAGAAAAAGAAAAACTTCAGAAATACGAAGAAATGATGGAAAAGGTAAACGTACAGCTGAAACAGATGGAAAAATAATAAAGGAGCATTCAGATGAAATGGTATAAAGTGTGTAACCGGATTTCCCTGCTGCTTCATGCACTGTGCAGTGCACTTGGCTATTTCCTGATCGAGATGATCAGCCGCCGTTCTTTTTCGGCAGCATGGACATATATGACCACGAAACCACTTGTCTTTGCATACAATGCTGCACTGATTTTTACAACTTCACTGATCGTGTATCTTTTCCGCAGGAGATGTTTCTGGCGAGTTCTGATCTCGATCTTGTGGCTGTTGCTTGGTATTATCAATGGAGTGATCCTGTCCAACAGGGTTACTCCGTTTACCGGACCGGATCTTCATCTTCTGACAGACGGAATGGCAGTCCTGAATAAATATCTGCCGGCATGGGGCGTAGTGCTTGCACTGATTCTTCTGGGACTTTTTGCACTGCTGCTTCTGATCCTTCTGATCAAGGCACCGAAGTACAAACGTAAGGTGAAGTTCCGCTATGACCTTCTCCTTGTCGTTGTCGGAGCGGCTCTTTTTGCGGGAGCGACACAGCTTGCACTTGAGAAGAGGGTCCTGTCCAACTATTTTGGAAATATTGCGTTTGCATATGAGGATTATGGATATCCTTACTGCCTCGCAGTAACGATCTTTGATACAGGGATCAGCTGTCCGAGAGATTACTCTGAGCAGGAGATCACCCGTATCGAAAAGACAGAAGACAATCTTCCGGCAACAAACGAGGACAGCAAGCCGAACATTATTTTTGTACAGCTTGAGTCCTTCTTTGATCCGACGCTGGTAGAGTATCTGAACATCTCAGAGGATCCAATCCCGAATTTCCGTAAACTCATGAAAGAATACACTTCGGGATATTACAAGGTTCCGTCTGTAGGAGCAGGAACTGCCAATACAGAATTTGAATCTATCACCGGTATGAGCCTTCATTATTTCGGACCGGGTGAGTATCCATACAAGAGCATTCTCAAGGAAACCACCTGCGAAAGTGCACCGTATGTGCTCAAGAATCTTGGCTATTCGACTCATGCAGTACATAATAATGAGGCGAATTTCTATGGAAGAAGGAGCATTTTCCCGAATCTTGGATTTGATACCTTCACTTCTGCAGAATACATGTCGGAGGAAGAGGACAAGAATCCGCTTGGCTGGACCAAGGATGAAGTTCTGACGGATGAAATTATCAAATGTCTGGATTCTACGGAGGAATCGGATTACATTTATACGATTTCCACGCAGGGACATGGAGCCTATCCAGAAGAACAGCTGATCGACGATCCGGAGATCACAGTTTCCGGAGCCGAGACAGAGGCTCAGAACAATCAGTGGGAATACTACTGTAATGAGATCCATGAGATGGATAACTTTGTCAAGGAACTTACAGATGCGCTTGCAGATTATCCGGAGGATGTGATCCTTGTTATGTATGGCGATCATCTTCCGACATGGGACTTACTGTGGAAGATCTCAAGAACAAATATCTGTTCCAGACACAGTACGTTATGTGGGATAACTTCGGTCTGGAGAAAAAAGATGAAAACCTTGCAGCTTATCAGATGGCAGCAGAGGTCATGGACCGTGCCGGTATCCACGAAGGTACGATCTTCCGTTATCATCAGGCGAGAAGAAATACAAGGAATTATCAGGTGGATTTGGAGACTCTTCAGTATGACGTGCTTTACGGCAAGAAATATTCCTATGACGGAGAAAGCCCGTTCCAGAGGACCAAGATGCGGATGGGACTTTATGATGTGACACTGGATCCATGGAAGAGATATCTACAGTGGATCATACCTACCGGCTCAGGGGAACGAATTTCACGCCATCCAGTCAGGTCAAACTGAACGGAGAATGGTATGATACAGTCTATGTAAATCCGACCACTCTGATGATCTCGGGAACAGAGATCAATGATTTTGACCGGGTTTCTGTTGTTCAGCGAAGCAACAGTTCTACCAGAAAAGCACTGAGCAAGAGTTACGATCGCTCGGCTTATATGTTGTATAACGAAAATAAATGGAAACTTCCGGCAGAAAATTAAAGATTTTGCCGAATAAAAGATTACGATTGGTACTGGACATCTTTCACCACTCATATATAATGAATATCGTAGTAGTTAAGGAGCGTATGGCTCCTTGCTGCTGCGAATACATTATAGGATAAAGTGGTGAATTTTTTTATGAATTACGAAGAGGCAGTTGCTTATATTGAAGAAACCCCGAAATTTACGACCAAGAATAAGATGGAGCATACGAAGGAATGCCTGAAACGTCTTGGTGATCCGCAGGATAAATTCCGCGTGATCCATGTGGCAGGTACAAACGGCAAGGGAAGTACCTGTGCATTCCTGACGTCTGTTCTGAGAGAGGCAGGATATTCCTGCGGACTCTTTACTTCTCCGCATCTGGTCGTGATCAATGAGCGTTTTCAGATCAATGAAGAAAAATATCGATGATGAGACATTCCTGCGTGCATTCTGCAAGGTCAAAGCACTGGCAGATGACTGGTAGAAGAAGGAAACTATCATCCGACATATTTTGAATTCCTGTTCCTGATGGGAATGGTGATCTTTGCAGATGCCGGGGTGGATTATGTAGTGCTTGAGACAGGACTTGGCGGCAGGCTGGATGCAACAACAGCAGTAGAAAATCCGGTTGCCTGTGTGATCACATCGATCAGTTTTGACCATATGCAGTATCTGGGAAATACGATCGAGGCCATCGCAGGGGAAAAAGCCGGGATCATTGTTCCGGGAGTGCCTGTGATCTACGATGGAAACGATCCAAAGGCAGCAGGAGTGATCAGAGCAAAGGCACAGGAACTGAACAGCCCATATTATGAAGTGACAAGGAAAGATACAGAAATTATCCGAAATACACGCTCTGGCATTGATTTTTCATTTAAGAATGAGTATTATGGTAACACAGTATTTTCCATTCCGTTTATTGCTGTTTATCAGGTGATGAACAGTTCTCTTGCCCTCAAAACGATCGAAGTGCTGAAGGACGTCATTCCGGTATCTGCGGATGCAGTAAAGAAGGGACTTCTTGAAACACGCTGGCAGGGAAGAATGGAAACTGTACTGCCGGGCGTGATCGTAGACGGTGCGCATAATGAGGATGGAGTTGCCAAGTTCGTGGAAACAGCGGCACATTTTCAGAAGGAGTATCCGCTTACACTGCTGTTTTCGGCAGTTGATGACAAGGATTATACAGATATGATCCATACGATCCTGGACAAGATCCAGTTCAAACATGTGGTAGTTACCCAGGTGGGCGGTTACCGTAAAGTACCTGCAGAACATCTGGCAGAGATCTTCCGTGAGAATGGCTGTCCTTCCGCTGAAGTCTGTGATGACGCGGAGGAGGCATTTAAGAAAGCACTTGCGGTCAAGGGCGAAGATGGACTGCTGTTTTGCGTAGGTTCCCTGTATCTGGTAGGCGAGATCAAGACCGCTATCCTTAAGGGAATCGGAAAATAAGGAGAATTTATTATGATCGATTATGAAGAGGAACTGAAGAAATTTGAACCCTGTCTGGATGTCACAGACGCAGAGGGTGCGATCTATGACAGAGAGCTGACTGATATTCTGGATGTCCTTCAGGAAGTCTTAAGAGAGGCAAAAAGCAATCGACGCACAAGATAAGAAGCATACGAAGTACACAAAGGGAGAAATAGTGAATGAATTGTGTGAACTGTGGGGCATTTCTTACAGACATGGATCTGGACTACTGTCCGAACTGCGGATATAATGTACTGATCCAGAAAAAAGTAGATTATCTGTCCAAGAGTTTTTACAATCAGGGTCTGGAGAAGGCAAGCATCCGTGATCTTTCCGGAGCGATCGCCTGTCTGAAACAGAGTCTGATCTATGATAAGAGAAATATCAAGGCGAGGAATCTTCTTGGGCTTGTTTATTTTGAGACAGGAGAAGTGGTTTCTGCACTCAGCGAATGGGTGATTAGTAAGAGTCTTCAGCCGACGAGAAACCTTGCAACAGAATACATCAATAAACTTCAGGCGAACAGAAACCGTCTGAATGCGATCAATGAGACAATCAAGAAATATAATCACGCATTGCTTCTGTGCCGTGAAGGACATGAAGATATGGCGGCAATTCAGCTGCGCAAGATTCTTTCACAGAATCCGAAGCTTATCAAGGGATATCATCTTCTTGCATTGATCCAGATGAAAAATCATGAATGGAACAAAGCGAGAAGAACTCTTCGGAAGGCAGCGCGTATTGATAAGACGAATACGACAACGCTTCGCTTTCTGAGGGAAGTGGATGAACAGACAGGAGTTACGACCAAGCTTGAAAAGAAGGGAAAAAAGGGATTTTTCCATTCGGGCAGTTCAAAGCAGCAGGAGATGGATGTGCTGGCTCCGGATCAGGTTGTGCAGCAGCCTGTTTACAGAGAACGCTCCAGAATTTCTCTGTTTTTTGTTCTGATGACGGGAATCGTGGCTGGAGTTGGTGCTTTCTGGATGCTGGCAGTTCCGGCAATCCGTCAGGGAATTTACAAGGAAGCGAACCAGCAGATCGTCCAGTACAGTGAATCGCTTGCAAGTCAGGCGGCAGAACTTACCAAGGCGCAGAATGATGCGAAGGAAGCCACGAATTCGGCAGATGAAGTTACACAGCAGCTGACTTCTGAACAGACAAAGAGTACGAGTTATCAGGCACTTCTGCAGGCATACGCAGATTATCAGCAGAAGAATCTGGACGATGCTGCACTGGAACTGCAGAATGTACAGGCAGATGTTCTTTCAGATGCACAGAAAACAATCTATAATACGATCAGTCAGGCTGTAAGTTCCGGAAATGCCGGATCAGATGATACTTCTGGTGATGGAAGCGATGACAGCGGTGATTACGATGAATCAGATTATTATGAATAATATTATAGTGAACAGTTAGTGATAGCTGCAGGCAATGCAGGGACAAAACGCTATAAGAGGAACCTCGGAGAAGGGGATGTGTATGATGCACATCTCCTTTTTTGTATTTGTATATTGAGGATGCCTGAATGGAACAGTAAAAAAATTGCAGGGGGAATGAAAATGAATGAGCTGTTTGAATTCAAAGACGCAATCCTGACGGTACATCTTCCGCAGGATCTTGACCATCCGCAGTCGGACTGGATCCGAAAGGAGACGGACAGGATCATGAGCAGAACCTATGTCAAAAGGATTGTTTTTGATTTTGAGAATACGGAGTTTATGGACAGTTCTGGTATCGGACTGATCATGGGGCGATACCGGGCGCTGGGGATGGGGCAGAAGTGTATCATGCAGTCAATACAGGCAGTCATATTGACAAACTGCTCCATTTATCAGGAGTCCACAGATATATGGAGATTCAGAGGGCAGAGGAAGAAGGAGAAGATTATGGAAAAAGCAAATGAAGTAACACTTGTATTTGACAGTAGGCCGGTAAATGAAGCCCTGGCAAGGATTACGGCGGCATCATTCTGTACGCAGCTCAATCCGACGCTGGAGGAAGTGGCAGATCTCAAGACCGCAGTTTCTGAGGCAGTCACCAACAGCATTATCCATGCTTATGAGGGAGAAATACATAAGATAGAGATGAAACTCTGTATTACCGGTCAGGAAATCTATGTGGAGATCACAGATCATGGGAAGGGAATCCCGGACATTCAGAAGGCAATGGAACCGATGTACACCACAAAGGCAGACACAGACCGGTCCGGTATGGGATTTACCTTTATGGAGGCATTTATGGATGACCTGAAAGTAGAATCACAGGTTGGTGCAGGAACCCGGGTGCGGATGAAAAAACTCATCGGCCGGTAAAGGATAGCTTATGGAACATACTCTTGCCCTGATCGGGCGTGCACACCAGGGGGATAAAGAGGCAAGAGATACGTTATTTGAAGAGAATACAGGACTTATTTACAGCGTGGCACGGCGTTTCCTTGGGCGAGGCGTGGAGATGGAAGATCTTTTTCAGATAGGGAGCATCGGGCTTCTCAAGCGGTGGATAAATTTGACCCGGCATTTGAGGTGAAATTTTCCACATATGCCATCCCGATGATCTTAGGAGAACTGAAACGCTTTTTCAGGGATGATGGAATGATCAAGGTGAGCCGGTCCATCAAAGAAAACCAGCACAGAGTCTATCTGGCGAGAGAAAAGATAGAGAAAGAACTGGGCAGGGAACCGAGCCTCAAAGAAATCGCAGAAATGCTCGAAATGCCGCCCGAAGAAGTCGCGATGACGATGGACTCAGCGGCAGAAGTAGAATCCCTGTACAGAACCGTCTATCAGAGCGAGGGAACCGACATCTCCCTCATAGACAAGATCCCGGAAAAAGAAAACGCCGAAGAGCATCTCCTGAACCGGATCTTCCTCGAGGAAATCCTCGGAAAACTGGAATCCTCCGACCGCAAACTTCTCTACATGCGCTACTTCCAGGACCAGACCCAGACCCAGATCGCAGAACAGCTAGGCGTTTCCCAGGTGCAGGTGTCGCGGATGGAGAAGAGGATATTGAAGAAGCTGAGGAGTTTGTATCGAGATGGATGATTACTTTATTTCTCGATGCCCGATATGCTGATTACATTAAGCCGTCAGCATCGATTTATATGTAAAAACAGAATATTATATTCTCTTTGCGCTTGGTTTCTTTGTTTCTGAGTTTATTATAAAGATTTTCAGAAGGAAAGTCAATGAGAGGAAAGACGGAATAAGTCTTATATAAAAAACGGCTGCCAGGAAATCGCCCGGCAGCGCTTTGACTTTTATTTAGAATAACTTGCTTTCCCAAAAACAGACCCTTTCACCTTGGAAAGTGCGGTGAGGACGATCATTCCGAAGATTCCGCAGGAGATGACTTCGCCGGCACCGACGGTCAGCATCATAAGCGGGATTGGAAGGTTCACACCGTATCCGTAGTAAAGAACGAAAGGTACGATAACCGTATTAGCTACGATCGGCGGCAATGGAGCAAGCCATTTGCTGGAACCGCGCAGTTTGTAAGTAAAGACTGCACCGATCAGTGTTGCGATACTTCCGAAGATGATATCTACAGGGATTGCACCGCCAAGCAGGTTGGAGAGGATACATCCTACAAATAATCCCGGAATTGCAGCAGGTGTGAAGTATGGAAGGATCGTCAGTGCCTCAGAGAAGCGAACCTGTACTTCGCCGTAGCTTAATGGGGCAAACAGCAGAGTCAGAACTACGTAGATAGCACCGATAGTGGCTGCCTGCACAAGGAACATTGTGTTTTTGCTTTTCATTATTCAGTTCTCCTTTAGTTTTGTTTTACATGTGGAAGGTCACGAACACATGATTCATTTTACGCCGGGAATCGGCGGGAAGCCCTGTAAGACCTTGGTGTATTGCATATCGGGGAAACGCCAGCGGCGCATCCGCTGATTTTGCGGGCTTCATAGCGGTAATGAGTATAGCATAACAACACAGGAAATGCAAGAAAAAAAAGAATACCGCATCCCTGAAATACAATCAGAGAAGCGATATTCTTTAGAAATATCAGATACATAAAAATATCAGTTTTAAAATCAGAATTTAATTTCTTTTCCTTCCCGACGCCACTGCCTGAACTCAGCAGAAGCAGAGAGCAGAAGGTCGGAAGAAGAGTTCAGGGCTGTCTCTACGGAGTCCTGGATAACACCGATGATGAAACCAACTGCAACAACCTGCATGGAGATATCATCAGAGATACCAAACAGAGAGCATGCCATCGGGATCAGAAGAAGAGATCCACCGGCAACACCGGAAGCACCGCAGGCTGAAAGTGCAGCCAGGAGACTCAGGATGATCGCAGTCGGGATATCTACATGGATACCAAGTGTAAAGGCAGTGGCCATTGTCATAACCGTGATCGTGATCGCTGCACCATCCATATTGATCGTTGCACCGAGCGGGATAGTTACAGAGTAAGTATCTCTGTCAAGTCCCATTTCCTCGCAGACTTTCATGTTTACAGGAATGTTGGCGGCAGAACTTCTGGTGAAAAATGCAGTCAGCGCGCTTCTCTTCAGGCAATGGAAGATCAGTGGATAAGGATTCTTGCGGATGCACCAGTAAACGAGCATCGGGTTGGTAACAAAATAGATAAACAGCATACAGCCAACCAGCAGAAGAAGCAGTTTACCGTAAGTAGTAAAGATATCCAGTCCGTTTGTAGATACTGTGTTGAACACGAGACCGAAGATACCAAATGGTGCCATGTTGATGATCCAGGTAACAACTGTGGAAAGTCCGTTTGCAACATCAGCAAGAACGTTCTTGGTCATGTTGTTGGCAGCACGTAAAGCAAGTCCAATCAGGACAGCCCACATCAGGATTCCAACATAGTTTGCATTTACGAGAGAAGAAACAGGGTTTGCAACGACGTTCAGCAGAAGGTTGTTGAGGACTTCTGCGATACCCTGTGGTGCAGCAGTATCAGTAGCAGCAGTTGTCAGTGTCAGTTCAACCGGGAAGATCATGCTTGCAAATACTGCGATCACAGCGGCAAGAACGGTACTGAACATGTAAAGTATGATTACGGTTTTGATAACACCGCCGTGAGATTTTCCGGCATTGCACAGAGAACTGATAACCAGGAAAAATACAAGAAGCGGTGCGATCGCTTTGAGGGCTCCGACGAATATGTCACCCAGAATAGAGACTGCAGAAGCTCCCGGTACAGCGATTCCCAGGATGGCTCCCAGGATCAGTCCTACGAGGATTCGCTTGACCAGTGCGATCTCAGTCCATTTGGTCCAAAGTTTTTTCATTTGTTTACTCCCTTTCCTTTTACCTCTTTAATATGGTAAAAACATTAATAAAGCATATTATAAACGAAAAATGCTTATAGTGCAACAAAATCATAAATTTTCG
>ENA-OQCX01001074-OQCX01001074.1-human-gut-metagenome-genome-assembly--contig:-NODE-1074-length-13224-cov-1.803772_pt1 | contig 13224 bp, 19 predicted proteins | sample MGYA00242762_ERZ504587 | MGnify/ENA primary metagenome ERZ504587 (study PRJEB26092, sample SAMD00036337) | human gut metagenome | host: Homo sapiens | study: EMG produced TPA metagenomics assembly of...
AACAAAGAACTGCTCTTTCTGGAAAAGAAAATGCCGGAAGAAGTGCTGGGGCATTCTCTCTATCAGGTATTTCCCCCAAAATGATAAAAAGCTTCTGGCTGCTTATACCGATGTTGCAGTAAACGGTAAAAGCTATCATCTTCAGACTATATAGTGCCCGGCTTCAAAAACAACTTATTCTTAAATGCTTCCAGCCTATGGAGAATTTTTGCGCATGTATTTTGGTTCCGACTGATGATTTTTGAAATTAGCACGCAAAGGGGCTGTCTATTTCCCGACAGCCCCCCTTATATAGTTATGCTACTTGAAAATGGATTATTCAGAACCACTCCGATATCTTCATTCATGCAGACAGACTTTCTCCTTATTTCTTCCGGCGCATATGCTTCACCCTGGTTCAGACACACATAAAATGCATGTTGAAATGTGCTTGTCATCTGCCAAAACGGATATTTTATAATACCAGGAGTATTATATCCTACCCCAAGTTCAAGGAACACTATTTTCTGCTTTTTATGATCCTGTATAAATTTCTCGTACTTTTCTGCTGCCCGGTGCCATCCGTTATCTTCAACAAATGTCTGATCCGATCTAAGATTCATACTCATTGGCTTACCACAGCGCGGGCAATATGGAATCAGCTCCGCCGGAACCGTAAGCTTTATTTCTCCGTCTTCCGGTTTTGCAGTTCCCCGTCTTTTATCTGAAATCCTGACTCAGCACCATTTTTTAATCTTGTCTTCATTGTCATAGGTTTCCTTATGGCAAGGCTCACTACATTGAAACAACCCATAATCGCCCTGTGTATAAAATATTCTGTTTTTATCAAAGCCGGCCTTCTGGAAACAATGATCCACATTTGTTGTCAGAACAAAATAATCCTTCTCTTTCACCAGATCATACAGGTTCTGATATACTGGTCTGGGAGCATTCATATAACGGTTGATATAGATATACCTGCACCAGTATCCCCAGTGCTTTTCCAATGTTTTATATGGGTAGAAGCCTCCTGCATACATACTCGGAAAATCCATATTTCTTTCTGAAATCCGAAAAATATTTTTCAAATCTTTCACCGTTATACGCAAATCCTGCTGATGTGGAAAGTCCTGCACCTGCCCCTATTATAACAGCATCTGCTTCCCCTATTTTTTCTTTTATCTGTACTATCTTATCCGAGTAACTGTTTGTAGAGTCGTTCATCTTCCTCTTTAAAAACATTAAATATCACCTTTATCTTTGATTTCGTCTTTTCTTTATATTGTTTCACCGTCTGTACTGCAAGCTCAGCAGCTTTTTATTTGGAAACATAAATACACCGGTTGAAATACAACAAAAAGCTATACTCTTTACTTCATTTTCATCAGCTATCCTAAGACACGATTCATAGCAAGATGTCAGTAAACGCTCATGTTCCTTTGTCAGCCTTCCCTGTACAATCGGGCCAACTGTATGAATCACATAATCACAGGGCAGATTAAACGCCGGGGTGATCTTTGCCTGCCCTGCCGGTTCTTCCTGTCCCTGCTTTATCATCATATCATTGCAATAGTTTCGAAGCTGAATTCCTGCATAGGTATGAATGCAATTATCAATACAGTTATGGCAAGGCTGATAGCAGCCTGTCATACCGCTGTTGGCTGCATTTACGATTGCTCCCACTCTAAGTCTTGTAATATCCCCCTTCCAGATAAAAAGATCAGGTTGTATCTCTCTGATATCTGCCAATGTGACAATACCTTCTTCTCATTTTCCTCTGAAAGGTACGCATCCTGAATCTGCAAAAATGCGTGGTCCATTTCCCCCGGCATTCTTATATTCATAAGCGATCTGAGCAGCATTTTCTGCTCACTTGCGTCTTCCGGGATCTGCATGTTCTCATACTCTGGTCGCTCTTTCAGCAATCCTTTAATTAAATATTTTCTTCTGTCATCCTGATTCATTTCCTGATCACCGCTTTCACCGGACAGTTTTCATAACAGTTTCCACAGTGCAGACAGTGCTCCTGCCGAATAACAAAAGGTGTTCCCTTCTCAATACATTTCTGCGGACAATGTTTCCTGCATGTCCCGCAGCCGATACAGGATTCCGTTATGTAATATCCCTTTTCCTTTATATTAACATTTCCCAGAATATATGTCTTGCGGAAAATTGGATTTATGCCAAGAGTCAAGCGGATATTCGCAAGATATGGCTGTTCTTCAAAAATGATATTTATCCATTTTTCTGTTCGTTTTCCGTTACTGCGTAAGCCTTTCCGGACAAACGAATCATTTCTTTATATTTCGTATAGGCAAGAATCTGCACCCTGCCATCATCCATTAATTCTTTACAAAAATTTTTACCTCTGGCGGTGAAAAAATAAATCGCGAATTTTGAAGCGATTCAGCCATTCGCGCTTGATCAGTGAATGAAATGATTCAATGCAGGCATTATCCCATGGATAAGCTTTTTAGAATAACTGCACTGCATGTTTGCAGTGACACGTTTGTATTCCTTTGAAACATACTGTACGCCGCGATCGGAATGCATAATCAATGGTTCTTCGATTTTTCGTCTTGCCTTAGCTTTGTTTATTGTTTCGATCACGCAGGACACCTCTAATGTGTTTGACAGCGTCCAGGCAATGCTTTTCCTGGAATATAAATCCATAATACTGGTCAAATAGACGAAGCCATCTATCGTCCAGATACAGGTAATGTCAGAACATCAAACTGCATTTGGCCGTTCTGGATTAAATTGTTCATCAAGGATGTTTTGAAGTTTGCTACTGAAATCGGAGTCCCTTGTGGTGATTGTCCACGGCTTTACCCACTGAGCCTTAATGCCCATTTGTTTCATGTACTGCCCAACAGTACGCTCGGAAATAGTTTCTCCTGTTTTGCGCAGCACTTGTGTGATTTTGGGAGCACCGTAATTCTGTTTAGATTTATCGTAAATATCCTTGATTTTGGCTTTTACTGATTCCCGACGCTTTTCAGCATTGGAAAGAACATGCTTCAGCCATGCGCGATAGCCAGAACGTGAAACGCCAAGTATTTTCAACATTCCGGAGACAGAAACACGGCGTTTAGCTTGCGGGCTGCTTCTGCCTTCTCAGTAACTTCGAGGTAAATGGCTTCCGTCATTTTCCCAGAAGGTTGATGGCTTTTTTTAATACATCAAGTGCATCCTGCGCATCACGTAGTTCACGCTTTAAACGTGCAATTTCCTTTGCTTCATCAGAAGCATAGTTGCCAGAACCACGGCTCTCAATGTCTCCGGTATCACGCAGTTCTTTCTGCCAGCGAGACAGTGTCTGATGACTGATTCCTAAGTTTGAAGCGCAACCCTGCAATCCTAATTCTCTGTGATCATGATAATACCGGATTGCATCCAATTTAAATTGTTTGTCATAGTGCTTTGCCATAATGAGATCCTCCTTCAGTGCGGTAACTACATAGTACCATAAAATTTGTAATTAGGGATTCTCATTTTGACTTGTACTATTTATATTCTAGCACCAGCTCTTATAAAATTAAATGTGAAAATCTTTCCGAGGATGTTTTGTAGCAAGGATGTCTCTTTGCTTAGACACTGTAACGTGTGTATATATCTCCGTAATATTAATGGAGCTATGTCCTAGCATCTCCTGAATATAACGAATGTCAACATCAGCTTCTAAAAGGCTTGTTGCAAATGTGTGACGGAACATATGAGGCGTTATGTGCTGATCTATAGAGGCTAGAGCGGTATACTTGTTAATCATTCTGCGTACGGACTGATCGGACAGTGCTTTTCCAGATTGATTTATGAAAAAGTTATTGCAGGCTTGCCGTTCTGTGTCAAAGGCATCGTTATATTCTGTTAAAATATTAATCACTGCTTCATTGCCAATTTGGATACGCCGTTCCTTGTCTCCTTTTCCATAGATAAGAATTGTTCCATCGTACAAATTCACATCATTGATTTTTAAAGAACAAAGTCTGATATTCTCATGCCGGTTGCAAATAATAGTTCCGCAACAGCAGCATCTCTAAGAGCATTCCTTTTCTGGTAAGAGTCTTGGCATTTTCCCGTTGCTTGTATATTGTAGACAAAAATGTTTCAACCGCATGTAGAGGGATAGTTTTAGGCAGTATTACGGGTTCACGGAAATGTATCAGTATTTTGCTGAATGGATTATGGTCAATGATATCCTTGTATTCCAGGTAATGGAATAAGGCTTTTACCGATGCTATTTTGCGTTTTACGGTTTTGGGTTTATATTGTTCATGCAGCCGGGCGATATACTGTTCCAATGTTTTGGAAGTAATTTCTGCAATATTGATGATGGAAATTTGTTCAGAAAACTGCCGCAGATCGATTCGATATGCTTTCAGTGTTTTCTCATCAAGACATTTTTGCGAATTGCAGTATCCCAAATAATTGTTAATGACTGTTTCTAAAGTATCCATAGTTCAGATCTCCTTTGTTTTATGTTATTTCAAAAATATATCGTACATTGATTTTGGCTTCTCTGCTACAGCGTGATATTTATTTCCCGGAATAAGAAAAAAGTCTATGTTGTATTCATTAGTTATGTGTGGGGATGAATATGGTTTTCAAACAACCAGTATGATTTTTGCCGATTTTTGACACCTTTTTGCCGTTTTCTGTAAAAATAGGTCATTTTCTGTAAAGGTTCTTGAAAGTAAGAAGATGTTTGGTAACATTAAATAATATGCTTGTTAAAAGTAGAAATATATCCGTAAAAAAATACTGATGATGGTGTTTAGCATATGGGTGCATATGCTAAGATAGATTATTTGAATGCAGTCATTAAATATTGGGTAGATGCTATCAGGAATCATACCGAAAGGTCTGATGTTATGGTATAAAACGGAAGCTAAAAAAACTAAATATGGTTAGAAAACGAGTGGTAAGAAAATTTTACCATTCGTTTTCTGCTTTTTAGGGATAAATCAAAAATTAACCTGTAAATGGTTGGAAAATGATGTGCATTGGGTTGCTTTCTGGGCTAGGACAGAAACTGTCGGTTGCTATGATTTATACAGGAAAAGAGGTGTAAATTATGGAAATTGACAGAAAAGACACCAATATACAGATTGGAAAAAGATTAAAGAGAAGCAAGAACAAACAATGAATAAGGATAAGGCAGAAATTTGCCGCCACGCTTGATGTAACGGAGGAACACTACCGCAAGCTGGAAAGCCGGGACAACTGGGCTGTCTGCTGACAAGATACTGATTTTGTACCATACATATGGGATTGATCCTACCTACCTGATCACCGGAATCAGCAGTAATGTAAAGGATTTCAATTTGGACTACTATGTGGAAAACAGCACCAAAGAACAGAGGAATGAGTTCTTTGACAGGGTACTGGCTTATCTGTCTAAGCTTATCAAATAAGTTTGTGGTAATTCCTGCTTCTGCGCTAGGAGGGATTGCTATGTTAAGAATTGCCGTGTGTGACGACAGCAGGACAGATGTTGAAATGTTGGAAGCTGCTTTTTGATGAGCTTCCTGATTATCCGGTTGAATATGATGTGTATTTTTAGCAGGAAAAGAGCTGCTAATGTGTTCCATGCAGGACAAAGAGAATTATCATCTGTATATCTTTGATATAGAGATGCCGGATATGAATGGTCTGGAGCTGGCAAAAGAAGTGCGTAAAAGGGATGCGAAAGCCCTGTTTGTTTTTCTGACAAGTTATACAAGATACGTCATGGAAGTCTTTGAAGTGATTACATTTGAGAAAATTGGAGTCGGTTCTTTTGAAAGCCATGAATTATCTCAATATGATAAAACAGGACTTTGTCTTTCAATTCCGTAAAAATCATTTCCGTGTCAGTTGTGACGATATTCTGTATTTTGAAAAGAAAGGTCGGCAGGCTGTCATTCACACTCTTTCAGATATCTACAAAACAAACATGACAACAGAAGAAATATGGAAACAGCTTGATGAAAAGGTGTTTACGCATATTCATGTGTCTATATCATCAATTTAGGGCATATCCGGGCAATTGAAGGCGATGAGGTCGTGTTAGACAACGCGGAGCGGCTTCTGATTGCCCGTTACCAAAAACAGGGCTTAAAGGAAAAACACATGGAACTTATGAAAAGGATGGTGTAGCCGATGGAGTTTATCATTCGTTTTATGGTAAATCTGTTCGATTTGGGAATCTTCTGGTATTACTTCCATTGTTTTAAGCAAATGAAGAAGGTGCCCAAAGGGCTTTTTGTTGCATATCTCGTAACAATGGCTGCAATATGGGCAGAGGTAAGCGGACTGGAAAATCCATATCTGAATCTTATCACTTTGTTATCCATTCTTCTGCTGACTACATTTTTCTTTGTGTCAAAGATGTGGATAAGAATTGTGAATATTGTTATTTTTGTGGGAACCGGTATTTTGTTTGAACCAATTGGGCTGCTTCTGCTTCAGGCTGCAAACTATACCTCAGCAGAGGATGGGGCCTATAAATATTATTTTGTGGTGATCTTTGCAGTTTTATCAGGGGAAATGTGCTGTATCTTTCTTTCCAAGCTCATTTCTAAAAGAGGAGTGCGGCTTTCCAAAATTCCGAAAGAGATAATTACCGTTCTTGTTATGGTCTTTGTCTTTGCAGTTCTGAACTGCTGCTTCATAATTATTCTGTCTTTGGAATCAGGTAATCTTAAGAGCTTTATCATGTGCATCAGCATCCTTGTTTCCATCGTGTTGACTTATTATTTTATGCTTTACATAATGGAGAAGTTTAATTATCTTATGCGTAAGCAGTATGAGGATGAGATGTACCGTGAGGAGATGTTCTATAAGGAAATTTATTACAATGAGGTGGAAAAACGGAACGAGTGTGTGCAGAACCTGAAGCATGATCTGAAAAATAAGTTGTCGGAACTTTATCATCTGGCGGAAAAAAGAGATTCAAAAGCTCTTGTGGAGCAGATGGGAGACTTGTGTCAGGAGTTGGGGAAGATTGATGAGAGAATTTATACAGATAATCCGATTGTAGACTCTGTTCTCCGGATTAAATTTGGTCTGGCAAAATCAGAGGCATAGAGATAGATACTGCTGTCCGTATCCCCAGGCAGATGCAGCTTGAGCGTGGGATATTGGTGTGCTGTATGGAAACCTGCTGGATAATGCCATTGAAGCCTGTCGAAAGGTCCCGGAGGGAAAACGGTTTATCCGGCTGAAAAATAAGTATCAGTCCGGTAAGCTGCTTTTGGTAATCACAAATAGTAAGACAATGGAGAAGAATGAAAGCCTGAAAACCACTAAAAAAGACAGTTATAGTCACGGGCGGGGAATTTTGAGTGTGCAAAGAGTAGCGGAAAAGTATAACGGAACTGCTGGATTTACTGATAAAGGAGAGGCTTTTGAGGCTTCGATTATGTTTTATGGGATAGAAGTGGGGTGAATCGTGTACTGGCTTCGACAAAGGAGGATAGGAAACGACAAAGTATTACATTTAACCAGCAATTTGTTACACTTGAAAAGCAATGAATAAAATCAGTATGGGATTGAAAATGCTATAACTGTTGCCGGAAATCTTTTGGCTTCCGTGATATTTGGCATTATAACGGGGAGACTGGGCGATGTTCTGGTCTTCCTGTTTTTTTACGGCACACTTCGGAGCTTTAGCGGAGGCGTGCATTGTAAAAGCAAAGCAGGGTGTTTCTGTCTGTCAATGGCAATCCTGTTGATCCCAATCTATACCAGTGAGTGGATAATGGGAATAGTAAACACCCCCGTGCTTATTATAATCGGGATCATGGCGGTTGTGGCGATACTGATATTAAGCCCGGTGGAGAGCATCAATAAACCGCTGGATGATGAGGAAAGAAGATTTTACGGGAGAGTGAGCCACTGCATTGTTGCATTGCAGGTTTGTATTCTTGCATTGCAGGTTTGTATTCTTGCATTCCTGTTCTGCTTGGGCAAAAAAGAATATTTTTATGCCGGATACAGCAGCCTGATTTTGGTGGCTGTATTTATGGTAATTGGGGAAATTTTAACAAAGCGTTACATTTAACCGACCTACTGTTACAGTTTGCCAAACTTAATGGTATTTTCTGATATACTGCTAAAGTCAGAAAGGGCGGGCTATGCGTAACGGAGAAAACTTGTACGAAATAATAGCCGGTAACATCAGGAGGAAACGGAAAAGGTTATCCCTGACGCAGGCAAAGCTTGCGGAGCGGGCAGATGTATCCATAGATACTGTCAAAAGTATAGAAAACGGAAGGAGGGCAATGAGCCTTGACACTTATTTGAACATAGTGCAGGCATGGGAGACTTCACCGCTTGCTCTAATGAGCCGGGAACAGCCGGAACAGTACATAGAGCGTTTTATTTTTATGATGAATCGGTGTAACGAAAGAGAAATAGAGTTCGCTCTGCATATGGTGGAGCAGCTTCTGAAGGGGCAGGATAACTATTTGAGTAAATAGTGTCCTGCCGCATTACGATATCTCTTTTGACAGTTTTTCGGCAAGATAAGCGATGACTTCCTCCACAGTTGGACTGTCTCCTTCACATGGAAAGTTATTCCAGAAGCGTTGTGCTTTCGGATCGCTGCTTTTCATGGCATAGGAAACAGCCCGCCCAATTTCGGATTTAACTTCCTCCGGCGTAATGCTTCTCTTTTTGCGATAATCTTCAGATTTTTTTCAATCTTTTGTTTTTTCTCTGGGCTCATGGTTTTATAAAATTCCTTCCTTAATCTCTAATACTATCATACAACATTAGAATGATCTTGCGAGTTTTTTTCTATGCCCGCAGGGTTTGTTTTTTTTATTTTATCAAAAATATGCAAAAACATGTGTGGGAAAGGTGTACGATGTTCCATTTAAAATAGTGGGTGTAGTCACTCTGATTGTTGTTGAGCCTGCGGTACAATACTTACAGCTTAAGCAATACATAAGACGTCAGAAAGAGTAATCAATGCAGTATTTGACAAGAAAGCTGTTGGTGAGCGGATTAAGGCAATTAGGCTCCGTAATGGGATGACACAAAGTAGGTTGGCGGAGGAACTGGACTATACCAGTGAACGTCAGTTGCAGAGGATTGAGAGCGGGGAAACTTCCTGCTCTGTGGATAAATTGATGGAACTGGCACAGATTCTCGGAGTGAGTACGGATTATTTGCTGTTTGGATATGAGAGTGCCTGTAGAGATGACATGGAAAAGTATATGTCAGGAAAATTAGACAGGGAGAAAGAGTACATATGCCGGGTACTGGATGCTGTGGTATCGAATATGGGTGTGTTGTTAAATGGGGAGTGACGAAATGCTGACGAAATTTGTAGAATATGATTGATTTTTTGGGGGATGTGTGGTACAATTTTAAAAAAAATAGTGATATCTATAAGAAGTGTTTTGAACCTATAGATGAACAAGAGAGTTGTACGGATGACAGTATAAAAGAGATAATTAGGAAATATTAGAAAGGTATGGATATGGAGTATCAGGAAATACATTCAGAAATTTTCGATGATATAGTGGAAGACATCAAACAAAGAAATCTTTCAAGGAATAATATGCCAAAATTATTGTGGGGACAGGACTTTCTGTGATTTATGGTGTTCCGGGGATGAAGGAATTAGCAGAGCACTTGGCAAAAGAAATTGCACAGTCAAGTGATGAACATTTGAAAGAAATTTGGAAGAATCACTGTGATGAAATAGAAGCAAATGGCTTAGAGGCAGGTTTGGCTAATCTTGCACAAAATGAAAATGAGTTAGTAGATGCGATTAAGCCGATAACAGCAAAGTTTATTTTGGAGAGTGAGGAAAAACTTCACAGAACGATTTATGAAAAAGATACTGGTTTTTGCAGGCTGCTGAACTATTTGAGTGGTACGGTTAGTGTCGATAAAAAGATAATTGATATTATGACACCAAACTATGACCGGATTATAGAGGTTATATGTGACAAGTTGGGGATAGGCGTTATCACAGGATTTTACGGGAGCCTGTATGGAAATTTAGTAGAAATCTGTTAAAACAGCCAACAGAAGTATATAATTGTAAGAATTATTCATGGATCAGGCTTTTTAAGCCTCATGGCTCCATAAATTGGATTAGTGAGAATGGAAAAGAATACCTAACAAATGATTATGAAATTCTAAAAGAAAAAAGCAGAATATATTGAGATTGTAACACCTGGAAGTTCAAAGTATAAGGTAGGAATGACAAACAATACGTTTCGATGTATGAGAGAAGAATTTAATGAGCTGTTGAATCCGAGGGATAATTATTCGCTTTTAATATATGGATATGGATTTAATGATGATCATTTTGATACTGCACTATTTGACAGTTTTCAGAAGAATGTCCTTATTTTATCAAGGGATGTTAAGCCGGATATAATCAATAAGGCACTGGAGAAAAAGAACATTACTGTATTTATCATGAGGATGATAGAGAATATATGATTTATAAGTCGAAAAAATACACAATAGATATGCCAGTGTGGGATATTAATCAATTTGCTGATTTGTTTATAGGATAAAAGGGGTGATTTTATGGCGGGAAATATTAATGATTGCTTGGCAGACACAAATTGCATAGGTATGGTGGAAAATGTAGACACCAGAAAAGTTGTGGTAGGGGTTGAAAATGAAGGAGTACTAAATACATTAAAAATCAACGATATTGTTGTTTTGGGTGGAAGTAATTCTGATGAGAAGCTGATTGGAATTTTGACTAAGGTGACAAAGAAGAAAGTTGAATTTGATGAAACAGAGCAGACCGAAGACCTATCGTATTCAAATAACTGCTGTGTCATTAATTTGGTGGGAAGTTTTTACAATAAATATGGTGCCGGAAGTGAGAATAAATTCAAAAGAGCAATTAATACATATCCTGAAATAAATAGTAAAGTATATCAGGCGAATGAACCGCAATGCAGATGATAATGAATGCTGTGAGTGGCAAGGCGGCAGAGAGTAAAAGTTTAGAAATCGGACATTTTGCCAGCAATAAGGATGTGGCGGCAATATTAGATGGCAACCGTTTCTTTCAACGACATGCATGTATTGTTGGCAGTACAGGAAGTGGAAAATCCTATACAGTTGCCCGTGTATTGGAAAAAGCCAATCAATTACCATATGCCAATATGGTCGTTTTCGATTTGCATGGGGAATATAATGAGTTATCTTATGCAGATCAGATCAAGATTTGTGATGAACCAGGTGGTTTACACATTCCATTATGGTTTTTCAATTATGAGGAAATTCATTCATTGTTTGTAGAATCATCAGAAGGGACATCAACTAATCAAAGGGCGGCGGTAATCAATTATATTTTGCAGAAGAAAAAGGAATATATCAAAAATAACATGAGTGCTGTTTCAGAAGAAATAGTCACTGCTGATACACCGGTTCCTTTTTCAGCAAAGGAACTAATAGAATATCTGGAGAATCAGAATATTTTAGAAGTCGATACTGGAGAGGTCTATAAATCAGGCGATAGTAAGGGACAGGCAAAGACGAAGAAAGGGCAGTACTATGACAAATTAACCAACTTGATTACCCGTCTGAGAACAAAGATGGATGATAAAAAGTATGGATTTGTATTTAATGAAGAGGATACAACGCAGGCGGATTATCTAAATCAATTTGCTGCAAGGATTATGGGGAACGATAAATATCGAATTAAGGTTATAGATTTATCAGAGGTTCCATCCGATATGTTAGCAATTATCATTGGTATTGTCACTCGTATAATATATGATATACAGTTTTGGATGACTCCGGCAAAAGATGAGGTACGTCATCCGTTGGTGCTGGTGTGTGATGAGGCTCATATTTATATGTCTAATGACATGTCAAAAATGAAAGCGGTAGAGAAGAAATCCCTTGAAATTTTTGAGAAGATTGCAAAAGAGGGAAGAAAATATGGAATCGGGCTGCTGGTAGTATCTCAAAGACCAGCAGAATTAAATACAACAATCATGTCTCAGTGTAATAATATCGTCAGCCTAAAGGTAACTAATGACAGGGACAAATCGGCGGTGGCGGCAATGCTGACAGATTCGTTAGTGGGCATTGTGGAAATGCTTCCCAATCTGGATGTTGGTGAATGTGTTGTTGTTGGCGATGCAATTATGTTGCCGTCAAAGATTATCCTAGATAAGCCGAAAGAAAAGCCCAAGAGTGCAACTATAGATTTTTGGGATCGGTGGTACGATGGAAAACAGACTGTTTTGATATTGATGCGGCAACGTTGAATTTAATAAAGCAGTCGAGAGGATAAGGAACTAATAAAAAGTGAAAGATAATCCGGTATTATCTGTTGACTATGATCGAAATAAGGGGAAATCCTAGATTAACCATTGAAAGAGAACAGAAATTATGTATGATATTGATTGGACCAAAATAAGAAATGATTCGATAGGTTTTGAAGAATTAGCAAGAGAATATGTAAAAGATGTTTTTCATTTCCTTATGGGAAGTGGAAAGAGACATCTACTACACATGATGGTAACAAAGATGCATATACGATTATTATAGGATTTCATCCCAATCTATTAGAAAATGAAGTTTGGTGGATGGAAGCCAAGTACTCTACTGAACGACTTTATCTATCACGCTTTAAGCTAGATGCAACCATTGTAAGTTCTATATTTAATCGTTCTGTGAGAAAGATTATTTTTGTGACCAATATAGACATTAAAGCCAAAGTAATATCTGATGTTCGAACAGCACTTTATAACGGAACTTCCTGCAAGGAGGCATATTTTTTGTACGAAGAAAGCATTGGAGTTCTGGTTATATAACAACCCTGACATATATAAGACTTATTTTGATGCCCCATTGCTACACCCTTCTGGTTCGAAAGATTTATTTGTTTCAGAGGATATAAACATATATTCTACCGTGAATAAAATGAGAGATGTCACATCATTGAACAATCTAGTAACAAATAAGCTTTATGAAGCGCATTTTAAACTTGTTTCTAATTGCAATCAAAAAATCACAATATCATCTGCCAGTAAAGGAATAAAAAGAATATCGGCATCCTCTGTTAATATCCAACAGGGAGAAAACTCGCTAGTTGTAAAATTTAAAGTAGAGGATATTTTTTTAAATTATAAAAAGCATTCTATTGATGGGATAGAAGAAAATAACCTTTGTCTTTTTAAAATCAATAAAAAATATTTCTGTAATAACGCAATATCCTCTAACTATTTTGAAGAACGAAAAGACGCAGATAAAGATTGCTTCACAGAC
>ENA-OQCX01001075-OQCX01001075.1-human-gut-metagenome-genome-assembly--contig:-NODE-1075-length-13215-cov-6.400520_pt1 | contig 13215 bp, 15 predicted proteins | sample MGYA00242762_ERZ504587 | MGnify/ENA primary metagenome ERZ504587 (study PRJEB26092, sample SAMD00036337) | human gut metagenome | host: Homo sapiens | study: EMG produced TPA metagenomics assembly of...
AAAGAGCGATGAAAGTCAGATCTACATCTGGACTTTTAGTACATACGATGGGCAAAATTGCCATCGCATTCATTTATCTAATTTTCTAAAACAAGGAATCAGAGTTCAACTACTGATTCGCATTAATTATACAAATTTAAAACGATTGGAACCTCAGATTGGAGCTATTAAAGCTCCAATAGATTATGTACATGGTAGTGTCTTGGATAATTCGATTATTTTGGGGTTTGAAGATACATTGGAAATTCATGAAGGTTTTTCTTTTATGATAAAGACATTTAGTTCATATTATAAATCACATAATGTGAGGAAAAAACTTTGGATGCTGACGAGATAATATTTTTTGGGCATTCTTTAGGTAAAGTAGATTATCACTATTTTGAAGATTTGTTTAAATATCAGTCTCAACCTGAAAGAGCAAATCAGAAATTGAGGCTTCGGATTTTTACTAAGGATGAAAATTCACGTATTAGCATTTTGTTAAGATTGAGAGAGATGAATAATAAACGGACTGACTTACTGTATGATTTATGTGATTTTAAAATATACAAAACAGAAAATGATGGAAAAGAAATAGAGCAATATTTTCATGAATTGAAAGAAAGATTGACTGACTTGGAAAACGGATAATTTGTTAACAATGAGCACTAATAAATATATATTTCATTTAAATTGTATTATAGAATGAGGAAATGTTTGTTTTTGATGCTGATGTTCATCAGTATGGGAGTAGTAGCGCAAAAACCTTATAAAGTATTCTGTGAATTAGTTGGTACGGGAAAACTTTTGAGCAATAAGGTCTCTGTTACGATTGATTTTGGACAAGAAACAAGTTTTTGGACTGGAGCGTCTAAACAACATTTGGTTGATAATAAAGGCAAAAAAATTCAATTCAACTCAATGGTAGATGCTATGAATTATATGGGAAAACGTGGTTGGGAATTTGAACAAGCCTATGTAGTGACGACTAATCAGCAGAATGTGTATCATTGGCTTCTGAGTAAGGAGGTTACTCAAGATGAATCGATAGGTGAGGGAATTAATACAAAGCAGGATTTTGATGATAATCAAGAATCTAATAAATTAGAGGAATCTGATAAAAAGAAGGATTCTCATAAAAAAAGACGGAAAATAACAGATGATGTTTATAACTAATGATATGGAAAGCGGAGCAAAAAACTCCGCTTTTCTTTTGTTGTTTCAAAATAAACTCCCATCTTTGCAGTGCATTCCATTTTGAATAGGCGGAGATTGTTCGCCAACTTTTGCCGTTGGCATTTTTTATGCCTATGGATCAACTATAAGTTCCGACCCCCGTGTGGAGCGTTAATGCGCCCACTGCCTATTCAAGGTGGAATGCAACGGGAAAGCGGAACTTTCTTTGTTTATAAGTTTTTCCGATTTTTTGGAGAAGGTTCCCTTTCCCGTCTTTAATAACATATTGTTTCATTTTAATTGCATTCCAAAATGAAAGAACTAACTATCGGTACGCAGTCCGTACCTGCTCCACACATATCCGTGGGCGAATCTGTTAATGCTCTTACCGAGCAAGTCAATAACCTCCAGCGTCGCTACTACCGTGCTTTGGCTCCCGACTGCGAAATAAAGACCGCAGCCGACAAATGGTATTTCCGTGCCATCGGCTGGACGTGCGCCAGCCTGGTGTTCCCGCCGCTGGTCATCGCCGTTGCATTGTGCGTTTATAAGGCAAAGAAGTGCCGGAAAGGGGGTGAGGTATGACTAAAGACGAATACATCGCATTCCTGGAAAGCGAAAATGCGCGATATTACAAAGAAATCCAGCAACTTACTTATGAAAAAGGGCTTCTTAAGGGTAGGCTTATGGGGATATATGAGTGCAACCCTAGGCTGGGCATGGAAGTCATAAAGGGAGGCAAATATTATGCATTGGTACAGAAAGGAGGCGTGAGATGAGTGAAGCTGCAAAGAATAGCAAGAATATATACCGGATGGAATATCAGCTTGAGGTCCCGGTATCAGCTGGGTTGAAGCCATTGTTCCAACAGATTGAAGAAATACGGTCTGAATTGGGTATAGAGCCTTCGGCTGATGATTTCTGTGTGTTGTTTCCGTATGAAAAAAAATATATTCAATATTGTGCCAAAGCTTTGATATATTATTCTCGAGAGGATGCCTTATTGGTTCTGACTGGAGGCATGAGCGAAGAGGATTACATCATGCGCCATATATGTTCGGCTACAGATGCTGACGGCAAGGTTCTGACGCATGAGATGGTGGTTTGGATGACTTTGCCGTAGAGGATATTTTCTAAGAAACATTTTTTTTTACATTTGAGAAGCCGGTGGTCCGTGATGGATAGCCGGTTTTTTTGTGTCCTTTTTTGGATAAGTGGTCTGGGGTACTTTTGCAGCATGGGAGCACATGCAGAACGATTATCGCAAAATAATAACCGCAGCAGCTGGTGGAGCAAGAAGAACCGGCTGGCTGATAGGTTTCCGCTGGACATCACGATAGAGGGTGATACCGGCATTACGCAGCAGTTCGAGCGGCAGCAGGATGCGAAAGCGGTTGCGGCATTCAATGGTCGGATACGCGCCTGGGGAAAGAAAGTGAACGAGGCGTTGCAGGCGAGCGTATCGAAATGGATTGATGAAGATAAAAAGCTTTCGGCATCCATTAGGCAGAATTACCGGCATTGGGGCAAGGTGCCGGCTAAAGGCGAGGAGATTACGAGCATCGGCTTCGGATTCAATGCCGATGGGCTTTATGTTCATCTGGGTGTAGGCCGTGGATATAATATGGAGGGCGGTACACGGGTAATCACCAAGAAAAGCAACAAGGATTGGAACCGGGAGCCGAAACCTTGGTTTAATCCCGTGATTGAACAGCATATACCGGAACTTCAGCAGATAGTGGTGGATTATTGCGGTTCGCTGTTCATTAATACAACGAGAATTTATATCAATAGATAGTTATGAGTGAGATAAAGAAGATAGGCAGTTTCAGTTTTGTGGATACGGCTGCCGGGCAATATGCTATTAACATGAACTGGAGCCAGAGCATGAGTCAGTTCTTTAATGCTGGCTCGCAGGACTGGGACGGTGACCCGGTATCGGTGGCCGGTGTACGTGTGGTTCCATGGGGCCCGGACAACAATATGCCGAATGCCATCCGTAACTTGCTGGAGAAGAACAACCTGGGTCCCGGTATTCTGGACCGTAAGGTGGGGTTGCTGTATGGGCAGGGGCCGATGCTTTACCGGGTGAAGATTGAGAATAACGAACGCATCCAGGAATGGATGGAGGATGCCGAGATTCAGGAATGGCTGGATAGCTGGGACTACAAAGGGTATATACGTGACAACTTGGTTGAATACACGCACATGAACGGGCATTTCACCAAGTATTATATGGGCAAGGGAGTGCGTATCGGCCGCCCATGGGTGCAGCGATTGGAGTCACTGCACAGCGAAGAAAGCCGTCTGGTGTGGCCGGAGAATGACAGCCGTAGGCTTGAGGATGTCACGGAATACCTTACCGGTGATTTTGATTCCTTCAAGAGCCGCACGTTCCGCAAGTACCCGGCTTTTGACAAATGGAATCCGACCCGGCACGAAACTGCCATTAAATACCATTGCATGCGGAGTTTTGGCCGCAGTATGTATGCGATTTCCTGCTTCTATGGGTCGGTTCCCTGGCTGGAGAACGCGAACAACCTTCCGGAAATCATCAAGCACCTGAATGAGAACATGATTGCAGCCGCGTATGTGGTGCATTCTCCGCAGGAATACTGGAACCAGAAACATGAGCTGATTATGGCCATGCACGAGGATTGGGATGAGACGAAGATTCAGAAGGAAATGGAGCGGCTGAAGGATGAACTGACCGAAACTATTGCCAATGTGATGGCTGGCAAGAAGAATGCCGGCAAGTTCTTCAGCTGTGTCGACTTCGTGGATGCCGACGGTAATGCTCAGAGCTGGAAGATAGAGCCTATCGAGATGAACATCGACAAGTACATCGAGGCGCAGGCGAAGATTTCACGCATAGCGGACAGTTCCACTACCAGCGGTTTCGGACTTCTCCGGCATTGGCCAACATCATCATTGACGGCAAGAGTGACAGCGGCAGCCAGATGCTCTATGCATTGAAGATATTCTACGGGGCTGACACGCAGATTCCCGAGGATATCGTACTGGAGCAATCAATGATGCCATCCGTATTAATTTCCCGCATAAGAAGGGGATTTTCCTCGGTATTTACCGGAAGGTTATCAACAAGGAAGAGAATGTATCGACGCCGGACAGGGCGGCAAAACAAGTATAGGCATGAGACAGAAGGATATTGAATTCCCGGACTGCTGGGAAGAGGTGAAGCCGTTGGAGTGGCTGCACCTGCTGAAGAACCGGGAGAAGCTGATGATGAAACCGGGCATCAGCTTGCTGGACGTGAAGCGCGAGTGGTGTGCGTATGTACTGAAGAATAGGGGATATGTCTTCCGTTCAAAGGTGCAGGATATGCTGCTGGTGGACCATCTGGCCGAGACATTGGCATGGATGTGGAGAATGGAGGGAGACGCTGTGGTACTGGCGTATGACTCGACTGTGAATCTGATACCGGAATGGCGCTATCTGCGCGGTCCGATGAGTCATGGGGCGGATTTGGCTTTTGGTGAGTTCCGTCATGCGGTGGCTGCGGTCAATAGGTATAATGTCGGACATGATCCGGTAGACTTGCAGGCATTGTGTGCCATCCTCTATCGTCCTCCGGTGGAGAAAAAAGGCTGTGTAGAGCGTGAGCCTTCCGTGAGCAATATATGGGCAGATACATGGGGCTTGTGGAGCACATGCCGGTGTGGATGAGATGGGGGATTTATGCCTGGTTCTCCTACTTCTGTGAATACTTGTTTTCCGGAACTTTCATCATTGACGGACTGGAACTGTGCTTCGGACCGGTATTTTCCCGTGGAAGGGACAAGGATGCCCGGCAGAATGATGTGCAGAGCCTGGGCATGAACTCGATACTCTTTTCTGTGGCCGAAAGCGGAGTGTTCGGCAATGCGAGGGCTACCGATGATACGCTGTTGCTGCGTGTGATGATGAAGTTGCTCGATGATAGGCAGCGGGCAGACGAACTGATGAGGAATCTAAAAAAATGATGTTATGATATTCAACAAAGACGGCCAAGGTGCCAAAGAATTGCGTGAGTTGACCGCCAACTATTACGCTAACAATGATTTCACCAAGGTTATCGGTGAGATAGAGCTGGCTACTGAAGAACTGGCGCAGTTGGTCGGTAGCAAGGTGATAGAACTGGCAGAGAGCTATTATCTCAATCCGGAGAAAGAGGGTACTGATACCGGGATTGTACGCAAGGTGCAACGGCCGATTGCGCTGTTGGCCACATTGCGGCTGTATCAGAAGAATGACCTCAGCCATGAGGATGACGGGCGCAAGTTCAAGGTGGCTACCGATGGCAGCGAAAAACTGCCCTGGGAGTGGCAGTTGGACCGTGATGACGCGCTGCATCTCGAAGAATACTACAAGGCGGTGGATGTGCTGATTCGTTATCTGAATGACAAGGAACTGAAAGAGTGGACGGATAGCGACATGTATAAGTCTGCTCAGATGTTGATAATCCGTAATGGGGGTTCTTTCGATACCTATTTCCCGATAAATAAGAGTGAGCGTATGTTCCTGCTGCTTCTGCCTTTCATCAGAGAAGCCCAGCAGTTGACGGTGAAGCGGGCATACGGTGCCGGTTGGGAGGCACTGCTTGCAGAAAGTTCGGTACCGGAGACGGACGCGCATTTCGCAGCATGCAAGGCGGTGGCGTTGTTGGCCATGAGCATGGCGCTTCGTCGCTTGTCTCTGGGAGCGATACCGGGGGGAGTAATCCGCAGGTTTGTGGCCGAAAGCGGTATGAATGCAAGTGAACCGGCATCGCTCAATGATGTGGAGCGTGTGGCCGGATGGATGGCAGACGATGCTGCCACTTGGATAGATGAGATGAAGCGGGCGCGTGACGGTAGTATGATCGATTACGAGCTGCTGCCGAAAAATGACCGTAGAAACAAATATTGTCGTTTATGAATGTAATACAGAGACCCAGGGCGCGGGAGTTCTGCGCCACCATGCAGGACTACATCATTGACACGGATGTGACCATAGCCTTTGCCATAAAATATGGCGGTAAAAAGATACTTGATGAAGAATATGTACCGGATGCCGACAACCAGGTGCGAATCCGAGGGCTGGGCAAGTTCTGCGAATTGGCATTGTGGGGCGTGTGGTGCCTGGACTATGCACCGCAGAGCACCGCTTCGGGGACGTTCACCTTCCTTATCAACGAGACAGAAGACGCGCAGAGCTACGTGATGTTCAGCCGGATGCAGACCCGGAAGGATGCCGCTTCTCCGGGAATACTGAGTGAGGTGGCTGCCAAGGTGACACGTATGGGGGCCAAAGAGTATGTGAGTGGTTATCCGCAGAATGGAGGATATGACATAACGGCCTTTTTCAATGACGGCAGCCAGGAGAGCAAATCATTCCCGGTATCTTCTTCGGAGCCTTTCACGGTGGATGTGAGTCCGGATACTGTGCTTCCCGGTTTTTCTAAATCGGACATAGCCAGTTATACGGTGGCCATGCTCGGAGGCTCCATGCAGTTTTACGTTGATGGTACAAGGTATGTGGATGTATGGTGTTTCCGTTTCAAGAATGTGTATGACATGCCTGAGACTTTAACGGCTACCGGTGAACTGAAACTGACCGGAAATAACGAGAGTGATGCAGCAGCCATGTACGGGGTGCAGCGCAAGTTCGGTGTCAAGGTTACTGATGAATACACGGTCAACTCCGGCAGCATCATGTTGCAGAGTGATTATAAATTATGGCACAACATGCTGAACGCACAAGAGGTGGAGATTCTTGTGGATGGCGAATGGCTGCCTATTGTGATTACGAAACAGAAGTTTGAACGCTCCTTCAGGCGTAGCGTCTTGAAGGCGGTGGAGTTCAGCTTCACCATGGCGAATCCTGAACAGAATAATTTGATAGGGCTATGATAAATATACAGAGATATAGGGAGATGCTGGTAGAACTGAAAGAGCGCATCAATAAGGTCAGCCGGACGAAGATTGACGGGACAGTGATTGCCGTCAGCGAAAAGCATCTTGTCAAGAAATTGAGAGACTGTACGGGGTTGATGCTGTGTGCCAACTACCCGGATGCAGTATCGCAGGGCAATGAAGACAATTATCGGGAACGGAATAGCTTGTTGTTGTTCCTGATTGAGAAGGTTCCGTCGGGTCAGGAGACCGACGAAGAGGAACTGCTGCATTATGCACGCATCCAGCAGGTCATGCAACTGCTTAAAACCAAACTCCGGGAGATGGATTTCTTTTGTGGAGAAGTGGAGGGGGCAGAGAGTATGACAGTGGAGTGGGAGTACGATGTGTTCGGCGGCTGGAACGGAATGAGTATAGGACTTAACTTGGTTGATTATGACTGAATTGTTTATTGACGGTGTACAAGCCGTACTTCCGAAGGATTTTTCCATTCAGGTGAAACGTGAGAATCCGTTGATTACCAAGAATGGAGAATATACCTACGAGATAACATTGCAGCTGACTAATGCTACCAATGCGGAACTGTATGCGCATTTGAACCGGTTGAACAGCGTGCAGGAGGTGAAAACCAAACGCGCTGCCATATTGGTAGCTGACAATAGGGTGTATTGCAACGGTACGGAGATTATTACCGGTTGGACCGATGATACGGTATCGCTCCAGATTGCGAGCGGCAATTCCGAACTGAATTATTTTGTCGGCGGTGACTTGCTGATTGGAACTCTGGAAATGAAGCGGACGGATGTACTGACGACGGATATGTTTCCCCATATTGAGAAAACCTATCCGGAAGTGGAGTATTGTCTGGCGCCGGTACTTGACCAGGATACCGGAAATATACACAACCAGTGGTGTGTCAAGGCAGAGGCAGGTGCAGATAACCGGAATTTGGGTACGGATGATATGTCCGATGTGACACCGCAGCCTTATTTGTGCGCTTACATCAAGGAGCTGATGAGGGCACTCGGATATGGGTTGACGGAGAACCAATTGGAGAATACGGTATATAAGGATGTGTATATCTGTCATACGGTACCAACGGTATTGTGGAACAAGATGCTGCCGGGCTGGAGCGTGAAGGATTTCCTTGAGCAGGTGGAGCGGTTGTTCAATGCTGTATTTCTGGTTGACAACCGCAAGCGTACGGCCAGGCTGTTGCTGAGAGGGAACTATTTTACCGGAGGTACTTCCGTATACATGTGCAGTAATGTAGAGGATTGTGTATGAGGTGGAGGTTGAAGAGCCGGATATTGAAGATCCTGCTTTCTCGAATGTAGCATATAAGGTGGAGGATTCCGAGTTCTGGAGATGGAATGTTTTGCCGGAGGCGGTTAAAAAAGGGGCGAAGAGAGAGAATATCCCGGAGGATATACCGACCGACATGCGAAGCATTACGGGATGGTTCAGTGACGAATCCCATAAAAAGCCGGATACTATCTATACACACGAGGCTGATGGCAAGGAATATGTGTATCTGCGTGACTGGGTGGATGAGGATGGAAGACGTTCATCTCCGGTGTTTGTCATGGTGGATAGATTTGCCGGCATTGAACGCGAAGGTGTTTCCAATACCGTAGAACTGGAGATGGTTCCCACAGCTTTTCAAAGTGTTGGAATCAACTATTATGGCGGTGGAGGAAGGGGAGAGGACACTACTCTTTGGATTTATCTTCCTTCCTTATCCGGTAATGGCAATGCGGATAAAACAGAACCGGCACTGAGTATTGAAGAGCAAATTCAGAATGGCGGAGGAGAAGAAACGGAATCAAAACGTGGTATCTGCCTGGCACTCTATACGGGATTGCAAGGCTTAAGTGTCGTGTACAATGGCGTCTCTATGAAATATCCGGTTCCTTATATAGATGAATATACGAAAAACCATACATCCAGAGATGAGTCTTGGTGGCAATATGTTAGGACAAACAGTATTGGGGCAAGTTTGTGCCTGAATGTGCTTGACGGGTTGCTGTATCAGACTAACTATGATATTGACTACACTAAAGCGGTGAAGGTCCAGAGCCATGACCCGAATGTATATGCTGCTTACCAAGTGTTTGAGATACGCAACAAGCGATATGTCTGCAAGGAGATGGAATTCACATTGGATGCGTTCGGTCGTAAGGGAGCCTGGACCGGTACGTTCTATCCCATCCGTATCAGCGATACTGAGGCTGATGTCCGGTGGATATTGGCTGATGGCCGTTGGCGTGACGGAGGGGTGTGGCTGGATAATGGCCGTTGGCTTGACGGATAACACTTTTTGTTCATAAGTGCTGGCCTGGTAGTCCGTGATGGATTGCCGGGCTTTTTCATGTCCTTTTTCAAGGTGACGCTTGAAGATACCTTTGTCCTGGATTAATAGGTAAAGATATGGCGGTTAACATACAAGACTTTAGAATGGCAATCCGGATTGATAATTCGGAGGCGAAAGCGAAGTTTGACGAGACCAAACGGCAGATTGATGCTGTCAAGGCTGAAATGGCGAAACTGCGGGCAGAAGGGAAGGAGAATTCAGCGGAATACAAGGAGCAGAAAGAGAATCTGGATAAACTGAATGCCGCGCTCGCCGTTCAACGTATAGAGGCTGGAAAGACTGCATTGTCTTACTCGGAATTGCGCAAGGCTGCGGCTTCCCTCAAGAGGCAGATGGATAATGCCACTCCCGGCACGGAGAAATGGGCTGCGCTACGGGCTGATTATCTGCTGACCAGACAACGGATGAGAGAGGTGGAGGTGCAGGCACGTGATACCCGTTTTTCTCTTTCCAAAATGGCTGATGGGGTTAATAGGTATGCAGCTATGGGGGCAGGAGTTGTCGGGGCTCTTACCGGGGTGGCCTTGACTGCCCGCAAATGTGTGGATGAATATGCGGAGATGGAGGAAGCCGAAGCGCAAGTTATCAAGTACACCGGTATGACCCGAGATGAAGTCAAGGGACTGAATGAAGAGTTCAAGGAAATGGATACCCGTACAGCGCGTGAGAAGCTGAATGCTCTGGCCGGTGATGCTGGTCGTTTGGGGATTACCGGGAAGAAGGATGTATTGGAGTTTGTCGATGCGGCCGATAAGATTAATGTGGCACTGGGTGAGGATTTGGGGGATGATGCGGTGAAGAACATCGGCAAGTTGGCACAGATGTTCGGCGAGGACCAGAAACTTGGGTTGCGTGGGGCGATGTTGGCTACCGGTAGCGCCATTAATGAGGTGGCACAGAACTCCAGTGCGGCAGAAGCATACCTGGTAGGATTACTGCTCGCGTGGCAGGGGCAGCGAATCAGGCGAAGGTTGCTCAGAGTGACATTCTGGGATATGCCTCTGTACTTGACCAGAACATGCAGCAGCAGGAGATGGCGGCGACGGCTTTCCAGACGTTGATGATGAAGATGTACCAAGAACCAGCCAAGTTTGCAAAGATTGCAGGGCAGAGCGTGGAGGATTTTACCTCTCTTATCAAAAAGGATGCGAACGAGGCGATACTTCAGTTCCTGGATACATTGAATAAAAAAGGAGGACTTGACCAGCTGGCACCTATGTTCAAGGAGATGGGGCTGGATGGTGTCCGGGCTTCCGGTGTCATCAGCACGATGGCCGGCAAGATAGATGATATTCGTAAAGCGCAAAGATTGGCTAATGATGCGTATCGCGACGGTACCAGCATTATTAAAGAGGTCAATGTACAGAACAATACGGTTCAGGCGGGGCTGGATAAGGCGAAGAATAACTTCAAAGATATACGGGTGGAACTGGGCGAAAAGCTCCAGCCGGTGATGAAGTACATGATAACGACGGGCAGTCTGACGGTGAAGGGATTGGGAACTATGATTTCCATCTTATGGAAGTACAAGGGGGCCATTGTTGCAGCCTCGGCTGCTGTTGCTGCCTATACATTGGTCGTAAAGGCAGACACTATGGCCAAAAGCTTGTGGACCACTATAACCAAAGGCGCTACTGCTGCGGCGTCATTGTTTAACAAGACATTGAAGGCTAATCCGTTGGGAATTGTAGCTTCGGTATTGGCTGGTGTCGTATCATATCTGGCTATATTCAAAACCAGGACAAATGAGGCGACAGAGGCTCAGGAAGCCTTGAATGCCAAAATGGAGCGCTATGAAACGCTGATGGGACGTATTGCTGGTATAAAAAGCAAAGCCGATAATCTGGATTTGCTGGATGATGACCAGAAGCAACGTACACGGAGCGAGACTGAAGCAGCCATCAGCGAACTTAAGGACCGCATGGCTGAAGAGATGGCGATTCACCGTAAATGGTTCCAGGAACAAAAGGCAGAAAAGATGAAATGGATTGGCGATGACAAGTCTTTGGAGAAGGCGGTTATCGGCGGGTTAAAACATCAACTGCAAGAACGCCTAAAATTATATGGCAGCTATGCTGTGAAAAAAAAAGGAATTGGAGGCGATTCTTGCAAAGCTGCCCGAACAAGAAGTAGATAATCCGGTGCCAGGAGGAAACAGCAATGGAGTAGATGATAATGGCCTTGACAAAGAACTGAAGGCCCGTGAAGAAAAGCTGAAAAAGGGCTATAATGCAGAGATAAATCTGCTGAAAGAAAAGCTGCTGAATGAAGGCATGGCACAGCAGGAATATCAGGAAGAACAATATAAGGCTGAAATGGCTTATCTCTGGAGCCGGAAAGCTCTACTGGTGGAGTATGGCAAGGACTCGTCCGAAATCCAGGGGCAGATTTATGACAAGATGATTGCAGAAGCAGACCGGTTGACAGAAGCGTCTAAGGAGGCCGATAAAAATGCCCAGTCTGATAATCTGGCCACTATTGACGAAGAATATCAGTTACAACGGACTGCATTGAAGCAAGCATATATTGCAGGTGACATCAAGCGGGAAGCTGATTACTTGGAACAACTGAAGGATTTGGAATACCAGTACCTGGAGGAACGTAGAGATATGTTGGCGGCCTATGGGGAAGATATATCTTCCATTGATGCAAAATTGCAGGATATGGATTTGGCAGATGGCAAGGAAAACAAGAATAAACAGCGTGAACAAGGTTTCAAGGAGATAGATTCCACTTCTTCCTTTTCTCAGAAAAACGATATTCTTCAGTCAATGTACGATGCCGATTTGATAACGTATGAAGAATATCAGGCTAAGAAGACCCGTATTGAGGAAGAGTATGAGGATGAACGGATGAAATTAGTTGGTAAGGCTTTTGACATTATGGGCGATGCAGCTTCTACATATAGCCAGCTTGTAGCCAATATGCAAAATCGGGAAATTAGTAAGATTGAAAATAAATATGATAAACAAATTAAGGCAGCACAAAAAGCAGGTAAAGACACCACTAAACTTGAAGAAGAAAAAGAAGCTGCCATTGACCAGATTAAAAAGAAATATGCTGATAAGGAATTTGCGGCAACTATAATGCAAGTAATAGCTAAGACTGCACAAGCAATTATGGTTGCGTGGACTGCTGGTCCCATACTTGGCCCTATACTTGGGGGATTGGCTGCAGCTCAAGGTGCTGTTCAATTAGCCGTCGCCAAACAGCAGCGTGATGAAGCGAAAGGACTGAAATCCGGTGGTTATGTGGATGAGTATGTGGAGGGCTATACCAAGAACGGTAATCCTGATGATGTGGCTGGTGTTATTCCGGTACATAAGAACGAGTTTGTGGCCAACCATGAAGGTGTGGCCAATCCGCATGTGCGCCAGTTCTTGGATGTGTTTGACATTGCACAGAAAAACGGGACTATCCGTATGCTCAATACGACGCAGATATTGGAGCAGGTTCGTACACGCAGCGGCAAGTATGGCGGTGGTTATGTTGATACGAGTGATTACTCTATGGCATTGTCGTCCGACAAAGGTAACGTCTTGTCTGGCTTGACACCGGAACAACGCTCGCAGATTGTGAGGTTGTTGGCTCGCAACAATGAGTTGCTCGAAATTCTCGCAAAAAAAGATTGGTGGTTGACTCCCGTAAGGTGCGGATGGTATAAAAAGGCTCGAAGTCCTGGAGGGTAATGTCAGTAGGTAGTGTCCTTTTTTTATGGTACCGGTACAGATAATTTTGCGGCATGAATGTATTCCGGGCAATAGATGAAATGGGGCAGGTTGTCCTCCGAAG
>ENA-OQCX01001076-OQCX01001076.1-human-gut-metagenome-genome-assembly--contig:-NODE-1076-length-13214-cov-1.563078_pt1 | contig 13214 bp, 19 predicted proteins | sample MGYA00242762_ERZ504587 | MGnify/ENA primary metagenome ERZ504587 (study PRJEB26092, sample SAMD00036337) | human gut metagenome | host: Homo sapiens | study: EMG produced TPA metagenomics assembly of...
TCTGAAACTGTTCTTCATTTTCTTTCTTTATAATAAAAATAACCTTCTCAAATCCGGCTCTTTTTGCATCAAACAGGGAAAAATCCATAATGATGTGTCCCTCTTTATCAACTGGATCGATCTGTTTAAGTCCGCCATAACGGCTTCCCATTCCTGCTGCCATAATTACTAAAACTGGTTTTTTCATAATTGATTCTCCAATTCTTTTTTAGATTTCAAAACTTTCTCTTTCTTATTCTAACCCCAAATGACTCCTTTTTCAATCGTCTGCCAGACAGAAAAACAGTAAAAAAACAGGACTTCCAAAACGGAAATCCTGTTCTGATCATATTCGATTAATCCTGAACGTATGGCATTAAAGCGATATGTCTTGCTCTCTTGATTGCTACTGTAAGAGCTCTCTGATGTTTTGCACAGTTTCCTGTGATTCTTCTCGGAAGGATTTTTCCTCTCTCAGAAACATATTTCTTTAATTTTGCTGTATCTTTGTAATCGATTTCGTTGTTCTCTTTACCACAGAATACACAAACTTTTTTTCTTCTGCGTCCGCCTCTTCTCTTCATTGGAGAATCCGGTCTGTTTCCTTTTTCGAATGCCATTGTACACATCTCCTTTCAACCTTAATTAAACGGTAACTCCTCATCAATTCCGTCTGGAATGTTCATGAAACCGTCACCTGCATCAGCGCTTGGCGCCGGTGCCGGGGCTGCCTGATAAGACTGTGTATTAGCACTGCTAGCATTCTTACTTTCTGCGAATTCCTGTTCCTCAACAACAACTTCTGTTGTATAGACCTTTACACCATCCTGTTGGTATAGCTTCCGGTCTGGATTCTTCCGCAAACCACTACGCGCATTCCCTGACGGAAATAACGTTCTGTAAATTCAGCACTCTTTCCGAACACAACACAGTTAATAAAATCTGCGGTCTGTTCTCCGTCACGCTTGAATCTGCGGTCTACAGCTAATGTATATCTTGCAATAGCGAGAGCGTTCTCACCTTGTGAATATCTCACTTCAGGATCTCTTGTCAGACGTCCCATTAAAACTACTTTATTCATACGTTGCCTCTTTCTAAGCTCCTGTTTCACGCATAAATATCTGATTACACCATCCATGATACGAATTCTTTCTTCGATTTCGCCTGGTGTTGTTGTTTCAGATTCAAAGTGAATGAAGTAGTAGTAAGCTTCTTTCATCTTCTGGATTTCGTAAGCTAATCTCTTCTTTCCCCATTCGTCAACGTCAGTAATGTTACCACCGAAACGTGTAACAAGTGCTTTCACCTTTTCGATTACTTCTGCTCTGGCGTCGTCTTCGAGTTTTGCGCTGACAACAACTGCTAATTCATATTTGCTCATGTCCTGCACCTCCTTATGGTCTTTTGGCTCCCGGATCCGCCGGGAACAAGGATAAATAATATATCACAAGTTGGTATGATATCATTAATTCAAGCTTTGTTTCAAGCCTTTTTTCTTATTTCTTTTGTATTTTTTTCAACCAGTCTGCGCGGTACCATTACCTGGTGTCCGCATCCCTGACATTTCAGACGAAAATCCGCCCCTACTCTCAGGATCTCCCACTCTGAGCTTCCGCACGGATGCGGTTTTTTCATCCGGATCACATCTCCGACTTCAAATTTTGCTTCTGCTGCCATCGCTTTACTCCTCTTTTATTCTCCTGCCGGCTGTACATTTACCCTGACACCGTGTACGATCGTTCTGTCATCATTTCCCTCCCGTGTACAGGTGGACAACGTCACGATCTGCGAATCATTTCCCACTTCCACACCTGTATCATACAAAGAAGACGCCTTCGTTGCTTCAAGGAAGGATGCAAACGCCGCATCATCTGCGAACTGATATGTATAGCCTTCGGAAGTATCTTTTACCACTCCAACAGAATAAATCTGATAAGTAGCCACATTGCCATCCGGTGTATAAATATAGAAGGAAGGGTATTTTTCCCAGAAACTTTTTTCGTGATACTGCTCAAGCTCATTAAACATCGTTCCATTATACATATAATGTCCGTAAATGATCGTGTTTCTGTCATTAAAATCCGCATGATTATAAGCATTTACAAAAATCGTTCCTACGGTATTGTCATATCCTTTGAATGTCTTACTCAGATATTCTGAATTATCACTTCCCTGCACAACCGGATAATTGATCACCGCCGTTCATCAAAACGGATCCATGCAACCACATCCGGATTGATCTGTCTGAGTGCATCGAAATCCACGGAAAATCTGCTTCCATCCTGATCGTCCGTCCCGTTCTCCTGTTCCCCCTTATCTTCCGTAACCGCAAGCTTTACCAGATCATCATACTCACTTTCCCCTTTGTGATATCCGTTAAAGATTTTATACAGCTGAAAGGCAGAAAATGCAAACACACAGATTGCAACGATCAAAATGACCGTACTGATGATTCCACCTTTTTTCTTGCGCCGGTCACGCCTGGAATGCTTTCCATACCGACCATATTCTTTCCGTCCCATAATTTCCTCCTCTGCTTTTTATATATGATGTTCCCGGACTGCTCCATTGCCATGCAATCCCAGAAGTCCTATTTTCTTCCATATTTTCACGATATCAGCAGTATAACATACTTTTTAGAGTTTTTTAATAGAGAGTTTATTGATTTTTGTGTGTGCAGGCGTACAATGTAAACCATCGTATAGTATCATATGATGTTGTGGTCAAAAGGTATTTTGACCCCTTTGATACCAGATTGCTACGTGCTTTCTGACCTTTTGCCCCTGGTATCATCATATTCTATAAATAAAAAAGATTGGGTGAACATTATGAAAGAAAAACTGATGCGTTTTATGTATGGAAGGTACGGAGTAGATACCTTCGGCAAATTTCTCTTATGGAGCGGCGTAATTCTGATGCTGATCACAAGCATCTTCCATTTTCGTATTTTTATGTAATTGGGTGGGCATTCGTGATATACTCTTACTATCGCATGTTTTCACGTCAGACCTACAAGCGTGCACTGGAAAACCAGAAATTTCTCCAGCACACTTCAAAGATCCGTGGATTTTTTGCAAAACAGAAGTATATGGCAGCGCAGCGCAAGACACACCACATTTACAAGTGTCCAAACTGCAAACAGAAGATCCGTGTCCCAAAGGGAAAAGGTAAAATTGAGATCCGCTGTCCAAAATGCCAGACTACTTTTATCAAAAAAAGCTAACGATCAGGAGAATAATCAATTATGCAGGATCCTTACTCAATACTCGGCGTTTCACGGGATGCTTCCGACGAGGATATCAAGAAAGCCTACCGCAAATTAAGCCGTATTTATCATCCGGATGCCAATATCAACAATCCAAACAAAGATCAGCAGAAGCCAAATTCAAAGAAATCCAACAGGCTTACCAGCAGATTATGAAAGAAAAAGAAATGGGTGCTTCCGGATATACCGGAACAGCCTCCGGAGGTTATGGCGATGCCGGAAGCGGATACGGAGATTTTGGCGGTTTTGGTCCATTCGGCGGTTTCTACGGTCAGTATACCAATCAGAATCAGCAGACAACCGAGACAGAAGAAGATATTCATCTGCGTGCCGCCGCCAATTATCTGAACAGTGGCCATTATAAAGAAGCTTTAAATGTCCTTTCAGGAATCAAAGACCGTTCTGCCAGATGGTACTATTACAGCTCTATCGCCAATTCCGGCATGGGCAATAATGTCCTCGCCCTGGAGCATGCCAAAGAAGCACTTCGTCTGGAGCCGTCCAACTATCAATATCAGTCTCTTGTCAGCCGTCTTGAAAATGGTGGAAGCTGGTATCGTACACAACAGACAATGTATGGCGGTACACCAACGATCAACAATGATTTCTGCGTGAAGCTCTGCATTGCCAACATCATGTGCAATCTCTGCTGTGGCGGCGGTGGATTCTTCTGCGGTTCTCCTTATACATACCACTAAATGACAGGAGGAAATACTATATGTTAGATTATCTTGTTGTCTATGACAGTGAGACAGGAAATACAAAAAAAATAGCAACAGAAATTTTTGCATCCCTTCCGGGGATGTCCAAAGATCTGATAAATCTTCATGAACGTACCGATTTCCCAGAAGCCAAAATTTATTTTGTTGGTTTCTGTGTTCACCGCGGAACCTGCCGCCTCGAGATTGGCAACTTCCTTTCCGGTCTGTCGGACAAATCCGTTGCTCTCTTTGGAACCTGCGGTGCCGGAAACAGCCCGGAATACTACAAAGAGATCGCATCCAGCGTCCGGATCTGGCTTGAAGATGACAATCACTATCTCGGTTCTTTTATCTGCCAGGGGAAAATGCCGCTTGCTGTCCGTCAAAAATATGAATCCTTGCTGAACACACCAAAAGATTGCGATTGCCAGCAAATCCGAAGGCAATTACAGAATTTTGACGAAGCAATGATTCATCCGACACGCACAGACCTTGAAAATGCGGCTCTTTTTGCTACCGAATGTATAGAAAAAAGTTAAAGTCCTTGTAAAAAAAGTGTAAAAAAAATATCGTTTCAGTCTACCTATGGAAACTTTCTTGTTATATAATAAGAGTGTCGTATAGCGTCACTTTGTGTGATCTGCATGCAGACTTTTCATATTTAAAGTAGCTGTACGATATTTTTGCGACAAAATGTAAACTAATGCTTAAAGAAAAGGAAAACAAAATTATGGGAATTACAATGGTTTTGTCATTGCTCAGTGGGGTAGCCCTGTTTTTATACGGTATGTCACTGATGGGCGACAGTCTGAAGAAAGTTGCCGGCAATAAGCTTGAACTTATTTTATACAGGCTGACCAATACTCCTCTGAAAGGACTTCTGCTCGGTACTGTCGTAACCGCTATCATTCAGTCATCCTCTGCAACGACAGTTATGGTAGTCGGATTTGTAAACTCTGGTATGATGAAGGTCGCACAGGCAATTGGTATCATCATGGGTGCCAACATCGGAACCAGTATCACCGGATGGATCCTATGTCTCTCCTACATTGATGGTTCCAGCGGAATCGCGCAGCTTTTATCAACCGCTACAATTTCTGCAATCGTAGCAATCATCGGAATTATTTTCCGTACATTTATCAAGAAAAAACCGTATTCTGATATCGGTGACATCATGCTTGGCTTTGCGATCCTGATGATCGGAATGCAGACCATGAGCGGTGCTGTCTCTCCTCTGAAAGAGAATCCGCATTTCGTCAGACTTCTGACCATGTTCACGAATCCATTTATGGGAATCCTTGTCGGGATCGTATTTACAGCAGTTTTGCAGAGCGCTTCTGCTTCTGTAGGTATCCTCCAGGCACTGTCCATTACCGGATCGATCACCTTTGCAGCTGCACTTCCGATCACAATGGGTATTGGCGTTGGCGCCGCATGTCCGGTTCTTCTTCCTCAATCGGAACGAACAAGAACGGAAAGCGTACTGCTCTGATCTATCTGCTGAACGATTTATTTGGTATGATTTTCTGGTCCATCGTATTCTATTCTGTAAATGCCATCGTGCATTTCCCATTTATGGGTGAAATTATGTCACCTTTCCGTGTTGGCACTTTTGAATACGGTATTCCGGCTTCTGACGATCCTTGTTCTTGCTCCATTTATCGGCAAGATTGAAAAGCTTGTCTTCTTCCTTATTAAAGATACCGATGAAGACAACGAAGAGCAGGCAGATTTCGATCTTCTTGAGGAACGTTTCCTCAATTATCCGCCACTGGCAATCACACAGAGCCAGCTTGCAGTCAACGGAATGGCAAAGAAAGCATACAAAAATATCCGTCGCGCCCTTGCACTGCTGAAAGATTTTTCAGATAATAAGTTCAACAAAATTCAGGAAAAGGAAAATCTGATCGACAAATACGAAGATAAACTGGGAACCTATCTGATGCAGCTCAATATGCACGACCTGACACCGGAACAGTCCAAACAGACCGCCAAGTTCCTTCATACGATCAGTGATTTTGAACGTCTGGGTGACCATGCAGTCAATATTTCCCGTGTTGCACAGGAACTTCATGAAAAATCACGTATTTTTTCAGATGCAGCCAAATACGAGCTTCATGTTCTTGAATCCGCATTAAAAGAGCTCCTTGATCTCACGATCAATTCATTTGTAGATGAAGACCTTGTAAATGCTGCCAAAGTAGAACCGCTTCGCGAACTGATCGGTATTTTATGCAACGATTTGAAAATGCGTCATATTAAAAGGCTCCGTAACGGGCAGTGTGATCTGAACACCGGATTTGCATTTAACGATCTGCTCACCAACTATGATCGTATTGCAGCCCACTGTTCTAACATTGCCGTTGCGATCCTGGAACTGGATTCTTCCAATTTCGATATGCACGAATACACTAAGAGTGTACGGAAATTGAAAGACAACAATTATGTATCCACCTTTGATTATTACGAGCAGAAATATAATATCAACGGTTATCAGCGGAAGCGGAACAGGATACAAAAGCAGCCGCCAAAAACCCGGTCAAAGCTGTTGAAGCCAAAAATAATCTTGCAACGAGAAAAGGAATCTGCTGTAATGTCTTCTTTAAATATTTCATCACAGGCGCACATTGCCAGTCAGTCCGTCATCCTAGGTGATGTCACCATCGGTGCAGACTCAAGTGTGTTCTATTATGCCGTTGTCCGCGGTGATGAATCGTCTATCACGATTGGCAAGCGAAGTAATATCCAGGATAACAGTACCGTCCATGTAGATTACGGTTTTTCCGACCGTTATCGGTGATGATGTCACTGTTGGTCACAACTGTGTGGTCCACGGCTGTACAATTGGTGACGCGTCTCTAATCGGGATGGGAAGTACGATTTTAAACGGTGCAAAGATTGGAAAGCATTGCCTGATCGGTGCCGGAAGTCTGGTTACTCAGAACACAGTTATTCCGGATGGAATGTCTGGTTATCGGAAGCCCGGCAAAAGTAAAAAGACCTCTTTACTTGAGGAAGAGATCCAGTTCAATTTATTAAAATGCTCGCGGAATTATGTTGCATTATCCGGCTGCGCAGTTTGAATAGAATATCAAATCTGAAATATGTACACTAGTAAAAAAAAGTATCGAAAATCATTTATGTTTGATTTTCGATACCTTTTTATCTACTACAACACTTTATTTTTCATCCACGATCTGGAACACATAGAATTTAAGATAATACGATTCTTCTGCCGACCACAGAATCGGATGATCCGGCGCCTGTGTCCGGTATTCTACCTGTCTGATCCTCTTATGCACATTCTGCGCTGCCTGGTGGATCGTCTTCGTAAAAAGCTCATAATCCATAAAATGCGAGCAGGAACAGGTTGCCAGATATCCGCCTGGTTTTACCAGCTTCATTCCGCGCATATTGATCTCACGATATCCCTTTGTCGCATTCTTGATCGTCTTACGGGATTTGGTAAATGCAGGTGGATCCAGGATTACCACATCATACTGCTTTCCTTCTTCTTCCAGCTTTGGAAGCAGGTCAAATACATCTGCACAGACAAATTCAACTCTATCCTCTAATCCATTGAGTCTTGCGTTCTCTCTTGCCTGTTCTATGCCAAGTTCTGAAGCATCTACACCTGTCACATGCTTTGCCCCTGCAATCCCTGCATTCAGCGCAAAGAGCCTGTGTGCGTGAAGCAGTCCAGCACCTCTGCATCCTTGCAAAGTCTCTGGATTGCCAGACGATTGTATTTCTGATCCAGGAAAAATCCTGTCTTCTGTCCGTCTTTGACATCAACCATATATCTGACACCATTTTCCACAATCTCAACTTTGGTATCAAATTCCTCACCGATAAAGCCTTTGACTCTCTCCATGCCTTCATTCTGACGAACCTTTGCATCGCTTCGTTCATACACGCCACGGATCGTAATTCCATCTTCTGAAAGTACCGCTTTCAGAATGTCCACGATTTCTTCTTTCATCCGGTCAATTCCGAGTGCAAGAGACTCTACAACCAACACATCCGAGAATTTATCAATCACCAGTCCGGGAAGAAAATCCGCTTCCCCGAAAATCACACGACAGCTTGATGTATCTACTGTCTTTTTCCGGTATTCCCACGCATCTCTCACCCGCATTTCCAGAAATGCATGATCGATCTCCTGATCCTGCTTTCTTGTCATCATACGGATCCGGATCTTAGAATTCATATTGATAAATCCTCTTCCCATTCCGTACCCGTCAAAATCATGGACGATCACAATATCACCATTCTCAAATTCTCCCATAATCGAATCAATTTCATTATCGAATATCCAGGCGCCGCCTGATTTCAGCAGACGTCCCTCACCCTTTTTCAATGTCACTATAGCCTGACGCATCTTTTCTCCTTCCACATACTCTTACGTATTCTTCCTCAAATATTATCCACGGAGTCCTGCAATAATCCGACCTGGATAAAGCAGAAGATCCAGTCCATCCTGCATAGATCTGACACAGAGATCCGCATTTTTCAATAATTTCCCATAGACCCCTTCCCGGTCCATAACAGCGATGGAAAGCGCCGCCTCTTTCAGCATCCACTCATCGTTTCTGCCATTACCGATTGCCACACAGCGTTTTGCACCGGTTGCTTTTACCAATTCCCTTTTATACTCCTTTGCATTACCTGTCGGAAATGTCTCCAGGATCACCGGAAGCCCTTCGCACTGCGCTTTCGCATTTCCATGCGTATCTGCAGTCAGTACATAAATTCGGAACTGCTCTGAAAGTGCGATAAGACGTTCCTTCACACTCGGTGGGATCACGCCGTCCACAGCTATCGTCCCGTTCATATCTAAAAATATCGTATCAAGTTCTAATGTTTTATATTCCGGAATAACCAGTTTCATAGGAACTCCTTTCCTGCCATCTGGCATGTTGCTTTTTTTATTATAATACATATTTCATACAGACTCCACATATTTTGTAACAACTGATTTATCTGATAAAGAGGAGGATTGTAAATATGAAACCAGTTGTTGGAATCTTATGCTGTGGCTTCGACGGCAAAAACCAGTTTGTAACCGATACCTATGTGCGGGCAGTCCGCATTTCCGGAGGAATCCCCCTACTGATACCGATTCTTCCTCAGGATTTCCCGATCAATTCTTATCTTGACATATGCGATGGATTTCTGCTCCCCGGAGGAGGTGATTTTACACCGTTTCTCTTCAATGAAGATCCACTTCCAGGTGTAGGACAGACCAATCTTTCTGTAGATCTTTTCCAGATTCATTTTGCAGAGGAAATCTTAAAACGTCATCTTCCGGTAATCGGCATCTGCCGGGGTATGCAGGTGCTCAACGCCGCCTGTGGCGGAAGTATCTACCAGGATCTTTCCTGTCAGCCCGGAGATCCTTTTCTGCATATGCAGACCTCACAGAACCGCAGCGATATGTGGCACCAGATTTTCATCGCCAAAGACAGCCATCTTCATGAACTGACCGGAGACACTCTGTATACCAATAGTTTCCACCATCAGTCCGTTCATCTGCTCGGAAAAAATGTCCATGCATGTGCACACACTTCTGATGGCATCAGTTGAGGCAATTGAAATCGAGGACAGCCTTTTGCACTTGGCGTTCAGTGGCATCCGGAATCCATGTTTTTTACTTCTCCATGTATGCGGGAATTGTTTTCGCTTTTCGTCCGGTCGATGCTTCCCGGAACAGACTAAATCCCTTTTGTCGGGCTGCAGACTCTGCTGTCTGCGGTCCCTTCAGAATATATGTATACTATGTTCACAAACGTTCATAATTCTTTCAAATTATAAACACACTTTTTTCACAAGATACGAGTATACTAAATAATTGTCAAAAGGAAATAAACCTTTTTCACATAATAAAATTTTTTCTTTTTTCATAAAACGCCGATATTCGGGAAACCGGATATCGGCTCTCCTCATTTTCAGGGGTTATTTCAGATATTCCAGAAGTCCTCGCAGGTCTGGAACGACATGATCTGCCATCTTTTTGACCTCTTCGTCTGCAGGTGTCAGATCCGGAACCATCGTCACATGGCAGCCCGCCTGGTAAGCCGCATTTACCCCGTTCGGTGAATCTTCGACCGCCATGCACTCTTCAGGCTTCCGCCCGATCTTCTCACAGGCATAGAGATACACATCCGGTCTCGGTTTTCCCAATTTCACCATAGATGCACTGATGATTTCATCAAACAGCTCTTTAAATCCGACCATTTCCAGATAACGCACAGCCCTGTCTTCCGCTGTAGCCGTCACGACTGCCGTCTGATAACCACGTCTTTTCAGCTCCTTGATCGTCTCTTCCACATACGGTTTCTTCTCAATTCCGAAACGCGCAATATGATCACTCATCAGCTCCTGTCTGCGCCGTCTGAGCTCATCGTATGGGAAATCCTCTCCAAAAATTCCCTTCATCTGCTCTCTTGCAAATACGGATGCACAGCTGCGGAATTTGTATGCCGTTTCCAGATCCAACCGGTATCCCGCCTCCCGCATTGCCTTTTGTTTGTATACTGTCAGATATTTCTCTGTATCGATCAGGATGCCATCCATATCAAAAAGTACTGCTTTCATCTTGTCCTCCTGTAGTATATTTCATTTTGTAAAAACAATTACTTTCTATATCATACCATTCCCTTCAGGAAGAAAAAAAGACGGAGATTTTTATTCTCCGCCTTTTTGAATGTTTGCTTATATCTATTTTGTACTTTCTGTGCTGCCGGTACTTCCTGTACTGTTTGAACCGCTTTTGCTGCTGTCAGATGAAGTACTTTTCACCTGCTTGCAGTTGTCTGCTACCCAGTCTTCTACGATATCCAGTCTTGCTGTCTTCTCCAGATTCTCCAGGTTTCCGGCATCTTCCAGTGCTTTTTTGAGTGCATCTACATCTTCGTATCCGTAAGCCTTTGCATACTCCTTATACTTCTTCTCAAGTGTCTTATCTGACACATTGATCTTTGCTTTCTCAATGATCAGATCTGCCGCAAGGTTGGCCTTTACCTGATCCTTTGCAGCCTGAGTTGCCTTTGAATTAAAAGTTTCCTCATCCATATTCATATACTGTTTAAGGAAATCTGCAAAATCAACGTTATAATAAGATGCCATATTCTTATACTGTGTCTTGATCGAACTGATCATATTCTTCAGATCCTTCTTCGGATACTTGTTCACAGTTGTGTTCTCAAGTACTGCTTTCCATGCATTTTCCTTGATTGTATTCTGCTGGTTTTCTTTGCTGTTTTTTTTCAGAGATTTTTTTAATTTCCTTTTTGTACTCTTCCACCGTCTTGGAAGTATCAGAAACACTCTGTACAAATTCATCGGTAAGTTCCGGTAGATCGGTCTGGCTGATTCCCTTCAGTGTAACGGTAAATACAACTGCCTGACCTGCAAGATCTTCATTTCCATAGTTCTCCGGGAAAGTCAGATCCAGATCAAAAGTATCGCCAATATTGTGTCCGACAACGCCATCCTCAAATCCGTCAATAAACTGACCACTTCCTAATGTAAGCTGTGCATCTGTCGCTGTTCCACCATCAAATGCCACACCATCTTTCTTTCCTTCGTAGTCGATCGTTACCGTATCTCCGGTTTGTGCTGCACGGTCTGTAACTTCTGTTGTAGTTGATTTAGACTGAAGTACACTGTTGATCTGTGCTTCTACATCATTATCCGATACCGCATCCGCATCTACTTTATCAATCTCCACACCTTTATATTTTGTAATCGTAACATAATCATTGGAAATCTCACCGGAGCATCCGGTAAGAAATAATGACAATGCACAGATACCTGCTGCCAGTACTGCTAATTTCTTTTTCATTTTCTTTTACACCTCTTATATCTTCATTCTCTCTGACTGTCCAAATCACCCACATCAGAGCGCTACATATGATTATAACACATAATCCGTCATTGAAAAGGGATTTCCCAAAAATTCACATTTATTTCAGATTTTCCATTACTTTCAAAAAGCCGCCAAAAACTTCAAATTACTTGCACTTGTCTACAAACAATGCTACAATAAGCTATGTGTAAATATGATTTGAGGAGGAAAACCCGTGAGTAAGATAACGATCGTATTACTGGTAATTCTTGCCGTACTGCTTATCGCCCTGGTTGTTCTGTATTTCCTCGGTAAGAAAGCGCAGAAAAAGCAGGCAGAACAGGAAGAGATGATTGCAGCTGCTGCACAGCAGGTCAACATCCTGGTTATCGACAAAGGTAAGATGAAGCTTAAAGATGCCGGTTTCCCGTCAGTTGTTCTTGAGAATACACCTAAGTATCTTCGTCGTTCAAAGGTACCTGTAGTCAAGGCAAAAGTCGGACCAAAGATCATGACTCTGATGTGTGATGCAAGCATCTATGATCTTATTCCAGTCAAAAAAGAAGTAAAAGCAACCGTAAGCGGTATTTACATCACTGCAGTAAAAGGAGTCAGAGGTTCTCTTGAGACTCCACCTAAGAAAAAAGGATTCTGGGCAAGACTGCGGAACAAGTAACAAAAAAGGGTAAATGATTCTGAGCTGATTGAATCATTTACCCTTTTTGTTTTATTTTCCTGAAATTGCTTCCTCTGCCTGTGCTTTCGGTCTTATGCTCATTGCGATCCGGCAGTCTGCCGTCGCTTCATGATTCACATCAAGCCCGTACTCCACAGCAATATCAATTCGCTCATCATCCACATTCACATCCAGCTTCCGTGTATGAATTCCAACATGAAGCTGCCCATACGGTGTATCATAATATGTGACATTCATCTGATTCTTCTCAAATACCATATGTGCATTCGTAATTCCGCTCTTCATGATCTCCATCGAATCTTCACCGGTGATCTTGATCTTATTCTTAACCACCCCCGGAATCCCTTCCATTACTTCATCATAAAGAATATAATGCTTTCCGTTCTTCCAGTAATAGCTCGCCGGAGTGATCACCTCAATCGGCTCATTCTCTTCATTTTCTTCCGGATCTGCAAATGCCATATCATGCAGTCCGGAAATCGTCAATAATACATCCTGTGTCATACACGTCATCCAATCTGTCTGTTATTAGATGGCAAGCTGTTTTGCGATATCGTACTGGTACTCCGGAATTCCTTTCTGCATTGCCAGTGCTTCGTTGATATCGAAGTCAATATACTCGCCATGTTTGTATCCTACTACACGGTTTGTCTTTCCTTCAAGAAGAAGATCTACAGCAAGAGATCCCATGATAGATGCATAAACTCTGTCTTTTGCTGTCGG
>ENA-OQCX01001077-OQCX01001077.1-human-gut-metagenome-genome-assembly--contig:-NODE-1077-length-13211-cov-2.416234_pt1 | contig 13211 bp, 19 predicted proteins | sample MGYA00242762_ERZ504587 | MGnify/ENA primary metagenome ERZ504587 (study PRJEB26092, sample SAMD00036337) | human gut metagenome | host: Homo sapiens | study: EMG produced TPA metagenomics assembly of...
GTGCCCGGTATAAAGCAAAAAGATGCGAAGGTTGCCCTTTGCGTGGCAGTTGTTTTAAAGCTCGGGGGAACCGTATTATAGAAGTCAACCACCGATTAAATCAATACAAACGGCAGGCACGGGAAAGGTTGCTCTCAGAAGAAGGGATCAAGCATAGAGGCAGGAGGTGTATAGAACCAGAGGCTGTGTTTGGACAAATGAAATACAACATGACATACAGAAGATTCCGGCATGTGGGAGAAGACAAGGTTACAATGGACTTTGCTTTCTTTGCTATAGCCTTTAATATCAAAAAAAATGTGTGCTAAACTGATAAAAGAAGGAAAGGGGCTCATTACAGTTGCCAAATGCATGAGGAAAAAGCAGCATAGCCAAAAGAAAATATAGCAGAACTGTAAAATATAAAAGAGGTTGTGCCAACGTTTTGACACAACCTCTTGTTCTTTTCTATTTATCTGTTAGTTAGCAGACTTCACTAATACCACACGGTTCAGAATCGGTTGTCCGAACTTGTCGACACCACCATCGGCAGAAATTTTCAAGCGGTTGGCAGGGATACCGTAATCCTTTACCAAAACATCCACTACAGCCTGTGCACGTTTCAAGCTCAGCTCTTTGTTGAATTCAGGAGTACCTGTTGCAGAGTCGGCATAGCCGTTTACGGTATAGGTAGTGTTCGGGAACTCTTGCATCTGTTTGGCCAGATAAGAAATATTCATCACCTCACGCGGAGATACTTCGGCAGAACCAATCTTGAAGAATACGGTACGCGGTGCGATATTCGGATCGGTAACGACAACTTCAGTTTCAGTAACTTCCACCGGTTTGTTCTGTGCAGCGGTCAGAGCCGACTCCAACTGTTGGTTGGCAGCAGCCATTTCAGCTATCTGCTGTTGCATGGCAGACAGCTCAAGAGCGGAAATCAATTGTGGCGTCGGACGGTTGAAACCACGTTTCGGGAAGTGGTAAGTCAAACCAAGCGTTGCACTGAACACACCATCATACCCCTTACCGGCAACTGTTCCGTCAAATTTATCTTCGGCTCCCATTGCACTAAGTTCCAAATTAATATCTATTGCATTTGAAATGCGAAAGCGGTTGATGATACCGGCATTCAGAGCAAGTGCCTGACGGTGAGGCTTCGTATAGTTATGAGTGAGACCGGCACCCAGATAAGGAATGATTTCATATACACGGTCTTCGTTGTATCCGCCAAACAAGGCATTCAGGTTGAACATTACATCACCGTGGAAATTCATGTAATCAAAGCGTTGCTTGTACGAACCATTCGCACGCTGAGTACCTTTACATAATCAGCAAAGGGGTCCATGGTAAAGCCTTTTGCCTGAAGGCCGCTATACTGCAAACGTAATCCGAGCCCCGGAGTAAACCATTTACCCACAGAAATATTCATCGTGGGACTGATGCGCTTTCCGAAATCACCCAACTGCTGGTCGTTATCTCCATACATTACCGATGCACCGCCACCGATAGAGAAAAACCAGTTGCTCCAGAATGGATTTGTGATTACCTGGTACTTATCCTGTACCTGAATAATGTCAACCTGCTCTACAACAACAGGTTTTTGTTGTGCCATAGTGGCAGCAGATACGCCGGCCAAAGCCAGCAACATTAGAATCTTTTTCATATACCTTAAAATAGTTAAGTTGGTTAATTAAATTCTTTATCATTCAAACTGATTAATTAACGCCGACAAGACTAAAAGGTTCTGAAAAAGATTTTTTTTAATTGTTATGGATAAATAATGTACAAATCATCATTTCTGGAACAACTTTTCAATATCCTCTTCCCTGATAGTGGAAAGCACCGTACGGCCATCAGGCGTATAGCTGGGCGTGGAACAGGCAAAAAGGCTGTCTACCAAATTGGACATCTCATCATTGCTCAGCACCTGTCCGTAAACGACTAGCTGCCTGCACTCGGCGCAGTGTCAGCGCAAGGATTGTCCGGACTTCTTCCTTGACGTCACTACCTTTCTCCATAGCGGTATGTACCATATTGCGCACCAGTTCCACCGGATTCAACCCCTCGATGCCGGAAGGAATACCATTGATAGCGTAGCTGCCGCCACCTAAAGGACTGAGGTCGAAACCGACTGCCGCCAAATCGTCCGACAGACTTTCCAACACCGCAGCTTCGGAAACTGGTAATTGAATCAATTCCGGAAATAACACACCCTGAGATACTCCCTGCCTTTGGCGAATTTGAGTCATGTACCGGTCGAACAGCACACGGACATGCGCACGGTGCTGATCTATCAACATCAGGCCGGATTTTACGGAAGTAAGGATAAAACGTCCTTTGAATTGCAAATGCTGTGCCCCTTCTCCATGGAAGAAGAATCACCGGAGTACAAAGAAGAAGATTGGGAAGCGGCTCAACGGCTTCCGTTACAGCGGAAACCGCCTCCTCGAAAGCAAGCGGTTCTTCCTCGACAGGCTCATTCATTCTACTTGCTTTCTCCAAACCGGAATACAGTCCCTCCCACTCTACACTTTGGCGCGGATAACTTCCTCCGCTGCTATAAGAAGAGGCAGAGGAAGTCTTGAAAGGATTGAAGTCCGCATTATAATGCACCTTAGGCGGTTCGATGGGACGGCTCTGCTCAAATGCCGGAATGTCAGGCATGCCTCTGTATCAAAGTCTATGGACGGTACAGCATTGAATTTTCCAAGCGATTCCTTCACAGCCGCTGAAGTATCTGCCAAATAGCCTGCTCGTTCTCAAACTTGATTTCCGTCTTTGTAGGATGAATGTTTACATCTATATTCGCAGGGTCTACCTCGAAATAGATGAAATAGGATATCTGTTCACCGGCAGGAATCAGTTGCTCATAGGCATCCATAACTGCCTTATGAAAATATGGATGGCGCATATAACGGCCGTTCACAAAAAAATACTGGTGCGCACCTTTCTTACGGGATGCCTCCGGCTTTGCCACAAAACCAGAAACTTTTATCATCGTCGTGTCTACATCCACCGAAAGCAACTGCTGGTTCAACTTCTTACCGAATATGGCGAGAATGCGCTGGCGCAACGGCATGACAGGTAAATTGAACAACTCCGCATCATTACTATACAGATAGAAAGCAACATCCGGATGCACCAAGGCTATGCGCTCAAACTCGGCAAGAATATTGCTTAATTCCGTTGAATTTGCTTTCAGAAACTTACGGCGGGCAGGAATATTGAAGAATAGGTTCTTCACTGAAAAGTTACTTCCCTTAGGACAAGAAACGGCCTCCTGACTCTCTACTTTGGAACCGGCAATAACCAGACGCGTACCAAGTTCTTCACCAGCCGGACGTTTTCAACTCTACCTCCGCCACCGCCGCAACAGACGCCAGCGCTTCACCGCGAAAACCCATTGTACGTAACGCAAACAAATCAGAGGCCTCACGTATCTTGGAAGTGGCATGACGCTCAAAGGACAGACGCGCATCCGTTTCGGACATTCCTTTTCCGTCGTCAATAACCTGGATGCAGGTCTTTCCAGCATCCGTTACCAAAACATGTATTTCGGTGGCTTCTGCATCAATCGCGTTTTCTACCAATTCCTTGATGACAGACGCCGGACGCTGAATCACCTCTCCGGCAGCAATCTGGTTCGCAACCGAATCGGGCAGCAAATGAATGATATCGCTCATGATAAGTATAAAGTATAAAGTATGAAATAAAGGGTACAGAAAAAATTAGATAATACCGTTGGTAATGGCATACCACAAATATATCAGCAATGCCACAACCACCAGTATCACCCCCAGATGCACCGGTCTGCGTCCGCTTTCCTTACGACGTTTCAGATGGGTAGTGCCTTCAATGAACTTCCCCCGGATATCTTCGGGCGAAAATTCCTTTTCCGGCAACATGCCTAACTCGCGTTTGGCATCTTCCTCCATTTTGGCCAGTTTCTCTTTCCGTTCATCTACATAAATGTATGAATGATGAAATCCCCGCGGCCTACGCATTGCAAACATTCCCATAGCATTATTTTTTAGTTCGTTTTATATGCATATCTCTTGGCGAAGTTAAAGGTTTCCGGTCACTTTTCTGCAATGTTTCACCCGCTTTTTTACCCCGCCACTCAAAGATGTCATCCTTGTTCAAGGACGAATATAATCAAACCACACAAATGAAGGAAGTTTCATCTTGTCGGCCGGTATTTGGTCCATAGGATACAATATGCCGTTGGACTTGCCTATCAATGCAGCTTCTTCCATTTTACGGTCTTTGAGATAAATACGCAGGAAACTGCCTTCGGCATAGTTCATGCCAATCATTGTACTGTCTTTCTCTTCCGGATAGAACACAATCAGGACATTACCGTTCACATCTACCCGGCGCATATTTCCGTCCTGGAAAAAGCTTTCATCTCCTTGCCTGTCACTTGGTTATAATGGATAGAATCTTTCTGTTCCACAGCCAGCGCCTGATCAATGATGTGCGCCCAGTCGATGGTGCTGTCGTTCATGTAGACCTTTACCTCTTCACCGAGCAACTGCTGCGCACCGTGCCACAAAACAGGGTCGGTATACATCGTCAAACAGGAATCCTTGGAATTATAAACCAAAGAATCGCACACTGCCTGCACATCTGTGCGGTAAGCACGCACCTTGTGATAAACACGCATTTCACGATAGGCAGAGTCTGTATTCATGTGGTAAGTTACCAAACGCAGTGTATCACCATGCATAAAAAGACTGTCACCCTGAGAATAGTCTATAGCAACGGCACGTTGGGTAGCAATGGCATTACCGGTTAGCTCATTATAAAAACAGTAATTGCCGGTAAGCATATTCTTGTTTACCGTATCATTCATCTGTACGTTATCGAAAGCTTCACCATAACCCAGCTTGCGGTCATAGAAAAGACTGTCTCCGGTAAGTTTCTTGCTTCATTAGTCAAAATGGAACGGTCCAACAGCTCTGCTTGCTCGGATACGGTATTGTATTCTCCACGCTCCGAATAGATATGGTTTTTATCACTGACTATATCGGAAGGCCCCAGAATCGTAGCGATTTTGGACTCCGTACTGTACTTTAACGTATCGGAAGTCAGGACAAACTTCGGATTTACCAATTTCACTTCATGGTTGAACACTGCCAGTTTGGTTGCCGGGCTGTATTCTCCCCATTCGGAAGTCAGGACATTTTCTTCATCGGTCAGCGTACCGCCGTCAAAGTAATATCCTAAATTATACAGACGGTCATAGTTCAAGCTATCCGTAGTAAGTTCCGTATTGCGGTTAATCATACGGACATTCTCACGCAGCATGGCAAGCTGGGACATACCGTCATAATACAAGTAATCACCGTATATGAACAAAGTGTCTCCCTGCTCCATACGAACATTACCGAATGCTTCCACAGAGTTAATTTTCTCGTAAATCAGAGCACTGTCACAAAACATGTACATACTATCGTGCTTCATCCTGACCGAGCCAATCAGCACCTGCACATCAGGCGCAACTGCTGATCCGCCTGCGCCTCATCGGCGTAAAGCAAATCCACACGTTTCTTTTTCTTGTCAGGCTCACTTTTCCTGTCCTGCGCGCTCAACAAACAAACGCCGAACAAACATACCAAACCAAATATCAGTCTTTTATCCATCCCGGATACTTGAATGTACAGTTTCTCCAATTTTCGTTGATGCGAACGTAAGTGTGTTTCTGCTTTTCACGAATCCACTTGTCCAGCATTTCATCCCGACGTTTCTCCAGAACAATCTCTTTCAGGTTCTGGTAGTCATCGGCAACGGTAGCCTTATGTCCATTGGTACGGCTCTTCAACTTCACGATGACACATTCTTCTTTTCCGGTTTTCTGCGGAATCATGGTAAATGCTTCAGAAATCTCGCCAACTTTCATCTTGTCTACCACTTTTGCAATTTCAGGCGGCAGCTCCTGCATCTCGAATTTGGAGGTATTGGTATTGGGGTTAGGCAGCAAACCGTGATTATTGCGTGTATCTTTGTCTTGTGAAAGCACCGATGCCGCTTCCTCAAAAGAGAACTTCCCGTTACGAATATCATCGGCTATAGAGTCCAGACGAGCCATACCTGCTGTCAAAGATTCTTCCGGGATATGCGGTTTCAGCAATATATGACGGGTTTTAATACGGTCTCCACGCTTCTCTATCAGCTGAATGATATGAAAACCATATTCGGACTCCACTATTTTAGAGACCTTATTGGGGTCTTGCAAGTTGAAAGCAACATTGGCATATGCCGGATCCAGCATACCACGTCCGGAAAACTCGATTTCGCCACCGCGAATGGCAGAACCACGGTCTTCCGAATACATACGAGCCAACGTAGAGAAACTGGTCTCACCCTTTGTTATACGGTCGGTAAAATCGCGCAAGCGTTTCTTTACGTTTTCTATTTCTTCCAAAGGTACTTTCGGCTGCTGGGTAATTATCTGCACCTCCACCTGCGTCGGTATATAGGGAATACTATCTTGCGGCAGATCTTTGAAATAACGACGCACCTCGCCGGCGTAACTTTGATTTCACCAACCAGTTTCTGCTGCATCTTCTGTACTTTCAACTTCACGGGCATTTTCCCGCAATGTTTCACGAATCTGACTGGAAGTTTTATTGAAGTATTCTTCCATCTTTCACGTGAACCGATATTGCTGATATACATATTTGTCATATAATCCACACGCTGGATGACTTCGGATTCGGAAACTTCAATACTGTCAAGTGCCGCCTGATGCAAGAACAGCTTTTGTACGGCTATCTCTTCCGGTATCACACAATAGGGGTCCCGGTCGAACTTACGTCCTTCGTACAAAGCGCTCATGCGAGCTTCTTCCACTTCGGACTTTAATATAGCCTCGTCGCCCACTACCCACACGACCTCGTCAATCACATTGTCTTGTCCATAAACGGTAGAACCGGCTAACAGCGTCAAGGCAAATAAAACTACAAACTTAAAGTTCATACACATCTTCATTCTTGGTATCTTATACTAATAATACTTAATTTTATCTTTTTCTCCGTCACGCTGATACAAATCTTCTTTCACCTGCTTCATAAAATTCACCTGCTTCATGTTCAGCATCATATCCTTCACCTGACTACGGGCAAACTCATACGGTTCCTGTTCTCCCACAGCACGATAATCGCTCACATTCAGAAAATAATGAAAAGCCGTATCTTTCAGTTCCACGTGGCGGTTCTTATTCAGATATTCTCCGGCATCGGGCACTTTCAGCGGCATCAAGTCCATCACTTCGGTTATCGGAACCCACTTGTCATAAAAATACTCGTACTTCACGGCATTCTGCAGACTGTATTTTTCCAGATGCTCTACGGCCTCGCGGTTTTCGGTCCTGTACCAACGGCGAACACTGCCCAGTTGAGGGGCTGTGAGGGGAACTTTGATAAACAATCCCTTTATCAAAGGACTCTCCACCTTAAAAAGCTCTTGATGCTTCTCATAATAATCAGCCAGTTCCGTTTCCGAAATTTCTTCAGAAAGAGTTTGGTTTATCAGCGCCTGCTGGTATGCATGCATAATCAACGCCTTCCGGTAATTCTCCACCAGTTTGTCAATCTCTCCGCTGTTGGGAATATTACTTTGCGCCTTCTCATACAACAGCACATCTTCTGCCCAGTTACGGATGTAATGCTCCGCAAACAACAGGCTGTCATCTTTCGACAACCCTGCGGGAAGCACCGCCTGCAGGTCTTCATGGTAAAGGAAGTTACCATCCAATTCCACTAACGGTGTTCGCCCTCCATGATCGTGCTGTTCCTTGCACGAGCCACAGAAAAGAAGGATTAAAAGTCCCAAACAGGTTGTTCGCATTACCAGCTGATATTTACTACATTTTAAGGTACGAAGATACGGCTTTAATCGGTTGCATCAGTGATTATTAACGGTTTTTAAAACCTCTTGGTTAATTTCAACCTTAGCCGAGGTGCGCAAACGGGTTATCCACTGCTTCTCCAGACAATTCCGATAATCAGTAACCACCCTGTCTTTTACTTCCCGATAGTCATCCGGCGCTTTCACCTTCTTACCCAGCACGGCAGTAAAAGGGAATGACACCATAGGCGCTGCGTCCTTGCCCTTAAACACCAAATCATCGACATATACATTGTCACCGGAAGCGAATGTTCCCTGCTCCGCCTGTATCTGAGGCTGTGCACCGGCATTAAAAGTCAAGCGAATCGCATCTTTCCATTCTTCTTCCGGCAGACTCTTCAAAAATTTACGGGCTTGTTTGACAATACGTTTGCTTACTCCGTGCAGAACAATACCTTTATACCGCTGTTCCCTCCACTGATAGTCGGAACGATGTTTTTCAAAATAAGTTTGCAGACTGGCCTCATCTGACCCGATTCGTTTATGGATTTCCTGTCCGGTGATTTTATCCAGCAACAAGCGGTTCCTATACTCCTCCACCTGATAACGTAATTCCGGATATTTCCGTTCCAAACATACATTTTCATAATCAAGTACAGTTTTCATTACAAAAGCATCCAGCTGCCTGCGTATACCAGCCGGATATGCTGCTGCAAAACGAACAAAGTCATTTCCTGTATAATTCTTTCCTGCCAATGTAAACAGCGTACGTTTTGTTTGTCCTGTACGTATCAGTCGTCCATACCCGTTTTGTCGGGAGCATACCCATATTCTTTCTTCAGCTTCTCCACCTGTGCTTCAACTCCCCAATCAGTCCCGTGGCGATGAGCCCGACAAACCTCCATTCCATTCTTCACATCGTCAAAAGACAGCATTTCCATTCGCTCAATAACTTTCACAATATGAATGCCTTGCGGCGTAAAAAAAGGCTGGGACACTTCGCCTGCCGATAACTCAAAAGCTACATTCTCAAACTCTACCGGCATTTGCAGCCAACTCACCCAAAATGGCTGTTTCTCATCAGAAAAACGTTTTACGCAGGCATCAAAAGCTCGGGTGTCTGATTCTTCCGGAGATATTCGTAAATGGAGTCCATGCCGGCAATAGCTTTACGCAATGCATGACCGGATACATTTTGAGGAAGATACTTAAAAATATGACTCACACGGACGCGTCCCGCATGATGACTGGCTTTCATTTTATCATACAACCGGCGGACTTCATTTTCAATGACAGCCGTATCTGTCAGATACGATTTTATCAACCGGTTGCGGTAATTTTCAACCTTCTCACGAAATGAAAGAACCGTATCCAAACCGGCTGTCTCGGCAGCAGATACTTTCAACTTGAAGTCTGCAAACCGCTCCGCATACTTTTCCGGTGCAACATACCCGGAAGCAAACGATGCCGCATCCTTGTTATAATAATACTCAAACTCAGAACGCAACACATCCTTTCCATTGACACGCATCAACACCGGGTCCTGCTGAGAAAAAGCAAGCCAGCTCACTCCGAAAAAAATCATCATCAAACAAGTCCTTATCATAACCATCTGTCTAAAATAGGCAAAACCAATAAACAAGCAAGTTCACAAAGATACAATATCATAAACAAATAATGCCCGAAAAGTATAATTTACTCTCCGGGCATATATCTTTATGGATGAATATCCTTATTCGGGACGGCTATAATTCGGAGCCTCGCTGGTTATCGCAACATCATGCGGATGGCTTTCCAACACACCGGCATTGGTGATGCGGGTGAATTTGGCATCATGCAGCTTCTCTATATTGGCAGCGCCGCAATATCCCATACCTGCACGCAAACCGCCGGTCAGCTGATAAATCACTTCATATAAAGTTCCCTTATAAGGAACACGGGCTGCAATACCTTCCGGTACAAGCTTCTTCACATCGCTCGTTCCGCTCTGGAAGTAACGGTCTTTAGAACCATGCTCCATGGCTTCCAAAGAACCCATGCCGCGATAAGACTTGAATTTACGTCCGTTGAAAATAATCGTTTCACCCGGAGATTCTTCTGTTCCGGCAACCAATGAACCAATCATAACAGAGTAACCGCCGGCAGCCAAAGCCTTCACGACATCACCGGAATAACGCAAACCGCCATCGGCAATCAAAGGAATGCCTGTGCCTTTCAGTGCCTTTGCCACATCGTACACGGCAGACAACTGAGGAACACCTACACCTGCAACGCACGAGTGGTACAAATGGAGCCCGGACCGATACCGACCTTTACTCCGTCCGCACCGGCCTCAACCAATGCCTTGGCAGCCTCTCCGGTAGCGATGTTGCCTACTACTATATCAATATTCGGAAAACGCTTCTTAGCTTCTTTCAATTTTTCTATTACATACATGGAATGCCCGTGCGCCGTATCAATTACAATAGCATCTGCTCCGGCATCGACCAATGCTGCATACGATCCAATGTATCGGCTGTCACACCCACACCGGCAGCCACACGAAGACGGCCTTTGCTATCCTTGCAAGCCATAGGTTTGTCTTTAGCCTTGGTGATGTCTTTATAGGTAATCAAACCTACCAGTTTATTGTCTTTATCGACCACCGGCAACTTCTCGATTTTGTGCTCCTGCAAGATTTGAGCAGCAGCTTCCAAATCGGTTGTCTGGTTGGTGGTAACGATGTTGTCTTTCGTCATCACCTCATCGATACGCTTGTTATGGTCTTTCTCGAAACGGAGGTCACGGTTGGTTACGATTCCCACTAAATGTCCTTCATCGTCCACTACCGGAATACCGCCAATCTTATACTCGGACATCAAGCCCAATGCATCAGCTACCGAAGAACCTCTCTTGATTGTTACCGGATCGTAAATCATACCGTTTTCGGCACGTTTTACAATAGCAACCTGACGGGCTTGCTCCTCAATAGACATATTCTTATGAATCACGCCAATACCGCCTTCACGGGCAATGGCAATCGCCATTTTTGATTCTGTAACAGTATCCATACCAGAACTGATCAGAGGAATATTCAATTTAATGTTTTTAGTCAAATAAGTGGAAACATCTACATCACGCGGCAAAACATCAGATTCTGCCGGAACCAAAAGCACATCATCAAAAGTTAAACCTTCTTTTGCAAATTTGTCTGTACGCATTATAAAACTCCCTTCTTCTTTGAAATATTTTTACTATACTAGCACAGTGATTACACAAAATCAAGTAGTTTCTGTAATTTTTTTTACAATATCTTGTTTAGGAACCTTAAAAGATACTAAAAATGACCGATTTACTGCAACATTACAGCAATCCGGTCATTTTTTATTTAAGAATTATTTTTACGCAGTTCTTCCAGCAGGAACTCATTTTTAATCCGTATATATGTTCCCTTCATCCAAGCGATTTCGTTTCGATTAAACCGGCACTTTCGAATTTACGCAGAGCATTAACGATTACAGAACGTGTAATCCCGACACGATCAGCAATTTTAGAAGCTACAAGCAAGCCTTCCATGCCTTTCAGTTCGCCGAGAATATTGACAATAGCTTCCAGTTCGGAATAAGAAAGCGTTGAAAAAGCAATCTGAACCATTGCTTTCTTACGCACTTCTTCTTCTACTTTAGCTGCACGCTCGTGCAGAATCTCAACGCCGATAACAGTCGCAGCATATTCTGCCAGCAGCAGGTCTCATCGTAGAAGGGTTTATCATATTTAGCTACGATCAAAGTACCAATACGTTCGCCGTTACCGTAAATAGGCACGATAGTAGTTTTTTTCTGATCAAAAAAGCATTTTGTACCTTTAACAAAGGAACATTCCTGATTTTTATGTTCAATATTTGAAACTGTTTCTTTCGCGTCCATAATAAAATCCAGATATTTTTGCGGGAAGTTTTTGACATCCAAAACCTGTTCGCGCATGATATCACATTCGAAATCATCCTGAAGAGCGCTGCCTTTAACGCCGCCCTTACGCCCAACGATATAAATGTTAGCGCCAATAACATCACGCAGCAGACGTGCGATAGCGTTATATTCTACTTTTTCCCCTCTTTGCAGCAATTTGTTGATTTTTCTTGTTTTATCCAGCAACTGCACGCTCATATTGGGTTCCTCCAATGCAATTTATTCTTTGTACAGTATCATATCACAAAATGAATAATTTTACAAGAATATTTCGCAGTTTTGTCAGATTTATTCCTCCGACTTTGCAATATAGCCGCACGCAGCGTCAGAACAGCACTCTCTGTTTCCCTTTTTGATCATATAAGAGCCACATTTCGGGCAGTTATGTCCAGTCGGACGATTCCATGACATAAAATCGCAATCTGGTGCACCCTCACAGCCATAGTACACACGACCCTTTTTCGTCTTTCGGATGACAAGATCTTTGCCGCATTTCGGGCAGGCTACGCCAATCTTTTCAAGATATGGCTTTGTATTTCGACAGTCAGGAAATCCCGGACACGCCAAAAACTTTCCATGAGGACCATACTTAATAACCATCTGCCTTCCACACAGCTCACAAAATTCATCTGACAGCTGATCCTCGATCTTGACGCTCTCAAGCTCTCTGTTTGCTGCCTCTACTGCCTCATGAAGATCTGGATAGAAGTTTCTAACAATGCTCTTCCACTCAACCATGCCCTCGCCAACCATATCAAGCAAAGACTCCATATTGGCTGTAAACTCAGCATCTACAATGATTGGGAAGGATTTCATCATAATGTTGTTTACGACCTGACCAAGCTCCGTCACATACAGATTTTTCTTTTCCTTTGTGATGTAGTGACGTGCAAGAATAGTAGTAATTGTCGGTGCATAAGTAGAAGGACGTCCTATTCCCTTTTCCTCAAGCATACGAACAAGTGTTGCCTCTGTAAAGTGAGCCGGAGGCTGTGTAAAATGCTGCTGCGTCTCTTTTTCACTCACGGAAAGCTCCATGCCCTCACTAAGATGATCAACAGCAGGTGCGCTTGCCGCTTTTTCTTCACCGTCATTATAAATACTCATAAAGCCGTCAAATGAAAGCTTTGAGCTGACTGCTGAAAACTCATATCCGCCTGATTCAAGCTGTACATGATTCATCATATAAACGGCATCTGCCATGCGACTTGCAGTAAAGCGTCTCCAAATCAGCTGGTACAAACGGAACTGATCGCGTGAAAGAGATCCTTTACGCGGACTGGCTCCCTTGTGATATCTGTAGGACGAATACCTTCATGCGCATCCTGAATATGGCTTTGGCAGCCTCTTCTTTTTTTGCCTGTGTCAAATATTTTTCGCCATACGTTTTTTCAATATATGCTCTTGCTGCTGTATCAGCCTCTGCTG
>ENA-OQCX01001078-OQCX01001078.1-human-gut-metagenome-genome-assembly--contig:-NODE-1078-length-13208-cov-4.072242_pt1 | contig 13208 bp, 10 predicted proteins | sample MGYA00242762_ERZ504587 | MGnify/ENA primary metagenome ERZ504587 (study PRJEB26092, sample SAMD00036337) | human gut metagenome | host: Homo sapiens | study: EMG produced TPA metagenomics assembly of...
CATATCTGTCTGTTTTTGTCATTTCCCCAAATCTCCTTTTGTAAGTTTTTGTTCCCCATAAAATATAATAAAAACGCCGTATCAGGATATAACATTGCTGTTTTTATCCTAACACGGCTGTTTATGATCGGTCTATGGCTTATCTGATTCTGATTTTAACTATTTTTACTCTTTTCATCCTTGGGTGTTTTGCCCACATGTTTCTTATACAGGCGATAGAAATTTGAAATATTATTAAACCCACATTCCATGGCGATTTCCGTAACATTTTTCTTTCCTTCACGAAGAAGTTCACGTGCATGATTGATACGCATTCGTGTCACATAATCGCTGAAACTGATATTTGTCACCTTGCGAAAATAGGATGAAAAATAATTGGCACTCATATACACAGATGACGCAACCTCTTCCAGTGTGATCTTCTCGCAGTAATGAGCATCGATGTAATCAAACGCCTGCTCCAGACGCTTCATGGCGTTCTTTTTCTCCTTGAGCATCTCTCCGGATTTGGTTTCATCCTGATAAGTACGTATGAGCATGGTGAGGATCCGCAATACATTGGCCTTGATCATAAGAGGATAACCTTCTTTCTGATCATTCCACTCTTTATAAATTTCCCAGATGCCTGCACGGATATCTGCATTTATTTCATCTTCCCTGCCGACACGGTTCTTGAAATTACTTCCCCGCTCTACAAAAGGCTTCAGATATTCCGTGTCAAATACGCTGATCTTCTCTGCAATAAATTCCGGCGAAAAGATCATGACCAGAAGCTTCATATCATCCCCGATAAGATTCCACCCATGAGGTTCTACGTTGTTAAAGATGATCACATCATCCTTCTCCATCGTATACTCCTGTCCGTTGACAAAATAATTCCCCTTCCCCTCAAGCACACAGGTGATCTCAAAGTAACTGTGCCAGTGCCAGGTCCCCGGCCTGCTGTTCTTCGGGGTCAGCACTACCTCTGAAATCTGAAAAGGAAAATCTTTATCAAGTGGAATATTATCTCGTTCAAGCCTCATCGCCTGCCTCCTGTAAGTAACGTTAATTCTGTCAAATCTGATAACACAAAATTCGAATTCTTTAACGTTCTCAGTATAGCAGATTTTATTCTTTCACGCAATCCAGGATGAATGCTTCCCCCTGTTTTGCCCGTTCATCTTCATGTTTTCCATGAACGGCGATCCTGAAATAGTCGTTTCCTTCTATCCCCTTTATCATATAGTAATTATTCTCGATCTTAAAAAAAGGCTGTTTCAGCATATCAAGATATACAAAACCTCCAAGTGATTTCAGCTTTAAAATAAATTCTCTGTCTATCGGCGCATCCATAAGATAGTCTGTTGCAAACCAGCCGGATTCTGCACATTTCTCTCTTGAAGGCCGCTTTCCTATGATCTTCATAAACTTTTCCCCTGTTCATCGTCCTGCCACAGAGCCTGCGATCTGCTCTGCCGCTGTAAGAAATTCCTGTATGTCCTTCTCTTTTGTAAAGTAAGATATGCTTATGCGGATCGTTCCGTTCTTTTGTGTTCCCATAGCTTCATGGATCAGTGGAGAACAGTGAAGTCCCGCACGTACCGTGATTCCATACCCACTTTCCAGGATATATGCCGCATCGGAAGCTGTCAGGCCTTTGAAGTTCAGACTCATGACAGGTCCCCTGCATTCCTTAGAATTTCCGTATACCTGGATTCCCGGGATCTTCTCCAGAGCTTCATACAGTTTCTCCATAAGTGCCATTTCTTTTTTATGGATCATGTCAACTCCTGTTTCACGTACAAAATTCACTCCAGCCAGCAATGCCGTGATTCCCGGAAGGTTCTGTGTGCCAACTTCATATTCATAATCTTCATCTTCATAGGTCAGCTGCTTACTGTTACGTCCTGTTCCCCCATATTTCAACGGCTTCAGTGAAATACCTTCTCTGATATAAAATCCACCACTGCCTGCATACCCATAAGACTTTTGTGACCTGTAAAAATAACCGCATCTGCTTTCCACTGATCTGCATATACCGGAATACAGCCTGCGCTCTGGGAAACATCCACTATCAGACAAAGGTTGTTTTTCTTTGCGAACCTGCTGATCATGTCCATGTCCTGCACATATCCCGTTACATTCGAGCAATGATTGACCACAAGTGCTGCTGCCTGCCGTCCGTCCTGCCGCTCTTCTTCCAGCGCCTGTTCCAGCAGTTCCTCTGTCACTGCGCCAATCGCGGTGCAGGAGATGATTTTTACCGGATGCTCTTTTAATGCCGACTGATTCATAAGCGGACGCAGGACACTGTTATGCTCTGTCTGTGTCACGAGAATGCTGTTTCCTGCTTTTCCATAATCGAGTCCACACAGGACAGTATTCAAACTTTCTGTTGCCCCTGATGTAAAAAAAATCCTCTCACTCTCTGCTATCCCCAGCAGTTCCCCCATAGCTTCACGACAGAGTACTTCCACATCTTTTTTTAAAATCGCGCTTCCTCCCCTGAATTGTGAAGCAGGCGTGTCCATAAGACACGCCTGTACAGCTTCATTCACGCAGGAAGGTTTCGGCCATGATGTAGCCGCGTTATTCAGATAAACCATTCGGAATCATCCTTCCAGTACGTTAAAGTTCATAACCTTTGCAATCTTTTTGATAAGTTTTGTGTAATCACCAAAGATAAGTACCTGATGATGACCAAAGCCTGCCAGGTTGTGCATATATTCTCTTGCGTCATCCATCTGGATGTAGTAGTACGGGCTGCAGTATGTATCTGCATATTCGGAACGGATAACTTTACCTTTCTTGATGCAGATGGTATCGCCTGCCGGGTTGAAACGGCCAAGTGTACATAGTCATCATCGTTCTCTGTGAAGTCAACCTGCAGTTTTCCACCAAATCCCTGACCAGTGAATGCCCACAGTTTGTATTCCAGTGGTTTTGTTCCATAACCATTCATGCAAAGTGCCGGTACTGCATGGTGGATACGAAGCAGTTCGTCTGTCTCATGGTTCGGGTTACCCATGAATGCCGGACGGTTTGCAGCGTACTGCATGATCAGCATAGCCATAAGTGCGTTCAGGTCTTCCTCACATCCGCTTGGGATTCCTTCGTCTTTCATGATGGAATGGCACATACATGGTGTAAATTTACGGTTCTGCGGGATCTCTGTTGTGCAGAGCTCATGACATGCAGTTGAGAATGCGTTGCAGTCATAGATATCCATCATTTTCTTAGCTGCCAGATAATATTTCACATCGTTGAGGAACCAGTCTGTATTTACCTGTGTATCTGTAGAACCTGCAATGATCTTGTCGGCGATCGGTTTTGCTTCTTCGTCTGTGATCTCATCCATATATTTGAAGATAGATGTGAATGGAAGTTTTACTACTTCAAATCCATAACGCTGACGGAGAACTTCCGGATCACGGATCAGGCTCTGGATACCGAATGTTGGCAAAGATCCTGCTGTAAGTACAAGTGCTCTTGTGTTGCGAACGGCTTTTCTTACCCAGAGGATATGTGCGATCTCGTTTACATCCTGAAGATCCATTGCTACATAAGCTTCTACTCCGATAGAACGGCAGTAAGCTGCAAAGTCGATTCCTTCGTTTCCGTTCTGCCAGATGATTACCGGTTTGTTGTAGCGTTCCAGTTTTGGAATTCTCCATCCCATGCACAGGAAGCAATCAATCTCATCAAGATTTTCGCCGATTTTTTCAAACAGATCTTTCTTTACTACGAAAGATTCATCATAACGAACATCCATCGGCTCTGTGAACTGAACTTCATCAATCACACCTTTCAGAGCTTCTACAGATTCTTTAAATGTCTCATCTGCTGCCTTTGTTTCTGCCTCAACAGTCATGTCTTCTTTGTGACCTGCACGACATGGGCCTTCCCAGAAGTGTGTATGTGTCAGACATCCGATCAGTGGTCTTACTACGAGTTTTACATCCATTGCTTTCTGTTTCATGATTAAAAACCTCTCTTTCATTTGTTCACCTTATATAGTTGCATCCCTTAATATGTCTCTAATTATACTTTCTAAATGAGAATATTCCTCTTTTTTCTTCCGCACAATCTATACTTTCTTATGATTTTTTGTGTAAATTATATAAATTACGCCTTTATAAGCATATCGTTTTCGTATGTTTTAACAGGTTGCATGCAGCAAAAAAAGAGCCGTCAGGTCGTGACATTACCTGGCGGCTCCCGTTTATTTAAATTTGGGATTCAACTATATTAATATAAGGGTTTATCTTCCGAGAGATTCTACATAAGTTCCTTTTACATCGCTCCAGTTTTTGTCTGCATAGTCAAGAAGGTATGCAGCCTGTTCCAGAGACATTTCCGGGAACAGAAGGAATAAGCTGTGAGAACCATATTTCTTAACGATACGGTCTACGTTCTTGATCCAGTCTTCGAATTCTCCTGAGTAAACTTTTACCCAGATGGATTTTCCTGCTGCAATTGCTTTGTCGTAGATCACATCCCAGTCCGGAAGTGTTCCGTCCGGGCCTGCATCTCCACTTGTCCACTGCAGAGCGTCAATTCCATCGATTTCCATCAGTGCATCCATGTGTTTGATCGCAGCCGGTCCATCAAGATGATACAGGACATGGTCTACTTTCTCACTCTGCTCACGTAAGGATGGCTGAATGTATTTTCTGAAGTCTTCCGGTGACATCATTGCAGAGAAATCGCACTGTAATTTTACAGTTCTTCCAGGTCCCCAGATCTGGAATACAGTGTAAGCGTTTCCGCCGTTTTCGTCTTTGATGATATCATAGAAACGGTCATAGTATTCATAGTAAACATCGGTTACTTCCTGGATTCTCTCACCGATCATATCCGGCTCATCCAGCAGGTCAAACAGGATATCCTGTGCACCGCGGAGGGAAGCAAGTACGTCGATGTTTTCCATAAGGTCAGGCATATCTACAACAAAATCGTCTCCTGCCAGTTCCTTACAGTCTTTTGCAAGCTGGATGTGTTTTTTGAACCATTTGTTTTCCGGGTCAAAAGTAAGTTTCGGTACACCTTCCCAGCTGTCCAGACATTTGTTGAACCATACAGTATCTTCTTTGAATCCGATCTCAGATCCGAGGTAAGATGCTACGGATCCTGGACCAAAGTCGATGTTCAGGTTCGGGAAACTCTCTCCAAGGAATGCATGTGTATCGCAGAAGTAACGATAACGGTCTACGATCCTCTGTGCATTCTGGTATTTGTCTTCCATGTCTTTCCATTTCAGTTCTTCCGGCATGTTGTAATATTTACCCTGGCAGATCTGATCCAGATAACCACCCTCAACAGGTGTTCCGTCTGAGTACTGCTCCACTTCCGGTCTTCTGGCGATAACACACATCAGCGGTCTTCCGGTGTTTTTGTGCTGCCAGTAATTAGCAAATTTTTCTTTGGTTGCTTCCCAGTTAAGCTTGTAGCCTTCTCCCGGTTTCGGAAGCTGGATCTTGCTTAAATCTACGGAGCCTTTTTCGAATTTAGGTGTTTCAGAAACTTTTTCTTCTGCCTTCGGAGCTTCTTCTTTGGCTTCTTCCTGTACCGGTTCTGCACCTTCTACCGGAATATCATCAAATTCACCGGCTGCTGCTTTTGCACAGAATCCGGATTCTGCATATTTCTTAGCCTGCTCTGCTGCGGAAGCTGCATCTTCTGTATAAGCATCTGCACCGATCTCATCAGCGAATTCCTGGCTGATCGGAGCACCTCCAACCATGATCTTGACACGGTTACGGAATGGCTGTTTCAGAAGTGCTGCAACAGTGTCACGAAGTGACGGCATTGTTGTTGTAAGAAGAGCAGAAAGAGCTACAATACTTGCTTCTTTGTGTGAATTTACTTCATCAATGAATGTCTGGATCGGTACATCAACGCCAAGGTCGATAACTTCGAATCCGGCACTCTCAAACATCATACCTACAAGGTTTTTACCGATATCGTGAAGGTCACCTGCTACAGTACCAAGGATAATGGTTCCTGCGCTTCCTGCTTCACCTGTTGCAAGATATGGTTTCAGAACATCCACGCCGGCTTTCATAGCACGTGCTGCTGCAAGCATCTGTGGAACGAAGATGATCTCTTTCTTGAAGTTATCACCTACGACAGCCATAGCTCCGATCATTGCGTCATTTAAGATAGCAGTCGGGTCACAGCCTGCATCAAGTGCTTCCTGAACGGCCTGTCCGATTTCTTTGTTCTTACCATCCTGAGTTAATTTGAATACTTTCTGCATCTTCTCATCAAGTGGAGAAGCCGGTGCAGGCTGTACTTCTTCAGCGGCTTTGTTTCCAAATTTATCAATATACTGCAAGCAGTATTCATCACGCTCTAACAATGCATTTGTTGCATAGATCATACCGATCATGTTCTTGTTGGTCGGGTCAACGATCGCACTGTCCATACCAGCATTCATAGCCAGTACCATAAATGCCTGGTTGATATTTTTTCTCACCGGAAGTCCGAAAGAAATATTGGAAAGTCCACTTGTGATGTGGATGTCCGGATATTCAGATTTAATTCTTCTGCAGCAGTCTGCAAATACAGTTAATGCAGTCTGATCTGTTCCTAAAGTTACAACCAGTGGGTCAATATGTAAACGGCTTGGTGCAATGCCGTACTGTTTTGCTTTTTCCATAATTCCGAAGAAAATTTTCATACGTCGCTCTACGGAATCCGGAATACCATCATTATCGCACAGAAGTGCTACGCATTCCCAGTCTGTGTCCGCAATTACCGGGAAAATGGTATCGATTTTATCACCTTCAAGAGATACAGAGTTGATAAGACCTGGTCTCTTGCAGAATGGGATCGCTGCTACGCAGGATTTTGCACTCGGGCTGTCCACACAGATCGATGTATCTGTTACTTCCTGTACAAGATCGATCATCCATTTCAGTGTTTCTACTTCTACGTCCTCTTCTACAGACGCACATACGTCCAGAAATGTAGCACCCGCTTCTGCCTGCATTCTGGCTCTTTCTCTGATCAGATCCGCATCCTTCTCAGAGATTGCCTTGGCAACTGACGGAATAGATCCGTTCAGTTTCTCTCCTATTATGATCATTATTTTGTTCCCTCCTGATGTGCCATTGTCAAACACCTTCTCATTTGACAGATCATGTCCGCTTATATGATCTGTCCCGCACTTTTATTTTATAATATCCAAAGGGTTATAACTTCTACTATCTTTTGATTGATGTATACTATCTTACTGTGATTCCATTACCGTTCGCAGTAAAATATTGTATTTCCGTGTTTACAATGCTATATTGAAAAAAAGATTTTCGGCAACGCGGATAGAAAGGCACAGAAAAATGAATACTTATCAAATTACTGTTTTACCATATGATCGGATTTTAAATGCAGATGAAGGCGAAAACCTGCTCCACGTTCTCCAGCAGAATTCACTCGCCCCGGATGCTCCCTGCGGCGGAAATGGAAAATGTGGTAAATGTATCGTTTATATAAATGACAGGGAAACTCTGGCATGCCAGACTGTGATACGGGACAATATCACAGTCCGCATTCCTGAGAAATCTGACATGCAGATCCTGAAACATGGCACTTCTGTTTCTGTACAGCCGGACGGCCGTGACAGATATATCCTTGCATACGATATCGGAAGCACGACTGTTGTCTGTTATCTTCTGGACGGTATCTCCGGTGAGGAACTTGCCAAAGAAAGTATATTGAACCCTCAGACTGCTTACGGTGCGGATGTAATATCCCGGATCGAATATGTTCTGAAAAATCACTCTTCAGAGCTCCAGGACTGCATTACACATATCCTCGCAAGCCTTGCCGCAAAAGCAGCCGCCAAAGCCGGTATCCCGCTTTCGGAGATCACTCTCGCCTGTGTTGTCGGTAATACTGCCATGCATCATCTTTTCCTTGGCATCGATCCTTCGCCGCTGACCGTGCCGCCTTATATGCCAAAGGTTTCCAATGCCATGGAGATTCCTGCTGCTCCGCTGCTTCCCATTCATCCAGAGGGGCGTATCCGCATCCTTCCAAATATAGCCGGTTTTGTCGGTGCCGATACCGTTGCATGTATGACTTCTGTTCATTTTGACCAGCTTGATGAACTGACTCTTATGATCGACATTGGTACAAATGGGGAAATGGTCCTGGGGGACCGCCATCGTCAGATTGCCTGTTCCACTGCTGCCGGGCCTGCTTTTGAAGGAGCCAGAATCTCTTGCGGCATGCGGGGAATTCCCGGAGCCATCGATCATGTTTCTGTAAAAAATGGAGAAGTCTGTTATCATACCATCGGAAATGCTGAGGTCAGGGGATTGTGCGGATCAGGACTGCTGGATCTGACCGCCGCTCTTCTGGACACTGGATTCTTAAGTGAAGCTGGTCTGATGCAGGCTCCGGAATATCGAATCAGTACTTCTGCAGTCACTCTGACCCAGAAAGATATCTCCGAAGTTCAATTTGCCAAATCTGCCATCCGCTCCGGTATTGAACTTCTTGCAAGGCGGATGCAGGTATCTGTAGGAGATATCCGTAAAGTATATCTTGCCGGAGCTTTTGGAAATTACATGAACCCGGTCTCTGCATGCCGGATCGGTATGATACCTCCTGTGCTTCTTGATCGCATTGAAACGATTGGGAACGCCGCCGGAGAAGGTGCAAAGCTCTGTGCCTTAAATCACCGTGAATTTGCTTACAGCCAGTTTCTTGCTGCCAAGACAGAATTTCTGGAACTGGCATCCTGTCCGGAATTTCAGGACTGTTATATTGATCATTTAATGTTTGGAGAAGAATAGAAATGAATTACGAAGAACTTAAAAACCTGGCTTTAGAATCAGGATTTACGCATGCAGCACCGCTGGATACTGCAACCATCGAATTAAAACAGGACGTCCGGGACATGTGTGCCCAGGGATGCCAGCAGTATGCCAAACGCTGGAGCTGTCCTCCTGGGTGTGGAACTCTGGATCAGCTTCGTGGAAGTATTTATTGTTATAAAGAGGGAATTCTTGTACAGACTGTTACAAAATTAGAAGATGAATTTGACTGGGATGGCATGATAAAGGCGCAGAATCTTCACCAGGAACATTTCCTTGCGTTCCTCGAGAAACTCCACGCCTCTCATTTTTCTTTCCTGCCACTCGGAACCGGATGCTGCATGCTCTGCAAAACCTGCACTTACCCGGATGCACCCTGCCGCTTCCCGCGAAAAAGGATTTCTTCGATGGAAGCATGTGGTATGTTGGTATCGGAAGTATGTCAGAAGAATAACCTGAAATACTATTATGGTCCGAATACGCTTGCGTATGTGGCATGTGTGCTGATGTGAGATTTATTGTAACTGTGAGGGTACTGAACAGTTACGATTTATTTACATTTTCTCCGGCACAATCTCCAGCCAGTATCCATCTGGATCAGTGATGAAATAAATTCCCATTGCCGGATTCTCGAAGCAGATGCATCCCATCTCTTCGTGTTTCTTGTGGGAGGCTTCCATATCGTCTGTCGTAAATGCAAGATGGATCTCATTGTCTCCCAGATCATAATGATCCTTCTCCCAATCTCTCAGCCAGGTAAGCTCCAGGTGAATTAAAAACTCTATCCTCACATGACTGAAGTCACGTGCTTCCAGACGCTTTAGGCGTCAGACTAAATATCGGCAGATACGCCTGTAACTTAGGTGCACAATTACGTGCATTTTCCATGCCGGATACGGCAGGTTCCCACATAACAGGTAGTCCGCTGTATATCTGCCTGCATTTATGCTGCTCTTAAGTTCATTTCTGAACTGAGTTTTCTCAGATCTGCATAAACACATGAGGTTCTACGCTTTACTGCAGGGACTTTTGCCTCCAGCAAAGACCTTTCCGTTACCGGAAGGGGTTTTAAAAGTTCTCTGATAAAGTATCTTGCTCCAATATTGTACGATGCTGATAAGTCACAATTATATCGTTTTCCTGTCTGGAATACACACAGGCTGTGGTTTCCCGGATCACGGATAACTGTTCCGGTTCCATCATACGCAAGCCTGCTGGTATTCCATGCACAGATCCTCGATATCCGCATTCTGTTTCTGTGTGCCTGATGTTCACAGCGTTTCTGGATATCCCGTTTTCTCCACAGATGCAGTTTTCTGTTTCTTTTTCCCGGATATCTTTCCTTTTATCTCCAGGTATTCGAAGACAATTATATCTGCATGGTTCTCTTTTGCATATTTTGTAACTGCTCCTGCAATCTTCCTGCCCAGTTCTATATTCAGGCGTTTTGCATAAGCCATCTGCTCTTTGCCTGTACAGATCCATGTTCTCTCTGGAATCTCCGTATCCGTCCCAGCACACGTACATCCGGTCTTTTTCACTGTGGAAGTTGATAAACTTTCTTCCCAGGACAGTTCCATCCGACCGCATAATGGTACAGACTGCATCGGTATTGATTCCCAGATCCACACTGCAGATGATCTGTTCTTTGGCTGGTATTTTCGCAAGTATCACATCTTCTGTATAAGAAAAACGCAGAAAATATTTCCTGTGCCTTTTCTCCAGTGTCGGGGCAGATGCCTTTTTCCCGGACCAGTTCTTTCTCAGATACTCCATGTCGGTATGACTCAACCGTACATGGAACCACTTCCAGTCATGTCCATCATATAATTTCAGATAAGCAGCGTCCTTCCCGCCTTCATCCTCCCGGTACATCACATCACGGTAAAAAACCGGCATAGCATGGTTCTCATATACAAGTCTCGGTTTTCCTTCTAACCGGTCTGTTTTCTCCCACAAACCCAGTCGGGTTTTGTAAGAAGACACACTTCCCAGGGCATTCTGGATAGATGCCCTTCTCAGATAGGAGGGCATCTTTGGAAATCGAATATCAAAATCAAACGAGCCTGATTCTTTTTCGTTGTATGTATCAGGTGTTCTGCTTCATTGAAACGTTTCTTTGTTCCCGGGATCCTTTCCAGCTCTTCCCATACCTGTGCATAGACCTCTGTCAGATAGCTGACTGCAGCCCTGTAAACATCCAGTGTCTGACGAATCGGGATATTCTGTTTTCGTAATTCTACGCCATAGCTGGATATTATCTTCACAGTTGCTTCCTGCCTTTCTGACTTGTACTGGCATAAATAAGTCCTATTTGTTCCTTCCTATTCTATTATAACTCTTTTTAGGTCCAATAAAACTCCCTTTTATGTTTTTTTGTAAAAAATTTGCGCGCCTAACTCATCACTGGAAGTAACGAGAATGCGGCGCGCAGTTATTCAACAGTTCAACATGTACCTGCTCATTTTAGAATTGGATAAAAAAAACAGATAAGTGCTGTCACTCACCTGTCTTTGACACAATCACTCTTCATCGACAAAAATCCCCACAGCTTTCACCGCGGGGACTGAAATGTGTCTTTCTGAATTTTCTACTCATACAGAATATAAAATCTACTTTATTACCTCATCGGTCCATCGTTCCAATTTTTCTGACATATGCTCTGGCAATACTCGTGACAGATTATCGGTCAAAGTACTCATGCTGCTCTCAATTTTACTTATCTGTTTCTCTAAAGAAGCTATCTTTTGATAGATGGAGTTGATTTCGTTTTTCTTTTTGTCAATTGAATTCTGGGCGTTGTCGCGTTCAGTTTTTGCCTGTTTCAGTGTCTCATCACTTACTGTTCCTATAAATCTTCCAATAAGTAACTCTATAATTAGACCAATAATTCCAGCAGGAACAGCAGCTAATAACCAAATACCAGATATTGCAATAGCAAACAGTATTATCCCCCCAAACACAATTATCACCAAAACACACTTCAGTATATCTCCTATACTCAATGTTCCCCAAACCTTGACCCAGTCAGACATACCGCCAAAAAATTCTCCAACCGCAGCCCATCGTCCACCAAATCCATATCTATAGACTATATACAAAAACAAAGATATTGTAATAATCCATGCTATAGTAGTTAGTATCTTGTCTGCCTTGGCATCTTTGTCTATCAGTTTAGTACGTTCTTCTATAGTCCCATGCAATGTATTTATTTCATCTTGCTCTTTTGAAATTTCATCCTTCATAAATGCCACAGAACTTCTTAAGCTGCTCAGTTTTTTCTGAATAACTTCCTCTGCATTTTTTCTTGTTGCGTCTTTTTTGGCTTGCAGCTGCGTCTGACGATACTTTTTTTTCAGATCCTGTATCTTTTTCCGATTTTCGTTATTGAGTTTTTCTATTTCCTTTTCAGTATTGCGGGATATTTTCCAGTTTTTTGCCAGCTTCGCAGAAATCTTGGACAGTGTTCTATGCTGTACATAATCCATTGTTCTGCCATGCCCGCATTCTGTACAGATTTCTGCTGTATCTTTATTTTCCTTTTCACAACGTATACATTTCCACATGTGCCTTTACTCCTTCGTTTCTCTTGCCGAATGCTGTATCATTTACAGACAATTATACATGCACAACAACATTACTTCAATATGTCCCTTCGCATTTTCCAATATCCGCTTCCTGCATCGAGAAAAGAATCCAATAGCTAAATCGATGCTGATTTTCCAGAAACCTTGTGAGTATGAGCATTTTAAATCGGTCATTATTTCAAGAAATGATCAATATCAACTTTTGTAAATGATCGTATGATTGGATAGTCTGTTTCATGTTCCGGTTCCTGTTCCTGCGTGTACCAGATGCCGCGCAGACCACTGTTGCATGCACCTTCCACATCTTTCTTATAATTATCACCGATGAATGCACACTCAACTGCCTGTACGCCGGCTTTTTCCACGCAGATCTCAAAAAGGTGTGGATGTGGTTTCTCAACGCCGGCCTCTTCGCTGCTGACCATAAAATCAATATATGGTGCAGCACCGAGGGATTCCAGTTTCTTATACTGGATATAGGCAGTCATGTCGGTTCCTGTTCCGGTGCGGACACCGCGTTTTTTGAGTTCTTTGAGGAAATCAATCACTCCAGGGACCGGCTGTGACTGACGGATCAGGGTGTCCCAATATGCATGATACATATTGCGGGCATGTGGAAAGACTGGTTTTTCCCAGAGTTCAAGCATCCCCTGCGTGCGGAGCAGGCGGTTATGGATCGCTGCTACATCGCCGCCGATCCTGTCGATCATGATCTGTCCGGCTTTTTTGTAGCATGCAAGAGTTTCTTCCGCTGACATTCCAAACGCACTCTCACAGTAGTCGGTGAGGGCTTTCATTCCATAAATGTGGTTTTTGT
>ENA-OQCX01001080-OQCX01001080.1-human-gut-metagenome-genome-assembly--contig:-NODE-1080-length-13185-cov-3.623143_pt1 | contig 13185 bp, 13 predicted proteins | sample MGYA00242762_ERZ504587 | MGnify/ENA primary metagenome ERZ504587 (study PRJEB26092, sample SAMD00036337) | human gut metagenome | host: Homo sapiens | study: EMG produced TPA metagenomics assembly of...
ATGCATAACAAGTTCTATCAGTATACCATCAATTTCGGTCATATATAACCGCCCCTGGGGGATATTGACATATTCATATATCGCATGGATCATACTGTTTTTTTCATGGCTTTACATCCCCCTGGGAGGCTTGTTTTTACACTGCGTTTTGTTAAAATATAGTCAACACAAAGAACTGTGTTATTTTATCAAATAAAGGTGCACAGACCTCCACCCTTAAGGCACCAGTTAACCCATAATAAAAAAAAGTACTTCTAATCCGCGGGAAGTACTTTTATATTTATATCATTTTTAATTCATGGTCTTCATTCATAACCGCAAATCTGCTTCCGATCGTTTCTGCAAGATGTCGATTATGTGTGATAGTAATCAATGTCTTTCCTGCCCTGTGAAAATTCTTCAGAAATTCCAGCAGCATGTCCTGTGTTTTCTCGTCCAGACCGGCAAGCGGTTCATCCAATATCAGCACTTCCGGATTTAGTGAAAGAATACAGGCAAGCGAAACTTTGCGTTTCTCACCTCCGCTCAGATGGTACGGCGGTCTTTCTCTGAGTTTTTCTATTCCAAACAACTGCAGACAGTCTTCTGTTCTTTGCCTGATTTCAGTTTCTGACAGTCCCATCTGAACAGGACCAAATGCAATTTCTTCTTCCACGCTTCCGCAGAACAGCTGTGTATCTGCATTCTGAAACACATATCCCATCTGCTGATGGAACCACTTTGCAAACTGTCTGTCTTTCAATGCTTTTTCTGTAATTTCATGATCATTATAAAAATAATGTCCCTCAGAAGGATATATAATTCCATTCAATAACCTGATAAGCGTGGATTTCCCACATCCGTTTGGTCCCTGAATAACCACAGAATCGCCTTTTTCAATCTGGAGATTCACATATCTTAGTGCCACCTCATGCTCATATGCGAAGCAAACTTTTTCCAGTGTGATCATAATTGTCTACCTTTATCCTCTCTCCTGCTGCCTTTATGTCTTTATGAAACAGATGTATCGTAAACGTTACTGTTCATTCAGTTCAGGTGAATAAACAGTGCCACGCACCCTGCCATGATCAAAATATGTACAATGTCGTACGGACACACTCTGTATTTCTGTTTTGACTGATATTCTCCGGTGAATCCCCTGCAGCACATGGATGCATACATTTCTTCTGCCATTTCGCTGGATTTGAGAAAGGTAATTCCAAGAATGCCGGAAAAAGATTTTGCCTTGTCCGGATTTTTTCCCACAGATCTCAGGCTGACGGACCGTAAAATCTCCACACATATCTCACCCAGAACTGAAATATATTTCAGTGTAATATCCAGAGTAAAAATAAACAACGATGGTACATGAAAAGTTCTCATGCCGCTGTGAGTTTATTCCACGAAGTCCCTGCTGACAAAATACCGACCAATGTTACCGATACGTATACTCTCGCTGTAATGTTTGCCAGAGTCTGAGGATTCCCCATAAAAACCGCCGGCAAAAGAAGAAAATATCGAAATCATAAACTGATCCTGCTGTTCCGCTTAATATCTGTCGGATAGCAGATGCTGAGAAAAAGGCCAGTCTGACCGTTACAGCAACACACATGATCAGTACAAACAGATAATTTCCCGAACATGCGGTAAGAATAATATAAAGTACCGTATAAAACAATTTAAGAGAAGGAGTGGCAGAAAATCTGCCATCCTTCCCTTCATCAAATCTGAGTCTTGCCAGCACAGACAAAACAGATTTTGTGCTTCTGGTAAGAAAAGCTTCTTTGTCTGCAGAGGGTTATACTCTTCCTGCCTGCACATCCAGTCTGGAATCTCTGTTTTTTCTGTTCTGTAATTATCCATCATTATGCCGCTTTCTTTTTGAAATCAACTTTGTCTTTCATAAGTGAAGAAATGATCTTAAAGAAAATCACCAGAAGTGCCACACCGACAACTGCCGACAGAATATATCCTGTCCATTCCGGCATACCTGCCATGGAATAATCCGGGAACAATGTCGAAAGTTCAAATCCGCTTTCCATCCTGCCGGAGTGTATCCCAATTGTGCGCCGCCACTGACAAGTGTTGACATTTCATCAACGCCCCATTCGCCCCAGGCAGTGCCTGTCGCAAGAAGACCGATCGGTGTCAGGACGATAAGTATCGCAATCAGTATATACAAAGGTTTAAATGAAGTTTTATTCGGAACTGCATCCAGAGCGGATGGTGAAACCTTCTCTACAAATGTCAGTACCACTACAGTCAGTACAATCTCTGCCAGTCCAAACAAAGTAATATGTCCAATCATCATTGCCGGTATGGACACGCTTAAAGGATATGGACAATAAAGAGCCTGACCTGCCGCATTCTTAAACAGTAATGGCTGAATTCCAAATTCTACAGCGGCACAGAATGCTGCTGCATTGATTCCTATATATGCACCAATCGCGGCACTGAGCTTACGCATACCCGTTTTTTTCAGAAGCAGCTTATACAGGAAAAATCCCAGGTACGGCAATACAAACGCCATATTGAAACAGTTTGCTCCAAATGCAAGGATTCCTCCATCCCCAAAAAGCAGTGCCTGTATCAGCAGCGCAATAGAAACGGATATACATCCGGCTGCCGGACTGCCTGTAAGGATTGCAATAAGAGTTCCACCTACTGCATGTCCTGTAGTGCCTCCCGGAAGTGGCACATTAAACATCATTCCAAGAAATGAAAAGGCAGCACCGATACCAAGAAGCGGCATCCTGGCCTTTGGTATTTCTGTTCTTACTTTGTTGATTGAATATCCCCAGACCGGAACCATGGCGGCTGTCATTACAGCACATGTCGACGGACTTAAATAGTTCTCAGGTATATGCATAGATATACTTCCTTTCCCTGTGAAAACTTTATTTTATTTGGTGCGCGCCTCATAATTAACTGTATTGTAGCACCACATTAAAGCGTCAGCAACCTACCTGGGGGATATGGAGATATTCTTATCTGTTATGGATAAGTGATTGTTTTTCATATGTGCAGGCTACTGTCCCATTCATATCCTATTTCTTCTGCAATTTTTTCAGCGATATCAATATCCAGCATATCACTGATCAGCCAGTGCCATGTCCATTGCCGCTGTTGTCGTACTGCTGGAATAATATTTCCCGTCCGAAATCCAGTTCTCTCTACTGATGTAATTGATTCCCACTGTAAACATCCGCTTCCAGTTTTCATCATATGCATAATCTGCCACCTGCCTATGGAACAGAAGCCCTGTTCTCACAAGCATTGCAGAAGCATTCTGAACCATCACACAAAAAGATGCTTCTTCTACGGCCTGTTTTAACATCTGCTGTCCCTTATCTCCTTCTGTATGCAGAAAGCTCTTGACGCCCTTTCCTCCTGGAATCAAAAATATATCCTCAATCTCGATAGGATTTAATGGTTCGGTCCATACTTTTATTCCCTGCTTTCCGGTGATCAGTCCTCCGCGCAGTGAAATAAAGCGTATATAAAAATGCTCCGGTACACATCCAAAGATCTGCACCGGGCCAAACGCATCCATCACTTCAAAATCATCAAACAGAAAAACATTTACTACCATAATTCCTGCCCTCCGGTTATTGTCGTTGATTATTATGCTGTTAATTTTATAAAACTGAATCTATTAAGTTTTTTGTATAGTCCATCTTCGGATGATTGATGATATCATCTGGGGTTCCGTATTCTACTGTCTTTCCATGATAGAGCACCAGCACTTTGTCACAGAATGCCTGCACCAGTGCAAGATCGTGACAGATCAGGATAAATGACAGATTCTCTTTTTCTTTCAGTTCAATCAGAAGTTCCAGGATCTGTTTCTGCACAGTTACGTCAAGTGCGCTGGTGGCCTCATCACAGATCAGGATCTCCGGACTGACTGCAAGTGCTCTGGCAATTGCGGCTCGCTGGCACTGCCCTCCGCTGACCTGATGCGGATAACGGTCCGCGTATTCTTTAGAAAGGCCGCATCTTTCGAGAAGATTTTCCACACGTGTTCGTGTTTCTGTGCGATTTATCCCCATATTCCGGAGACTTTCCCCAATTCCGTCGCCCAAAGTACATCTCGGGTCAAAAGATTCCATTGGCATCTGAAAAACCATCTGGATATCCTGATAGGTTTTCCTTAAGCTTTTGCCTCCGACATGGGTAATGTCCTTTCCTTTAAGAAAAATCTGCCCATCCGTCACCGGCTCCAGATGTGTGATCATTTTGGCAATCGTACTTTTACCGGAACCGGATTCGCCTACGATTCCAAGGCATTCTCCCCGTTCCAGTTCAAAGCTTACATCATCCACTGCAGTCATGGATTTTTTCCCTGATATAAATACTTTTTTGAGATGATCCGCTTTCAGGATAATATCCGCCATTCTACTGCACCTCCTGATTCTCTGCCCGATTCAGATGAAGCACAGAACCCATCAACTTCTTTGTATATGGATCTTTCGGATGATCCAGGACAGCCTCAGTTTCTCCATACTCTCTTACCTGTCCGTTCTGTAGAACCAGTATCCTGTCTGTCATCATCCTTACAACGCCGATATTGTGAGTTACAAGAATCATTGCAGTATTGTATTCTTTACGCATGAGCAGAAGTTCTTCCACTACCTGCTTCTGAACAGTCACATCCAGTGCACTGGTCGGTTCATCTACCAGAAGCAGATTCGGATGCATGATCATGGCTGTACAGATCCCCACTCTCTGGTTCATTCCACCGGAGAGTTCAAACGGATAACTGTCCAGCACACGGTCACTGTCATCCAGACCTATCTTCTTCATGATCTCTCCGGCACGTTCCCGGATTTCCTTTTTGCTGACTTTCTCATGTTCGGATACTGCCTCATGTATCTGTGCTCCAATTGTCCGAACGGGACACAATGCAGTTTTACAGTCCTGGAAGACCATTCCGATCTCTGTTCCCAGAAACTTACGGAGTTTTTTTTCACTCATGTCTGTAAGGTTCTCACCTTTGTACCAGATATCACCTCTTGTAACCAGACCTTCTTCTCCCAGAAGCCCCATGATTGCCTTGATGATCGTACTTTTGCCGCTTCCGGACTCGCCCACGATTCCAAGGATTTCGCCCTGCTTTAATTCAAAGCTGACATCCTCAACCGTTGGTTTTCCATTATAAGAAATTGTCACATGCTCTACACGAAGCAAAGAATCCATAATTTATTTTCTCCTCAAAAATTGCTGCTGCAAGCAGAAGCAATAATTTTATTCTACATCCAGGTCAGCAGTGATCTCATAGTAATCACATGGATGTGCTGCCATTCCTGTAACATTTGATTTTGTTACGATTCCCATATTCAGATGAGATACAAAGAAGAACGCATCATCATCCAGAATATCCTGCTGAAGTTCTACTGCAAGTTTTGCTCTTTCATCCTTGTCAAACGTCTGGTGAAGCTGATCTGTCAGTTTTGTTACTTCTTCATTCTGATAGTTACCATAGTTCTTGGCACCTGTTACTGTACTGGTAAAGAAGTATTCCGGATCACCTGTCGGTGCTGTAGTTGTAGAACTTACATATACATCAAAGTCTCCATTCTTTGCAATCGTCATATGGTCAGATGTATTATTTACAACCACATCGATTCCGATATCTTTCAGTGTAGCCTGTGCGTACTCGGCAAGTTTCGGCTGTTCCAGACGGGTTGGGTAAGTCAGCCAGTTAATGCTGAGTTTCTGTCCGTCTTTATCCACATATCCGTCTCCGTCTGTATCCGTCCAGCCGGATTCCTCAAGAAGTTTCTTAGCGCCTTCCGGGTCATAGGAAACCGTTTCTACTGCATCATTTCCATAAGAAAAGCCGCTTGGGAAAGCTGCCTTTGCCGGAACTCCACGTCCTTCCATGATGACAGAGCAGAATCCGTCTTTGTCGATTCCCATCTCAACAGCTTTACGAACGTTCTGATCTTTCATGATCTCTGAATCCATATTGAACTGACCAAAGAAGCATCGGCTGGTCGCACAGGAATTAATCATGTAATCTGAATTATTTTCAAATAATGCATAGTTGTCATACTGGAGTCCATAAGTACCCTGAATATCACCTGTCTGCAGGGCTGCGGTCAGTGCACTTCCGTCTGCAAAAGATTTGACTGTAACTTTATCTACTTTCACTTCACCGCCCCAGTAGTTATCGTTTTTACCAGATCGATCTGGGTTGGAGTGACGTTCTCTGCAATATATGGGCCAGTTCCGGCCACATTGGCAGATCCGCCTTCTCCCTGGATTCCATAATCCATGTCAATGATCGCACCATATGGATCACCAAGATAATTAATGATCGCTGGACATGGTTCTGTGGTATAAATAGTAAGTGTCAGACCATCTGCATCAATATGATCGATCTTGAGGTCATAAGGTGCACGGTCATGAACTGCGATCAGATCTTCCAGACATTCCTTGACTGCTTCCGCATCCATGGTACGTCCACTGGAAAACTGTACTCCGTCACGAAGTGTGATCTTTACAGTTGTATCATCCACAAATTCATAATCAGTTGCAAGCCATGGCTCTACTTCCATGTTGTCATTATATTTGAACAGAGTTTCGCCAACGCCATAACGAAGTGCACTCCATCCGGAATAATTATCATGTGGATTTAATCCGGCATCTCCCATCTCCTCGCTGTATCCGGTTGTTCCATAAACAAAAGCCTTTTCACCGTCAGCCCATACGGTTGTAGACATTCCTGCTACAAGCATTGCTCCTGTCAGAATTGCTGCAAGTAATTTCTTCTTCATAATGGTTGTTTCCTTTCTTTATTCTCTTATTTCTTTGCTCTTTCTCTTGGATCCATAAAATCTCTGAGTGTATCCCCGAGAAGATTAAAGATCATAACGGTTATAAATATGGCAAGTCCCGGTGCAAGTACCATCCATGGTGAGATCTGAAGCATACTTCTTCCATCATTAATCATGCTTCCCCACTCTGCCATCGGAGGCTGTACGCCAAGTCCGAGGAAGGACAGTCCTGCAAGTTCCATCATCATAGTTCCGATATCAAGAACAGAGGTAACCAGTATCGGACCTGCAATATTCGGTAAAATATGTTTAAACATAATTTTCAGTGTGCTGCTTCCCGAAAGTCTCACCGCCATCAGATATGGTGAATCTTTCTGTGCAAGAGTCAGTCCTCTGGCAAGTCTGGCAAACTTCGGCCATCCGATGACAGCCAGTGCTATGATCGCATTCTGGATGCCACCGCCAAGTACACCAGCTACTGCGAGGGCAAAAACAAGGCTTGGGAACGCAAGAAACAGATCTGATATACGCATCAGCACAGTATCTATGATTCCTCCACACCACCCGCAGATGATGCCGATCACCGTTCCAAGTATCGTGACGATTGCCACCAGAAGCAGTGTCGCATAAATACTGGTCGTACTTCCTACCAGTACACGCGAAAACATGTCTCTTCCGTAGCGGTCTGTACCCAGTATATGTTCTGCACTTGGCGGTTTCTGTGCCAGCAGAAGATCCTGTACATCCGGATCATACGGACAGAGCTTCCGTGCAAAAACAGCAACAACCAGAAGTATCAGGGTCAGTATTGTAAAAAAGATCAGTTTTTCTCTCACATGGTTTTTCTTTATCTTCTGTTTTCGGACAGATATCTGTTTCTTCTGCGTCATGCTCTGTCACCTCCTAATCTTACTCGAGGATCCAGATAGTGATAAATGATATCCGTGATCAGGTTTACAACCACATAAATGATTGCCATCCAGCTACATATGCCTGAATGATCGGGTAATCTCTCATGGTAATGGCATCTACTGCCATTTTGCCAACACCATCCCACATAAAAATAGTCTCAACGATCGTAGTTCCTCCCAGAAGACTTCCTATTGATAAAGCCAGCAGAGTAATGATCGTCAGCATGGAAGACTTCATAACATTCTTCCAGATGATCACGCTTCCTCTCACACCTCTCGCCTTTGCTCCGACCACATAATCTTTGTTCAGTTCTTCAAGGATCGTAGTTCTCACCTGTCTGGTATACTTGGATGCCATAGATATGGCAAGTGTCAGTGTTGGCAGAACGAGGCTTAAAGCTATATTGTCCGTTGTGATTACCGGAAACCATCCAAGTCTGATGGAAAAAAAGTACATCAGCACCAGTGCTGCAAAGAAGTTTGGCATGGAATTCCCGATAAAACTCAGGAAACGTATCAGGTAATCGCTCCATTTATTATGCTTTACCGCCGAAAAAATGCCGAGTGGAATTGCGATCAGCATTGTCAGCAATACAGAAGATACGGTCAGCATGATCGTTGCCGGAAGTTTTTCTACAAATGTTTCATAAACATCTCGTTTGGATACGTAGCTCTTGCCCATATCTCCGGTTGCCATTCCTGCAAACCATTTCGCATACTGAATAAGAAATGGCTGATCCAGACCATATTCCTTCCGCGTCTCATCAATGACTTCCTGTGAAACTGCTGAACCGGCATTCTCATACATATACGTTACCGCATCACCACCTGCCAAACGCATCATGGCAAAAGACAAAAAAGTGATCCCAATTAGAATCGGGATCAGCTGAAGAAGTCTTTTAAAAATGTATTTAATCATGAATTCTCCTTTTGTGTCTGTAAATCCTCAGACAAAATATCCGCATAGTAATTCGTCAGATAAAGTCTATCAGATGTCAAAAAAGCACACAACCCCGTGGGAGGGTTATGTGCTATTCGTAGTTCGAATACCTTTCGTCTGTTCTGGAATGAGTCGGAATTAACTTTTGGGAAGTCTGCTTACCAGAAAGTCGAGAAATTCCTGTATACTTTCATCAATTTTTTCGCCTTTGTGGAGCATATAGCCAAAAATAACCTTACTGTCACCCATATTCAGCGGGATTCCCGGCGTAGTACCTGTTTTGTTCTCGGAAAGATAACTGCCGCTTACATTTGCAACCCGGCTGTTCCTGAGCATTTTTTCCATAATGTAGTCACTGTTGGTCAGCACAGAAATATCAAGATCTTTCCACTGGAATGCATCTTCCCGTGCAGCTCCGATATCAAAAAATTCATCCTGATAATTCTGGATAAAACGGATTCCTTCCAGATCTGCAAGCTCTGCTTTGTCCTTTCTGGAAGCATAAATTTCTGTCTTCCGCCCTGAATACAGGACTACATCTGTTTCATACATTGTAAAAAACTGTAGTTTATTTTTGGTCAGCTCGTGCAGGAAGTTCTCCTTTTGCTGACTCAGGATATAAACAAATCCAATGTCATCCATGTAGTCACGGACACGTTCCATAACACTCCGTACGCCTGCTGTTGTGATCTGAAAGTGATAGTTTTTTTCATAGGTTTCATTATAAAAATCTACAAACTGATTGGCAAACCAGGAACTTGGATTCAGCGAAATACGAATCCATTTTGTCATGCCTCCCAAAGCCATATTCTCCAGAACATTCATCTCATTTGTGATCTTACATGCATAGTGATAGACTTTCTGTCCCTGCACTGTCAGTCGGATTCCTCTCGGAAGGCGCTCAAAAAGCTGCATTCCAAGAGTGTCTTCCAGTGCCTTGATCACCTTGCTCACACTGGCTGTGTCGAATAGAGGATCTTCGCCGCATCACTGAAAGACCCTGCCTGGCACATGCCACAAAATATTGTAATTGTTTTAAATCCATATGATTCTCCGCATATCCTTATAGTCTGTGCAGTTGTCTGCCTGTCATTTAACTGTCCGCAGCATAAACAGCGGAGTCGGATTATAAAATTCGTCTTTTTCAAGATAGATCCTGCTGCTGATTCCTAAGTCTACCCGGAAATCTTTAAGATCCATAGATCCCAGGGTTTCCAGATCCCATGCCGGACGGCTGTAGGAACTGATCGGAAGCTGACGTTTGATCTCCTCGCACTCGCGCATCATGTCATTTCCGAGTGTGTTATGTGCATGATTTTCCGGAAGGTCTTCCACATTTGAGAAGTCTGTGATTCCGTAGTTTGCATCAAAATTAAGCAGTACACCGCCTTTTTTGAGGACGCGAAGCCACTCCTGATATGCGTGACGCACATGCGGCAATGTCCAGGTCAGATTTCTGGAAATGATCACATCAAAGGTGTCATCCGGGAATTCTGGATTCTCTGCATCCATAACTGTAAATTCGCAGTTTACGCCCTCTTCTTCTGCAAGGATGCGGGCGTTTTTGATCATATCCGGTGTCAGGTCGATTCCAGTCACCTGATGGCCTGCTTTTGCAAGAAGGATAGTGAAAAATCCTGCTCCACAGCCCACATCGAGAATCTTGAGATTTTTTCCCTCCGGAAGCTGTGTATTGATTTCTTTCATCCAGCGTTCTGCCATGGTGCTGTGAAGTTCCTGTCTTCTCTGCTCCAGAAAACTGTCGCTTCGTTTTTCCCAGTATTTTACGATTTTTTCCTTGCGCTCGTCGTAGCGGCTCACGATTCTTCCGTAGGCGACCATCGGTCCATTGCCAAGTACCTGCAGCGTGCCGCACTGATAGAGAAGAACGCCGTCGAACTCTGCGATGCTGACTTCTTTGACTTTTCCCTCATAGTCACGGACTTCTCCGAGGATATCGCCTTCCTGGATCATGTCGCCGACTTTTTTGAATGGATACCAGAGACCGCTTTCCTCTGCATCCTGATAGCGGACATCTGCCACATCCAGCGGATAGTATGTCCTGAAATCCTTGATTCCCTGATAGATTCCCATATGGCACAGGATATTGCGGACATCTCTTCTGGTAGAGCGGACTTCTTCGTAATTCCAGTCGCCCATTCCGCCACGTTCAATCAGAATACTCGGAATTCCCTGTGAAGCCGCATAGTTGTAGGAACCGCCGGACGCCACGTTGGATTTTACCATGTATGGAACATCGACCTGTTCTGCCATTTTACGGGATTCTGCGACAACTTCTTCTGCTGCCATTCCTGCATAATAGACATACGGTGTTAATTTCTCATAGTCATCTCCACTGTGGAGATCGATGTAATAATCTGTCACCGGCTGAAGTTCCTGAGACACTGCCCATGCAAGGCGCTCCATTTCTGTTCCCTGTGGGTCTCCCGGAAATTCGCGGTTGAGGTTTTTGTCATCAGTCAGTCCCATACTGCCGTTACGTGCCTCAAATGCAGGTCGGTTCATGACTTTGACAATGATGATCGTGCCTGTTACTTTTTCAATTTTGAGTTTCTGGGACAATTCGATCGCTGCCTGGATCCCGACATATTCTCCGGCATGAACACCTGCTGTGATCAGCATGGTTTTTCCTGTACCATGTCCGTGAAGGACAGTCGCCGGAAGTTTGATCTCGCCGTTTGCAAGTTCTAATTCTCCATTCCACTTCTCACCCGGCTCCACTGTTATATTTTTGAGATTAAAAGAATCTCTCTTTCTTCCTGTCAGGAGGAAGATCGGAGAAGTGCTGTTATTGATGATCTCTTCTTCTGTCCAGACTTCTTTCCAGACCGCTTCATCGCAGGAAACATCAAGAAATCCTGTTTTCTGCATAGTTTCGATATCCCACTTCGGACGTTCCAGACGACTTAATGGAACCTGGCGGGCAATCTCTTCCATCTTTTCGATGTCAGTTCCGCTGTAATAGTCCTCCACGTTTTGTTCTTCTGTCTGCTGCCGGTCTTTCTCATAGCTGTTTCGCTTTTCTTCATTATAAAGATGACCGTACCAGTCTGCATCAAAGTTATAAAGCATACCACCTGGTTTGAGCACACGCAGCCATTCTTTATATGCGAGGTCCGGGCGTGGAAGATTCCATGTTACATTTCTGGTTACAATGGCATCAAAGCTGTTGTTTTCCACATCAAGAGCCTGTGCGTCGCCGGTTTTCCACACAATACACTCCTCTAATCCACCGGCATTCTGCTGTGCTTCCTTGAGCATTTCTTCTGTATAGTCGATCGCCGTCACCTGATAGCCGGCTTCTGCGAGAAGGATTGCAAAAAATCCCGGACCGGTTCCGACATCAAGGATTTTAATCTCTTTTGGTTCGCGCTCCGGGAATTGTTTTCCCAGTAGATCGAGGAGTTTCGCCCTCCACATGGTCTGTCTGGCATCTGCCATTTCCTGCTGATTATATTCTGAATAACCTCTGGCCCGGTTGGTCCAGTAGTCATGGATTTCGTTTTTAAGATCGCTATTGATTGTTCTCTTTTCCCGTATAAAATGTTATTTTTTAAGTATATAAAAAAAACACCCCTCCTACAAGCCGGGAGGGGGGATGTTTTGTCAGAAATTTGACAAATATGTTTTTACTGGAGAAAAATGCTCCACAGACAGATAGTCGGAAGGGATAACAAGGTTGAGAAGATGACCATTTTTGTCGCAAATGGAGAATCGACCTGGTATTTTTCTGCGAGGATACTGGTCGTTGCACCTGCCGGCATTGCTGCAAGGAGTACACACAGTCCCAGGACCGTTTTGCTCAGAGGCAGGAAACGGCAGACGATATAAACGATCGCCGGAATGATAATAAGTCTGTGAACTGTGTATTTCACAACTGTCCAGTCCCAGAAGTCTTTGAGATTGATATCTGCAAGGATCATTCCAATGACCATCATCGACATTGCCGTATTACAGTTTCCGACAGCAGTCACCGCACCGTCGAGTCCTGGCGGGATTGGAAGTCCTGTGATCATCAGGATCATTCCAAGTACACATGCCAGAATGCATGGATGTGTGACGACTTTTTTCACCGTTTTCATCTTATCACTGCTTCCGGAAAAAACAGCCAGACCGGAAGACCACATCATGATTCTCTGCGGGATCAAGTACACGCTGGCGAGAACCAGTCCTTCTATTCCGTAAACGCCTTCCGCGATCGGGTTTCCAAGAAATCCTGCGTTTGAGCAGATAGTTCCGTATTGCAGGCACTTCCGACGGTCTTCGGATTCTTTTCGGAACATGACTTTTCCATAGATAACACAGAATAGCTGAATACCGATCGAGATAAAAAGAATCGCCAGATAATTGCTGAAATCTCCATCCGTTGCACTCTGGGTAAATGCATGGAGGATGTTGCATGGCAGGATCAGATAGATGACCAGATCATTGATGTTCTTCTGCCCCTGCGGACCGATGATATGTATCTTTTCATTAAAATCCTTACAGCTACCAGAATAAAGATCGTGAGCTGCAGTGTCAGCAGTGTTTTCATATTTTTTCTCCTCTAAGT
>ENA-OQCX01001084-OQCX01001084.1-human-gut-metagenome-genome-assembly--contig:-NODE-1084-length-13148-cov-2.042316_pt1 | contig 13148 bp, 15 predicted proteins | sample MGYA00242762_ERZ504587 | MGnify/ENA primary metagenome ERZ504587 (study PRJEB26092, sample SAMD00036337) | human gut metagenome | host: Homo sapiens | study: EMG produced TPA metagenomics assembly of...
TTCTTGATATCCTTTACAAGATCTTTACGGCGCTCCTCTGTAAGCTCCGGGAAAATAAGGCGGATCACTTTACCATCGTTGTTCGGGTTCAGTCCCAGGTCAGAGGTAAGGAATTGCTTTTCTCGATTCCCTTGATCAGGCTGGATTCCCATGGCTGGATCTGGATCATACGTGCTTCAGGAACTGTAATATTTGGCAACCTGCTGCAGAGGTGTCGGTGCTCCGTAATAGTCTACGGTAAGTTTGTCAAGAATATGCGGATTCGCACGTCCTGCACGGATTGTAGCAAGCTCGCTCTCCAGGCTTGCCAGTGTCTTTTTTCATTTTTTCTTCATATTTCTGAATTCTTTCATCCATTAAAATTAATTCTCCCTCTTTATGATTTTCTGCCGGTAGCAGTATTATCCTATTTTCTGCGCAACGCGCTTATACAGTAACCTTTGTTCCGGAAAATTTTCCGTGAACAGTGTTGATAATGCTGTTCTCCTCATCAAGAGCAAATACCATCATCGGCATTTTCTGCTCCAGACACATAATAGAAGCTGTAAGATCCATGGCTGCAAGCTTCTTGTCAACAACTTCCTGAATAGAGATCTCATCATACTTCACAGCGTCAGGATTTACCTTCGGATCGCTGTCATAAATACCATCAACTGCCTTCGCCAGAAGAATCGCATCGGCCTCGATCTCAACTGCACGAAGAACCGTAGCTGTGTCAGTAGAGAAATACGGATGTCCTGTACCGCCTGCAAAGAATACCAGCTTGCCCTGTGCAAAGCTCTCTTCTACACTGTCCTTGGAATACAGTTTTGTAAATGCACCACATGCAAATGGTGTATAAATCTCAGTCTTCATACCTGTATATCTGCAAAGGTCAGATACATAAATACAGTTCATAATAGTAGCAAGCATACCGATCTGATCTGCCTTGTTGCGGTCTATCGTCTCACTGGTACGTCCTCTCCAGAAGTTTCCACCGCCGATCACAATGCCGATCTGTACTCCCTCATCAGAAATTGCCTTGATCTGCTTCGCTACTGCAAGAACAGTTGCCTCGTCAAATCCTGTTTTCTTCGGTCCGGCAAGAGCCTCGCCGCTTAATTTTAATAAAACTCTTTTCATTTCCATGCTTTTATCCTGCCTTATTTTTTATTCTTTTATTTTACCATACTCCGGCAACAACCTCATTTCCGCTGTCATCAACAGTGGTAGAAACTGTGAAAGAGTCATAATAATGATATCCTGTCTCTCCGGTCTCCGGCTCGTTCTCATAATCACTTCCGTTAGCCTCTCCCAGTGCTGCAACAAGACTGGAAAGCGGCTGTCCGATATACTGTTTCGCCTTATCTGCACTGGAATCATCCGGTGCTGTATTACTGCCGCCACTATTATCCGGAGTACTTGTAGGCTGCGGTGCAGATGTAGGTGCAGCAGTAGGACCTGACTGCTGCGGCGCAGATGTAGGCGTTGGTGCTGTATCCGTTTCCTGAGAATCATCCTCAGAACTGTCTTCGCTGTCATCAAGACCAAGACGCGCCATCACTTCACTAAGGGTAGAAGTTTCTGTCTTACTCGTTCCTGTCAGATAAGTAGCATAAGGAATTCCATCCTCAGCAGTTCCATCCATATGAAGAGTGATCTTTGAAATTGTCTTCAGCGGAAGCTTACGGAAATAGCAGTCTGTATAATCCTCGTCCTCATACGTGATCCGGATGTCATAGCTTGTCACCGCATTTCCATCTGCATCCTTCTCGTCCGGCTCATAATAGTAAAGAGCCTTGTCGCCATCATTCAAAGTAAACAATCCATTGATCAGCTCTGTGCCCCAGTCATCATCGTCATCCGTAGTCGGACGAATGTAAAGTCCCTTCACAGCAGCTCCGGTACCGTTCACAAGAATCAGCCTGGAAGCTGTGGAAGTCTTATCACCAATCACATTCTTGATATCTGCATCGTCAGATTTCTGCATATCTACCAGGGAACTGTCATCACTTGAAGCTGTATCTGTATTCTCAGCAGGAGCCACGGTTACCTGGCCATCCTTGCCTGTATCTTCAGTCTTTTTTTTGCCACATCCAGCTGCTGCCAAAGCAGTGACCAAAAGTGCTGCAAGAATCACATAACGTTTTTTCATAATCTATATTCCTCCCACAAAATGGAATTAAACTCCTCTAATATCCACTTTTTGTTCTCCATTATTATTACAGAGTATGACAGACTTGTCAACCGAACGCGGGATGATTTCATACAATTTTTAAACTTTTCGTTACTGTTCACTCCATTCACAGTAACACGCTTCGCGATGCACAGAAATCATGCTTTGCACGATTTCGCGCCGCAACTCTCGGGTTTCTTTTCCCCATTCTCTCTGGTGCCTTCACCGGGAAGGAAGATCCTGCGTACTTCTTCTGTGAACAAAAAGAGCCAGGGACAGTTTTCTCTATCTCTGACTCAAATAGTTTTTGACAACATGTCTCAATGTTTAAAACCCGGCGTCTCTTCGCTCTTTACGCATATCCCTGCGGAGCAGAGCTGCCTCATGACGTCCTTTCTCAGCTTCTGTGTGGATAATAAGGCCGGGGATTCGGGTAGGACGCTCATCCTTATCCACAGCTACCATCACAGAAAAAGCACGGTTAACCAGGTAACGCATTCCATCCCCGCGCTCCACATAGGAATCAATTTCCACTTCCATGGAGGTATTTCCCACATAGGTCACATAGCCGATCATCACAAGGATCTCGCCTCGTAAACGGGCTCCTTAAACTGCAGATTGTCCACAGCTGCAGTTGTGACACGGTAAGTTCCGCAATGACGCATGGCAACCACGCCGGACACCTCATCCACCCACTGCATCAGCATTCCTCCGAACAGCCTGCCGCCGGCATTTAAGTGCTGGTGCATGATCAGATGAACCTGCTCCGTTCTGGAATCCTCTACGGTTTTCATCGGACGGTTTTCTTTTATTGTTTCCTTTGCTTCCTGTGTTTTCTCTTTTATTTTCTCTTCCATAGCCAACCTCTTTTTACTGTTTTCATGCTGCCTGTGCAGCGAATATTAAATAAATACCATATTGACCTGTCTGACTTTTTATATGCTGCATCTTCACAGCTGATTCCCTATAAATGTTCAACAGAAATTTACGAAAGCCGGAATTTTTCATCATAAAAATTCCCAGCTCCCAATTGTTTTTAATATAAATTCTTCACCTTGAAATCACGCTCTGCTTCTCGTCTCTGATCTTTCTTAGCGATATCCTGACGTTTGTCATACAGTTTCTTACCTCTTGCCATACCAATTTCCACCTTCACAAGGCTGTCCTTGAATAGACCTTGATTGGCACAAGGGTAAGACCTTTTTCCTTCAGTTTGGCTTCCATCTTGTTGATCTCACTGCGGTGAAGGAGAAGTTTACGGATACGAAGGGGATCTTTATTGAAAATATTGCCTTTTTCGTATGGGCTGATGTTCATTCCATAGATATAAACCTCCCCATTCTGAATCCGCACAAAAGATTCCTTGACGCTGCATTTTCCCATACGCAGGGATTTTACTTCTGTTCCTGCCAGGCAATTCCTGCCTCATACGTGTCTTCTATAAAATAATCGTGAAATGCCTTTTTATTATTTGCAATCAGTTTGATTCCTGGTTTCTTTGCCATAAGTTCCTCCCTATATGGATTTCCGCCTGCAGGCGGGCGCTCAAAACAAAGGGTTGCTGTTCTAGAGCGTAGTTTCTATGCATCGCAAAGCGTGTTTTGATCGCAGAATGAACAGTAACTTCTAATTACCACTCTTGATCCTCTGCCAGAACAAAATCCACAGTCTTCAGCATGGTATCTGCGTCCGCAACTCTCACACGCACCTTCTGTCCCAGTGCAAACACCTTGTGTGTCACATCGCCGATCAACTCGTAAGCATCCTGATCAAAGGTGTAGTAATCATCCCTCAGTGTATTTACATGAACCAGTCCCTCTACCGTATTTGGAAGTTCCACATAGAAGCCCCAGCCAGTAACACCGGAAATGATTCCTTCAAATTCTTCCCCAATATGGTAAGACATATATTCTGCTTTTTTCAGCTTGTCAGATTCTCTCTCTGCTTCGTCCGCCCGGCGCTCACACACACTGGACTGGCGTGCCACATCTTCCAGAATCTCTTTATAATGCTCTGTTTTTCCCTCTCTTTCCAGACGTCCCCGAAGCTTATCCTTAATGATCCTGTGAATCTGAAGATCCGGATAACGACGGATTGGAGAAGTAAAATGGCAGTAATATTTCGCTGCAAGTCCAAAATGGCCGCTGCATTCTGTAGTATACTTCGCCTGTTTCATGGTTCGAAGAGTAAGGCGGCTGATCTGTGGCTCGTTTGGAAGTCCCTCAATGCTCTCCAGAATAGTCTGGATCTCCTTCGGGGTAATCTCCTGTCCATGCTTCTGCACCGGCACTCCCTGATTATGAAGAAGTGTGAGAAGGCTCTCCACTTTCTCGGGATCCGGAGTCTCATGGGTACGGTAAACAAACGGCATATCATCCCTGCAGCACTCCTCTGCCACAGTCTCATTTGCCATAAGCATGAAATCCTCAATGATCCTTGTTGCCACATTTGCCTCATATGGCTTAATGTCAATGGCTCTTCCTGCTGCATTTAAGATAATCTTGCTCTCCGGAAAATCAAAATCAATGGAGCCTCTGTGATGGCGGTTTCCACGAAGGATTTCAGAAAGCTCTTTCATCAGGAAAAACATGGGAACAAGTTTTTCATAGCGTTTCTTTGCCTCTTCGTCAGTATCCTCCAGAATGTTTTTCACATCTGTATAATTCATTCTCTCATCTACACAGATCACAGTCTCTGCAATCTTATGGGAAATCATATTTCCTTTTTTATCAATATCCATAAGACAGCTTAAAGTAAGACGATCCTGCCCCTGGTTCAGAGAACAGATTCCGTTGGAAAGCCGTACCGGGAGCATGGGAATTACACGGTCTGCCAGATATACACTGGTTCCCCGCTTCAACGCCTCACGGTCAAGGGCACTTCCTCCCTGTACATAATTGCTTACATCTGCAATGTGAACACCAAGATGATAGATGCCATTCTCCTTTGTCAAAGTAACTGCATCATCCAGATCCTTGGCGTCTTCTCCATCAATGGTGACGGTCTGAAGATGGCGAAGATCCAGTCGGCCATCCCTGTCAGCATCCAGAACATGATCCGGTACACGGTCAGCCTGACGGATTACTTTATCCGGAAATTCGCTTGGAATGCCAAAGCTTTTTGCAATGGCAAGGATATCTGTTCCAGGTGCACGGCAGCTTCCCAGATTCTCTACGATCTTACCTTCCGGATTGCGGTTCTTGCTTCCGTAGCTGGTGATTTCCACCACTACCTTATCCCCGTCCTTGATTCCCTGGGAATCTTTTCTCGGAATAAATACGTCCCTGGAAAATTTAGGATTGTCGCTTACCACAAAACCAAAGTCACGGCTGTTCTCGTAGGTTCCCACGATCTGGGTCATACCTCTTTCCAGAACTTTTACTACAATTCCCTCACGGCGTTTGCTTCCTGCGGCTCTTTTGTGATTATAACACGAACCTTATCCTGGTGCATAGCCGTTCCGGTACAATCTTCCGGAATAAATACGTCGTTGTCTTCCCCCTCGATTTCCACGAAGCCAAAGCCCTTGGGATGACCGATGAAGGTGCCTTCCACAGATGGACTGTCCGGATATTCGTTGTACTTATCTTTTCCCCTGCCGTAACGATCGTCGGGCTTGCGGTGATCATACTTTCCAGCCTGCTTATCATTATATTTCTTATCGGAATGTTTCTCATCTTTCTTCCCGGTACGTCTCTCGGAGCTTTCTTCTGCATATTTCCCGGAACGTTTACCCGAAAACTTCTCGTCACGTTCTTCTCTTTTTCCACGCTGCTTCTCTTTCCCGCGCTTTCTTCCAGTTACTTTGGAATAACGTCCCTTGGAATCCAGGTCAGCCTTTCCCTCTGCTACCAGATCATCCAGAACACGGTACAGATCTTTCTTCTCGTCCTTTGAAAGGCGCAGAAGACCTGCAATTTCCCGGAAGCGCATAGGCTGGTACACTGGATCACCAAGAAGCTCCATCATAAATTTTTTTCGTTTGTCAAATTCTCTGTCTTTACTCAATTTTTCTCCTTCTTAATACCTGCACACGCAAGCTGCTCTATTAAAATCGCACGCACAGACTGTAATTATCACGAAACTTTCCTACCATCTTTCCATAATTTCCTATTATCAGGAAAGAATCCTGCAAAGCAGGATTTTCCGCTTACATAAAAAACACTCTTGCGATCAGATCAACAAGAGTGTTTCCCAGTTTATTCTTAGAAATTCAGGTTCAATACAACTGCCAGTACAAAGAACAAAACTCCCATAACTGTAGTTGCCTTAACAAGACCGCCCTCCATGGAACGTCCTTTGTTCTTACCCCAGTATGTGTCTGCAGCTCCGGCGATCGCACCAAGACCCTGTGACTTACCTTCCTGCATAAGGACTACTACGGTAAGGGCAATACAATCTATAACAAAAAGAATTGTTAAAATCGTTCTTAAAATCTGCACGTGGTTACACCTCCTAATCAACTAGAGATTATTGTACCATAGCCAGCATTTGATTTCAACTCTTTTTTATCTTGAATTTGGACAAATTACGCTATCGTTTTTTTTCAGGATCAGGCAAACGGATTCTCATACATCGACAGTCTGCCAAGCTGCTCATGGATTCTCAGAAGCTGATTTATACTTGGCATTTCTATCTGAACGACATGGTGCACCAGTCTTTGATCTGCCCCGCACCAGTTGCCACTGCAAGATCTGCAATAAAGGAATCCTCCGTTTCACCGGAGCGGTGGGAAATAACAGAGCGATAACCCGCCCGTGCAGCCAGTTCTACTGCCTCCAAAGACTCTGTCAGGGTTCCGATCTGATTTACCTTGATCAGGATTGCATTTGCTGTTCCAAGCTTTATTCCACAGGCCAGCCGTTTGATATTTGTCACAAAAAGGTCATCCCCAACCAGCTGTACACGGCTTCCAAGCCGCTCCGTCATAGCTTTCCAGCCCTCCCAGTCATCCTCCTGCAGTCCGTCCTCTATAGAAACAACCGGAAATTCATCCAACAGATTTTCGTAATAACGGATCATTTCATTGGAATCCCGGATCACTTCTTTTCCAGTCATCTTACTCTCCCCAGGAAAATAGTAACCGTCTTTTTCTCCGTCATATAATTCACTGGCTGCCGCATCAATGGCAATGCCAATATCTTTTCCCGGCTCATATCCGGCGTTCTTCACAGCTCAAGGATCAATTCCAGAATCTCCCTGGAATCCTTCAGATCCGGTGCAAAACCACCCTCATCGCCCACTGCTGTAGACAGATTTTTCTTTTTTAAAAGGATCTTCAGTGACTGATAAATCTCCACACACATGCGGATTCCCTCTGAAAAACAGGAAGCCCCAACTGGCATGATCATAAACTCCTGAAGATCCACTGTATTGTCCGCATGCCGCCCCCCATTCAAAATATTCATCATAGGAACCGGCATTCTGTTTGCATGACAGCCGCCAATATACTGATAAAGCGGGATTCGAAGCGCCATGCAGCTGCCCTTGCCACTGCCATTGATACGCCCAGTGTAGCATTTGCACCCAGATTGCTTTTATTATCTGTGCCATCGGTCTGAATCAGAAGTGAATCAATATAGGTCTGATCCAGTGCATTTTCTCCCAGAATTGCCTCCGTGATTTTCGTGTTTACATTATCCACTGCTTTTTGTACACTAAGACCTTTATAATTTCCTTTGTCGCCGTCTCTTAGCTCCAGTGCTTCGAATTTTCCTGTGGACGCGCCGGATGGAACCGCTGCACGGCCTGTATATCCATTGATTCCAATAACGCCTTCTCCAACTGTCACTTCTACCTCCACAGTAGGATTGCCTCTGGAATCCAGAATTTGTCTTGCGTGAATCTTCCGAATAGGCAAATACCGTAACATTTCCTTACCTCCTAAAGATTGATAACGGTAGTTTTCCAACTATTCAGAGTTCTATGCAGGATTTCAGATTCTGTTTCTGCCTGAAGTGCTTAATGAACCTCAGAAATGGAATTAAATCCCTTATTTCTCAGACATGCCTCCACCTCACTGATATCCGGTACGTGGAGAACCATGATCGGAAGTCCGGTAGCACGGTTGAAAGACAGATACAGATAATCAATATTGATGTTGCTCTCCTGGAGACTGAGAAGCAGTTTGTTCAGATTACCAACCTCATCCTTTACCTCGATTCCAAGAACATCACTAAGCTTACAGATAAAACCAGCCTTTGTCAGCGCTTCTAACGCCTGCTCAGGTTTGGAAACAACCATACGTATAATTCCATATTCAGCACTGTCATTGGTAACAGAACCAAGGATATTAATATCCTCCTCCAGGAGGATTCCAGTCACCTTCTGCATTTTCCCTTTGATATTTTCCGCAAAAATTGATAATTGTTTCAGCATTTTCTTATTCCTTTCCATATTTTAATAACAATATTAATATTTTAATCGTAAAAGAAACTCAGATGCCGCCCGGGCAGATAATTTTCTTTCACAAAAACAGACATTTCGCCTGTCGGCGACATCACTATCTATTCACTATATATATATCAGCTCTTTATTTCTCAACGGGAACCTCAATCAGTTCCTTAGGAGAATGTGCCAGATTGCGGCAGGCCATCCTCCGTTAACCACTACCATATCCTCAATACGAACCCCTCCGAAACCAGGTACATAAATACCCGGCTCAACAGTCTCGATCATATTGGCTTTCAGAATGGTATCGTCAGAGGGAGACAGGCGCGGACTTTCATGGATGAAAAGACCTACACTGTGACCAAGTCCGTGGCCAAAACAGTCACCGTAACCAGCCTCTGTAATAATATCTCTCGCAACCTTATCCACACTCGCTCCGCTTACACCAGCCTTTACTGCTGCAAGACCGGCCAGCTGTGCTTTTAATACAACATTGTAAATTTCTTTCTGTTTATCGCTTGCTTTTCCGAGTACAAAGGTACGTGTCATATCGGAGCAGTATCCCTTGTATTTACAGCCAAAATCACACGTAACAAAATCCCCTTCCTCCAGCTTCTTATATCCTGGGATTGCGTGAGGCATGGAAGAATTCAGACCGGAAGCGATGATCGTGTTAAAGCTTAAATCCTCTGCTCCCTCTTTTTTCATCAGATATTCCAGCTCTGCCGCAGCTTCCAGCTCTGTCATTCCTGGTTTCACGATTTTCAAAAATTCTGCAAATGCTTTGTCCCCGATTTCTTCGGCTTTTGCCAGATACTCCAGTTCTTCCTCAGTCTTAACCTGGCGAAGATCATCGATTCTGCTGCCAAGAGGTATCCATGTCTGAACCGGCAGTTCCTTTCTGAGCTTATCAAAATCACAGCAAAGCATGGACTGATCCTCATATCCCATATGGAAATCGCCACTTACATTCTCCTTCTCCATGCACTCCTTCAGAATCGTATGACGGTTATGCCCACGGCACTCTTCGATTACTGTGAAATCGCTCTCCTTACCGGCCTGCTCCGTATAACGGGAATCTGTGATCAGCACCTTCTGGGCTGCTGAAATATATAAAGCGCCCTCGCCGCCGCGAAAACCGCTTACATGTCGCATGTTATACGGATCTGTGATCACAAGGGCATTCAGTTTCAATTCATCAAGAATTGCATTTAACATCTTTGCTTCCTCCTCATCTTCTGTCATACAGCTTCCCAGCACTTTATCACGTTGAAAAGCCATATTCTTTATAGTTTCATCATACCACATTATACGCGGAAATATTGTCTGAATTTTTAATTCTTTTCACACATATAAACTTTTTATTTTATATAAAATAATATTTTTTGAAATTATTTGTTGACAAACGAGAAGTAATCTGTTATAGTATCATAAAACAAAAGGAACATTAAAAATAAAAAACCAAAAAGGAAGTGAGACCACCGAAAAACATAAGTTCATTACTTATAATCTAAGAAAGAGAGGTACGGACCACCAGAAGCATAACGAAACATCTTAATTTTTAACACTTTAAGAAAAGCGAGGTACAGTCCACCAAGAACGTAAGCCTTAATTCCAATTGTTTTAAACGCATAATATATTCGGAAAGAGAGGTACATTCCATTGGATATGGATCAGATTTAAGCCACCAGTAAACGTCGATGCTGGTGGCTTAATTAATGTCTGGATTTTCCTTTCATTTTCAAGCAGCTGCCTTGCCCTTATTCGCATGATTTTTCAAACACGCTCTGGCATAAACCTTTTATTTTCTCATATATCTGTAAAAAAATACCCGTGAGGTTTTCTCTTCATGAAATTTCCCATTTTTTCTTTTCCAGCACTGAAGGAAAAATTCTCTTCGCATATTTCCTCTTTTTGCTCGAAAAATCGCCCTGCGATCAAAGACTTTCTCCACTACGCCGTCGTTCCTCTTCTCTTCGCCCTGTCCTTTCTGGCTGGTTCTGCCGCCCGGGTGATCGTCCAACATTTTTCGCCCCCGGAAGCAGTCGCTACTTCATCAGACTGCGCAAGCTGGGGACTCAGCTTCCAGGAGGAAGGAAAACGTCCTGTAGGAAATGCTTCCATTCAAGAGCTTGCTTCCTATAACGCCTACTTTGCAAAGGATACCCAGGAGAAAATACTCTATCTTACTTTTGACTGTGGCTATGAAAATGGCAATACACCGCTGCTTCTTAATGCATTGAAAAAACACAATGTAAAAGCAACTTTTTTCGTTGTTGGAAATTTCATAAGAGATAATGGAGATCTGATAAAAGAAATGGTTCAGGAAGGGCATATTGTAGGAAATCATACCCTCTCTCACCCGGATATGTCCGGGATTTCTTCTCTGAATGATTTCAGGAAACAGCTGGAGGGCGTGGAAAATCTGTATAAAGAAACGACCGGAGAATCCATGACGAAATTCTACCGGCCGCCTCAAGGAATTTACAGTACAGCAAATCTGTCCATGGCAAAGGAACTGGGGTATAAAACCTTCTTCTGGAGTCTTGCCTACGTGGACTGGTATCAGGATAAACAGCCAACCAGAGAGGAAGCCTTCGATAAGCTTCTCACACGAATCCACCCAGGGGCAATTGTCCTGCTGCACAATACTTCTTCCACAAATGGACAGATTCTGGATGAACTGCTGACCAAATGGGAAGAAATGGGATATACATTTGGAACGCTCAATGATTTCTGAATTTTTGCTTTCCTGGAACAGGTTTGAAAAAGGCTTTAATTATCTATTATTTCCAAAATAAATAACCGCCTGTACTCCAGGACCAGTATGAATTCCAATAATCGGGCTCATTGGCATAATGATAACCTGAGCCTGTGGTACAGCTTCCAGGATAGCAGCTTTCTCTTTCTCAGCCTGCTCAGCAGCATCACCGTGACAGATAAATACATAAGGATGCTCCTCATTTAATCCGGAACTGATATACTTGGAAACGATCGTATTCATAGCAACCTTGGAGCCGCGTACCTTCTCCGGGATTGCCAGAGTTCCATCCTCCACAATACGAAGAATCGGTTTGATCTTCAGCTTTCCGCCGATCCAGGCGATTGTGGGGGAAATACGTCCGCCTCGTTTCAGAAAATCAAGATCATCTACTGTAAACCAATGGCAAATATGGAGACGATTCTCCTCCAGCCATGACGTATTCTCCTCCAGGGACATTCCTTTATTCTGGTTTTCTGCTGCCAGGATCACCAGGATTCCCTGTCCTCCTGTGGCTGCAAGAGAATCCACGCAGGAGATCTTACGCTCCGGGTACTCTTCCATCAGATCAGCAGCTGCAATGCGAGAGCTCTGCCATGTAGAAGTCAGTCCTCCGGAAAGGGAAATATAAAGAATATCCTTGCCCTCTTTCAAAAACGGTTCAAAACAATCAGTATATGTAGCCGGGGAAATCTGGGAAGTACTTCCGGTTCCACCTGCACGAAGCTTGTCATAAAAAGCCCTGCTGTCCCAGTTTCCCGGATTCCTGTGCGGACACTCCTCTCCGTTTAACTGGTATACCATAGGAATCAGATGAATCTGACCCTTATCTAAAATGTCTGCCGGAATATCTGCAGATGTATCTGTTATGATCACATAATCACTCATACTTGGTTCTCCTCATTTAATTGGCAATTCCTTATACCGTAATCGGTTAAGTGCTCCCATTATAGCATACTTCTTTTATGACGTGTGTGTTTTTTTACATTTTTGGTACTTTTGTAACGTTTTTCCACAGAGCATGTTGGAAAAAGCATTCCCGCGATCTGCACGCCCCACTTTGCGGTATATTTCGTCCGAATCGGTTGCCGTAGCCCGCTACGGCGCCTCATCCGGGCAAAATTTCCCACAAATTGTGACGCACATCTTGCAGAAAGCCTTTTTCAGACACGCTCTAAGACTACTTTCTTTATTCATTATATAGCAATCCAATAAAATAATGCATCTTAATCCGATCCGATACCTGATCATAATCAGATAAAAAGCACTGAAAACCATAAAAATACGATTTTCAGTGCTCATTTTACATCAGCGGCGCAAATGCGCGGAAAATATTCTGCATGATACGCAGCCCTATATTTCTGTTCAGGCAGAATTCCGGTTCTATCTGCCTGCAATATTCCATAGTCTGGATAAAATCATCTTTTATATCCTGTATTACTCTGTTTCTGTAGATCCATACACCATCCTCAAAATGAAGATAAAGACTTCGATAATCCAGGTTGATGGTTCCCACAACTCCAATCTCATCATCACTCACAAAGGATTTTGCGTGAAGGAAACCGGGCTGATATTCATAAATCTTTACACCGGCTTCCAGAAGCTGCCTGTAATAGGACTGGGTAAGAATAAATACCAGCTTCTTGTCAGGGATTCCCGGCGTCATAATACGCACATCCACCCCGCTTTTGGCTGCCAGACAGAGGCAGTCATCATCTCATTGTCTATGATCAGATAAGGAGTACAGATATATACATATTTTTTTGCTTTGTTGATGATGTTCAGATATACATCTTCACCGACAACCTCTTCATCCAGAGGTGTATCACAGAACGGCTGGAC
>ENA-OQCX01001085-OQCX01001085.1-human-gut-metagenome-genome-assembly--contig:-NODE-1085-length-13144-cov-2.037950_pt1 | contig 13144 bp, 17 predicted proteins | sample MGYA00242762_ERZ504587 | MGnify/ENA primary metagenome ERZ504587 (study PRJEB26092, sample SAMD00036337) | human gut metagenome | host: Homo sapiens | study: EMG produced TPA metagenomics assembly of...
CGCGGATCGAGCGCGCGGTGCTTTGATCGTTTTTAGAAGAACATCCGGACGCACGTCAGATCCGTTTCACGGAAAATTACCGATCCACGCCGGAAGTATTGGGCTGCGCCCTTTCCCTGATTTCCCACAACGACGGGCCAGAGCGCCGGCTGACCGCCATGCGTCCGCAGGGAGAATGCGTGCGGCTCATGCGGCCGAGGATGATTTTTCACAGGCGCTTTTCCTTGCAAAGGAGATCAACCGCATGGTCGGCGGCATCGACATGCTCGATGTGCAAACCACCGCATCCCAGCGCGGCGGCCCGCTGGGATTTTCGGATATCGCCGTGCTCTACCGCACCCACCGGCAGGCCGAGCTGATTGAAAAATGCCTGGGAATTGAAGGGGTGCCTTACGTGGTCACCGGGCGGGACAGCTTCTTAGCGGATGATATGGTGCGCGGCACAGTGGGCTTTTTTCGCTATTTGCTCCACCCGATCGACTACTTTCCTGCGCGCATGCTTGCTGACCGTCCTGCACTGCCCGGCCGGTGCGGCGCAACAGCTGCTGGCCGATTGCCGCGAGGCAGGTCCAACTGCCCTCCTCTCCGGCGAGCTCCCCGCTCCCCTAGGCAAGGCGCCGGAGTTGCAGAAGTTGTCTAATCTGCTCCGGCAATATGCGCCGCGCGCCGCGAAGGAGAAGCCCTTGAAGCTCCTTACAAGCTGGGCGGAAAGCACCGGCCTTACCGGGCACGCAGCGGTCAACCGGCTGCTCGACGCGGCAGTCCTCCAGCCGGATATTTCCTCTTTATTGAACAGCCTTTCACTCGGCAAAGAGGGCGATGTGGCGCGCAGCGGAAACCGAGTTTACACAGCAGATGCAGTCACGCTCTCCACTCTACACGGAGCCAAGGGGTTGGAGTTCCCTGTAGTGTTCCTCTGCGGCGTTTCAAAGGGTTTGATGCCGCTGGATGCGCCGGGCAGGCCCGCAGATATGCAGGAAGAACGCAGGCTTTTCTTTGTCGGCATGACGCGAGCTAAGGATGAATTGATTTTGCTGACAAACAGCGAGCCCTCCCCGTTTCTGAGCGAAATCCCTGCGGCCAATTTGGAAAACGGCACGGCCGCCGAGCTCAAGCGCCCACAAGCGGTTCAGCAGCTTCATCTTTTTTAAAACTGCGCTATCATAAAAAAATTACGAAGGGAAAGGAGCATGTCGGATGCAGATTGCGGCTGTCCGCTTAACAGAAGGCGTCAATGAGCTATTTGCACGCGCTGGCTCTCCTGTTTGCCCGGGAAAAGGCAAGAGGAAATTTTGGGGCGACAAAGGCCCAAGGATCGGGAGCGATCCTCAGCGGGGAGATACTCGCCCGCGCCATGCTGGCACGGGAGCTGCGCTGCCCCCTGCGCGACGTTCCAATCTGCCGGGAAACGCACGGAAGCCGGTTTAAAAGATTGTACAAACCTCTTTTTTAATATCAGCCATTCCGGGGATTATGCGGTATGCGCAGTTTCGAAACAGCCGGTGGGAATCGATATTGAACGAATCGGGGCGTACCAGCCGAACGTTGCGCGCCGGGTTTGCAGTGATGCGGAGCAAAAACTGTTGGAACAGTGTTGAAGACCCTGCCCGCCTGTTTTACAGGCTGGTGGACGCTCAAGGAAAGTTATGTGAAATTAACGGGGACAGGCATTAGCGTGCCGCTCAGCCAAATCACGTTTTCTTTTCTGGCAGACGGCAGGGTGGAATCCAATCAAAATAGGGTTCAATTTGCGAGTTTCCCGTTTGGAGATGGATATTGGCTGGCCGTTGGGGAAAAAATGAGGTGAGCTGCATGATTGCCGCATTCGGGCTTGTGCGCCCAGGCCGCGAAGGCGAAGCTTTTTGCAGCTCAAATGAAATCAACAAATAACTGCGCCTGGCTATGATAAGCCAGGGCGCAGTCTTTTCCGCAAGGAGGGATCGAAATTAGAGCTCGTAATCCTTCCCGCAAAATCTGCAACGATTAGGTTGCCGTTGGAAAGCGCCACACTGCCAAACACCGGCGCGCCCACATTCTGCTTCTTCAAAACCGCTCCGTTCGCCGGATCAATCGCATAGAGATACCCATCTGACGCGCCGAAGATCAGCTTGCCATTCGAAAGAATCGGCGTGCCTTCTACAGTTTTAGAGCCAACGCCCGCATAAGGAGCCGTGCCAACGAGCGCACCGCCGACCTCACGCTCCCAAAGGATCGTTTTCGTCTCCAAATCAAAGGCAAGCACACCCTTATTCACCGTGGCAATATAGGCAACCTTACCGGAGATGACCGGCTGGGCGCTGGAAGCAAAGTTATAGTCATCGAAATTCGTCTTACTTGTGATTTTTCCGGAGCCGTTATCCACGATCATAATCGCGTCATCATCCGCAACAAGGAGCGTATTCGCATCAATCACCGCCGGAGTGGAGCTGCGGAAGCGGATATTGCTGTCGCTGTTTTCCCAAAGCTTTTTGCCGGTGTTTTTATTGAGCGCCACGAGCGCATCCCAATGGGAGCTGACAATCAGACGATCGCCTGCGATCACAAATTCGGCCGGTGAATTTTCGCCCTTACCGCGGCGGGTGTTCCAGCGCGTGTCGCCTGTTTCCAAATCCAGTGCGGTGATGCTGGCCGCGCAGCCAGCATAGACCGTGCTGCCATCTGCACAAAGGCCGGAGCTAGTGCCGAGCGACCCGCCGAGATCCACCTTCTTCTGCCAAAGCAATGCGCCTGTTTCCGCATTCAGGCAATACACCGTGCCCTCACAATCCTGTGCGACAATCTTCCCATTTGCATAGACCAGTTTGTTTTTCACAGAATTGAGGGTTTTAAAAAACCAATTCACTGAGCCATCCGCCGCATTCAGGCTATAAACGCCGCAGGTGCGGGGATAATCGTCATCCACCGTGGCGGCAAAAATCTGATTGCCAACGGCCAACGGATCGGCAAACAGGAGGTTCCCCTCCAGCTGTGCGCTCCAATTCGCCCCATCCGGAGCCTGCGGTTGCTCAAAATCATAATAATACATCTGGGTGGAAACCTGCCCGTTTGCGGTGATGCTGATAAGCCTTGAACCGCTCGCGGAGGAATCGATGCCGCCGCAGTCAGGCCGCCCGGTGCTGATATTGAGCACGCCGTCCGTTTCCGTAATATAATTATAGTGATAGTGGCCATACACCCACGCAATAAGGTCATGCTCTTTTAAATCCAGTTTTTTCAAACCATAGGATAGCACATAGTCGTCAGACGGCGCTTTGGTATGATTGAACATAACGACCTTCATGCCGGGCTCGACATTTGCCAAGTCGTTTTCCAGCCACTTCCAGCGGTCGTTTTTATTGTAGCCAGAGGCATAGTCCGCACCGGTCTGGAACGGTGTGACAACATAGTGGACGTTGCCCACATCGAACGAATACCACACCGGACCATAAATGCTCTCAAAGAGCGCCTCTCCATATTTCCCAGCCACATAGTCGTGATTGCCGATCACATAGCGCACGGGAACACCCATATTCTCCGTATTCATATCCTTGATATGCTGCTTCAGGCCATCCTCATAGCAGATATCGCCCGTGTGGATGAGGAAGGCAGGGTCGGTTTCCTTCACCGTATCCCGGACATGCTCAATCCACGCGCCAACACCCTTGCGCCAATTTCTGAATCGGAAATTTGCAGGAAGGAATGATCCGCCTGCGCGGTTTTCTCGCTCTTGTCCAGCCGGAAATCATAGGTTTCCCGATCCTTTGTAACCGGAATGTAATAGTTTTCCGTCCAGTAGCCCGCGGGCGTGTTACCGTGACGAAGCGGCTCTTGCTGTAGCCCGGCAGTATATGCGCCGTTTTCATCCGTTTTGACCACGTTGCGCCCGTCTGAAACGCTAACGTTGGCGATCGGCTCGTTCGTCTCGGCGTCTGTGACCGTGCCTGTAAACGGGCCGGGCATCAGCGCGCCGATGAGCGCAAAGAGCGCTTCCATCACGACGATCAGGATCACCGTGCATAGAATGATGATTTTTTTCTGCATCTTTTATCCCCTTCTTCTTTCGGCAAGCACTGATTCAATCACGAGCGTAAATGATCGAACCGGCAAGGCGCGCGCATGGAATGATGCAGCGCTTACCTGGATATTTGTATCATATTACCACAAATCAGGGTGTGATTCAAACCATTTTTTGTGTATGAACCCGTTTGTTTCACCTGAATGCAGAGAAAAAGAGGAAAGGAAGAAAACGGGGCACGTTTAGCCGGCGCAAGCATATCCATAGCCGCCGGAGCCGTTCAGCCGCTCAAGTGTAACGACCCGCTCATCCTGATAAACTGTGCGCAGCTCGTCGGCGGAGGCATATTTGCCACTGTATTCCGGCGTAGTGACACCCCAGCCCGCGGATTCATCCATCACACACACGAACTCCCGGCACCAGGTGCAGAAGGTCAGCCATTTCGTGTTTTTTTGGAACATCCGGTTAAGATTGGGCAAAAAATCATTCTCCGTCATTGCAATCATCTTATTCTGCGAGGTTTTATAGCAGGTTTTGAAGCGGTTGGCATTTGCCGAATCAAAATAATAGGCTACCCTGCTGCCATTGGTATAATACGGGTCGTCGCCGATGATATCGCATCGCTCATCGCCAACATACCACTTTGGGTCTTGCCCATTATACACCCAGATGAGGTTATTTAGGCCATGGACATTGGTCATCCGGTCATACATCAGGCTCCAAAGCGATTGATAGCCTTCGGCCCGCTCGCGCCCCACCAGAACCAGCCGCCGCTCGCCTCGTGCAATGGCCGCCACAGGATGGGCACGCCTGCCTCTTGCAGCTTTTGCAGTTCTGCGCAGATGAGGTCAATATCATGCAGAAGGCCCTGATATTCCGCGCTGCCTGGGTTTTCAAGCGCCTGTTTGAGGTTGAAATCCGTTTTTCCGTATAGAAATGCCGCTTACCTTCTGTTTGGGTGGGCGCCATCCAATGCCAACAGAGGGTGACGATCCCCCCGGCCTTGTGCCACTCGATCGCCTGCTGGATGGAATAACATTCCCGACCAGTTTCTATTTCAGAAAGATCCAGCCCGAGCATGGCCGGGTAAGCGCCCGTCACACTGTATACCGCCCGAAGCTCGTTTGCCTTGAATACGGTCGACGGGCTGTTTGGATCCGATTCATCCACGCGGAACTGCGGCGCGGAAAAATCCTCATATTCGTTGATATATTGCCCGCTGATCACCCGTTTGCCATAGCTTTCCAGCAGATATTGGTATAACGCCTTTGCGCCTTCATCGGCATCGGGGTTGATTAACGCCCGGTCTACCGTTTCATAATGCGCATGGTCCACTTGAATCATCCCATTCCACCCCAATAACGATAAAATACAAGCCAAAAGAGACAACACCAAGCCTAAAATCCTGCGTGCCAAACCGATTTTCTCCCCTTCCTATACTAATCAAGCGCTTCCCCAGGCTATTCCAGCCCTGCGTTCTGATCCCGCACGACTGCATAGGAGGGCTTTAACGCGCCGTAGAGATCTGTGGAACCGTGCACCCGCTTCTGAAAGCGGCCCTGCCCATCCTCGCCCATATGCGTGCGATAGTCGTTGAGCGAAAAATAGATCCATCCGTTGAGCTGGTATTTTCGGTAAAGCGCGACCTTTTCCCGGAAAATCGCGGCACGCCGCTCGTCGCCGCCGTCAAAGGCCGGCTCGCACAGGCCGAACTCCGTAATCACGAGCGGCTTGCCTTTGGCCTGATCGCAGACGAACCGCATGCCCTCGTCATAATGGTCTCTATGGTTCCAGGTGCCATATATTCGTTCCACATGCAGATATCGCCGTAGAGCGTCGCGTCGTGTTCAGATTCCATGGGGGTACGCTTTTTGTAGTCCAGTGTGCTGGAAACATAATTGGCCAGCCGGCTCGGATCCAGCTGCTTGAAGAAGGCCACCATTTCACGGACATACGCCACCGTCCGCTTGCTGTGGCCGTTGAGCTCGTTGCCCACGCCCCAGCAGACAATGCTCGGATGATTGCTGTGCGCGGCAACCATCTCCGTCGCCTGTTGCTTTGCCGTCTGTTCAATCCGTTTGCCCGGCGCCTTCGGCTTGCCCATAGCGGGATCTCCTCCTGCACCATGAGGCCGTGCGCATCGCACCATTCGTAAATTGCATTGTCCTGCTGCCAGTGGAAGCGCGTGAAATTGCAGTTCGCCTCCTTGAGCAGTTGCAGAAACTGCTCTGAAACCTCCTGTGGCTCCGCCATACCGCAATCCGGACAGCTGCCAGGCATCCACTCCATGCCGAGCAAGCGGATTTCCTTCCCATTGAGCAGAATCTGATCCCCGCGCACGGTGAGCTCCCGTACACCGAAGCGGAATTTAGACCGGCTGCTCCCGGAGCGGAACGCGAGCGTGTAGAGATTCGGGAACTCCGGCTCCCACAGCAAGGCGTTTTCCAGTGTCAGGCACGCATGGAGCCTGCCATTCTGAAAAAGGACGTTTTGCGTCAGCACCGTGCGCCCTGCCCTATCCAGGATGGAAAGCTCCTGCAACTGCGTCTCTTCAGCGAACAGCGATGCGTCGACTGTGAGCTCCGCACGGCATCTGCCTGCGGCAGGTATTGCAGAATAGAAGGGGTGATACGGCAGTCTTTCACGTCACGCCGCTCCTTTTGCAGAAATTCCACCGCCCGGATCAGCCCGCCGTCATCCGCCCAATCAAAATCGCCTTTGTTGGGCAGGGCCGTCGCGCTGGGCGCGTTGGAGCAGCGCACGGCAATGCGGTTTTTCCCCTTGCGTAGGAAGCGCGTTGCGTCGAACGAAAACGGCGTATAGCCTGAATCCGCGTGCCGGAACGTGTGCACGCCGTTGATATAGACGTCCGCGTCATGATAGACTGCGCCGAAGCGAAGCAGGTTTACCGGCGCAAGTTCCTGGAGAAATAGTTCCGTGCCATACCATGCGATTCCGCGGTAATTTTGATATTTGTCGGATGCATTCCATGTGTGCGGCACGGATATGGTTTCGCCTTCCACCCCATTGTGGAGGAACGCGCCGCGTTTTTTGGTGTCATCCAACGCAAAGTTCCATTCTTTCAAAAGCATTATATTCCCGCCTTTCATTCAATCACAGATTGCGGGGCGTTGCGCACGCCGCCGCGTTCGATCCGATTCAGGTTTGCCTGCGCCTCCCGCAGCAGGCCGGATAAAGCAACTTTTCCCCCACTCCCGGATTGAAATCGAGAGAAACAGAGAAACAATGATTCAGCTTGATTATAGCATCTGTTTCAGAGAAATACTTGAGAAAACCGCTCAGAAACTTTCGAAATCTTGCTGCCACGGAATCGTGCAGCAACGCGGCAGCGACCGACATTTGCTTTTTTACCCCTGAAAATGGTACAATTCTTATCAGAACACCCGTAGGGGCATAAGACCGGAATCAATCATTGACGGAGGTTTTTTCCATGAATCTATTGGAGCAGCTTAAAACTTGGACCAGCGAAAACTTTTGGGATAAACTGTTAGGCTTCCTGCCGAATCTCTTTGGCGCCATTCTCACACTCGCCGTCGGCTTCTGGCTGGCAAAGCTCGTGGGGAACTGCTTATAAAAGCCTGACGGCAAAAAACGTTGATCCGGCCGTCCACCCTTTTATCCGCAACGTAGTGGAGCTAGTGATCAAATTCGGCATTGTCCTCTCCGCTCTTTCTACGCTGGGCATCAACCTCAGCTCCTTCATCACGGCCCTGGGCGCGCCGGCGTGACGGCCGGCATCGGCTTGAAGGACAGCATCTCCCAATTTGCCAGCGGGCTTCAGATCCTCATCAGCAAGCCCTTCAAGAGCGGCGATTTCATTGAGCTGGAAGCCGTTTCCGGCAAGGTTGCGGAGATTGGATTTATGAACACCACCCTGAATACAATCGACAACAAACGCATTATCATCCCAAATTCCCATTTGACCTCCAACAACATCATCAACTACACGGCGGAGAATAAACGAGGCTGGATTTGACCTACAGCATCGGCTATGGCGACGATATTGCCCTGGCAAAACGGGTGCTTCACGAAATCGTCGAGGATCATGCCATGGTTTTAAACGATCCCGCGCCCGTGATCGGCGTGAAGGCGCACGATGCGCATGCGATTGAGATTGCCTGCTTGGTTTGGTGCCGGTCGGACGATTACTGGACGCTGTTTTATGAATTGCAGGAGACGGTGAAGCTCAAATTCGATGAAAATGGAATCACAATCCCCTATGAGCAGCTGGACGTGCATGTGGTGAGCCGGGAGGCATGAGGGAAGGGCAGGATTCTTCCCTATCGTGATCGTGATACATACAGAACTGATTTTTTGCTCAGTTCTGTATTTTTTTATGGAAATTGTTGCATTCGATAACGAATTTGCTATAATAGGGATGGGATGTATTCCCTGAATAGCCATGAAAGAGATGATTCCAATGGTTTAGCGCTCCGTAAACAGAAAAGGGAAAGAATTTTTAAGAATGGAAAAGGAGCGTCATTTTATGAAAAAGACAATTTCCGTATTCTTGACGATGCTATTGATTTTTTGTTCGTTCAGTTTTCTCCTTCCCGTTTACGCAGCTGCTCCGGAAGACACATTAGACCTTTCCCAGTATTCGCTGGAGGATATCGCAGCTATGTCCGCGGAGGAATACCGCGCTCTGCTGCGGGATTTTGAGCGGGTTTATGATCCATTTGACACCTATGAGACGGACCCGATTATGGCGGAGGAAGAGCAGGAGCCGCAGATTGCACCGAGGTGGGCTTCTGGAGACATTAAAAATGGTGAGTATGTAGAACAGGGTCTCACGAAATGATTACTGCTCAAGCTCTCAATGTGTTGGCAAATGATAAAGGCATTTTTTCAACAAATCCGGTTGAAGTTTTAGCGATTTGCTTATCGATCAGTTTAGCCTCTTTAATGCCGGATAAAGATGAAGTAGGAGCTATTTGGTTCGCCGGACATTTTTATCACGCAATAGATGGAGATAATTACGTCGGTTCAAGTTCTAATACTGCGCTGACCAACTGCCGGGATCATTTTGATTATGCTGTCCATTTTGCAAAAACTGAAATTTAGAAGCCATGTGCAATGAGATCGGACGGGCACTCCATTATCTGCAGGATGCAGGGGAACCACACCATGCGGCTAATATCACCGTTGCAAATATCTCGCATGATCGCTTTGAAACATTTGTCGACAAAGATATTGATTCCTATGTCAATCTGATTTCGAGTGTAAACGGGTATCGGTTCAGCACATCCATTAATCCAACTTACGCAAGTTCTGCTTCCCATACTGTTGATTTTCTTGTGCAGCAAGCCGCCTCCATTGCCTACACATTCCGGGGGCAGGTAAATAACGCGCTGAATCAGACCTATTGGGATTATGTCGCATCAAAAACCATTCCAAATTCTGTAGGATTCTCTGCTCTGCTGCTATATAAATTAGCATATAATTCGGGAATCACTTTGTATTGAGTGCCATATTTGGGGAGTGAATCACAATGCGTTATCAAATCAAAAAGTCACTTTTCTTCCTTTTGGTAATCCTATCGATCCTGTTGCTGCTTTATTGGATTCTGTATGATCTCGGCGAAGCATTTTATGGAATTGTCAAACTGCAGACAACTTTAGATATACGTTGGCTCTTTCGTGGTGACGCTATAATAAGTCCTTCTATATATACAGTTGTTTTATTCCCTTTCACATTTATTGTCTATCTGATTTTTTATCGTAAAGAGTGTAGTCTCTGGCCGATGCTGCTCTTTCTCTGTACAGGTGCTATCAACATATTTTCAGCACCATACATTGATGACACAGCGTTCTTGGTTCTTTATGCGCTGATAACATTCGTAGAAATCGTCTGGCTCATCGTTGCCATGGTGAAATACCCAAAGCCAGAGCCGAAAACAGCTTGAACGAGTTACACTAGTTACACTGCAACTCCTCTATCTTCCGGTGGGCATGAAGCCACGCTTCGCTCCCGCCATGCGTAACCCTTTATTGAAAAAAGAGGCGAGGCATCATATTATATAAGATCAAAAAAATAATTTTCTTTCTATTCGCTATTTTTTCTCTAATTTTTCTGCTTTATTGGCTGCTCTATGATCTCTATCACTGTTTTGATTTGGTGGAAGATATCATCTTTTCCATGGGACTAAGTTCCCATTTCGACAGCGACAGGATTATTGGATATGCCCTGGAAGGAGCAATTGTTCTGGTTTTCACGGCTCTTATCTATCTCATTTTTTATCGCAGGGAAATCAGCGTCTGGCCTGATCTCATGCTGTTATTTACAGGCCTTGTAAACACATTAACGGCAGGCTATATTTCGGATTTGATGTTTCAAGCCAGATTTTACAAAACCAGCTCTCCGGCCGTCTGGTATCTCCTGTTCGGCGTTTATGCCGCAATTGCGCTCGCCGCCGCCGTCTGGCTCATCGCCGCCATGGTCAAATACCCAAAACCAAAAACTATTTGAGCAGTTCAAATTTCAATTTTCTATCTCTGGCAAAGCGCAGCATGTGCTCCGCTCCCACCATGTGTAACCACTTATTTTAATAAAAGAGGCGAAACATCATGTTATATCAGATTAAAAAAATTATTTTCTTTCTGTTTGCCATTGTATCAATACCACTTTTATTCTCTTGGATTCTTTACGATTTGGATTCAGCCTTTCATATAGGCTCTCAAATAGGCATAAACTGCTGCCGGATACACTTTTTCGCGATGACGCGATCATACTCCCCATCTTTTTATCTCTCCTGTTTCCGACCCTGGGTTCGCTCATCTATCTCATTTTTTATCGCAGGGAATGCAGCGTTTGGCCGAAGCTTTTGATTCTTTTTACCGGCACGGTCAATGCGTTTACCTCTCTGCAAATTTCTTCGGCAATCTTTACAGCGCAGTTTCAGGATGACAACTCCGCCATCGGCTGGAAGCTGTTGCTGGCGGCTTATGCCGCGATTGCGCTTGCCGCTATCATCTGGCTCATTATCGCATGGTGAAATACCCAAAGCCAGCGTCGAAACCGGCCTGAGCAGATCATATCGACTCGCAAAGCCTCCGGCGGGGAGGGGCGGTCAGCATGCCCTTCCCCGCCTTTTCATGTTATCGCCCCATAACATCCCGTCAAAAAATTGTAAGTTCTTCTCCGCCGTGTTATAATCCCTTCTATATAAACTTCGAACATACACGGGGATGGATGATATGACAAAACTACTCATTAAACTCTTTATCAAGGATGCAGACAACACGGCAAATGCCGCCGTGCGCTCACGATACGGCGTTCTCAGCGGCGCGGTGGGGATTGCCTGCAACCTTCTGCTGACCATTGCAAAATTTTTGATCGGCTCGCTCACCAACAGCATCGCCATCACGGCGGACGCGGTCAACAACCTCTCCGACGCGGGCTCCTCTGCCGTGACGCTTTTCAGCTTCAAGGCCGCCAATCGTCCGGCGGATGACGAACACCCATTTGGCCACGGCCGAATTGAATATATCGCCGCGCTGGGAGTTGCCTTTTTGATCTTGATGATGGGCTTTGAGCTGGTGCGCTCCTCCATCGATAAAATTATGCACCCGGAGGCGCTCTCCTTCAGCGTGCCCGCACTGATTGTGCTGCTTTTATCCATTGGCGTGAAGATCTGGATGGCTCTATTCAACCATCAGCTTGGTAAGCGGATTGATTCCCCTGCCGTAGGCGCAGTGGTGATGGACAGCGTCAGCGATACGGCGGCAACGACGGTTTCCATGCTCGCGCTGATCCTCTCCAAATTTACCTCCCTCCCACTCGACGGCTATATGGGCATCATCGTCGCCCTTTTCATCTTCTATACCGGCATTCAGATCGTGCGCGACACCGTGGGCAATCTCCTCGGCCAAGCGCCCGACCCAAAGCTCGTTAAGGCACTGGAAACGGAGATTCTTTCCTTTGAAGGCGTGGTCGGCGTGCATGACTTGATCGTTCACGACTACGAGCCAAACCGCATCTTTGCCTCCGCACACGCGGAAGTTCCCTCCAATGCGGATATTATGAAAGCCATGACACCATTGACCTGATTGAACGCGAAATCAAGAAAAAATTCCACATGGATATGGTGATCCACATGGATCCGATCGTGGTGGAGGACGAGCAAGTCAACCGCCTGCGGCTGCAACTCTCTGAGATTGTAAGGAGCATTGATCCCCGCTTTACGATCCACGATTTCCGCATGGTGGAGGGGCCGACGCACACCAATCTGATTTTTGACCTTGTCATTCCGCACAATTGCAAGATGAAAAAAGCGACATCTACCAGCGAGTAAACGGGCTGGTAAACGAACTCGGCCCGCAATATTATACGGTAATCACGATTGAAAACAGCTTTGTCACAGAAACGGGTCTGGAATCCTGATCCTTTTTCAGAAAGGGCGCGGTTGCGCCCTTTTTTGTGAGATTCCGCTCGGATTCCCGCAATCAGACATGGAATTTTGTATGAAAACCTGTTATAATAGAACGTACGAAACAATTGTATTTCACCAAATTTTTTGTGCTTTCTGGTCAAAATGGCTGACTGAACTTATCTGCACCAAGCCACATAAAATTTCTGTTTGTCAGAGAAAGGTATGAGCCTACCGATGAGCGTTACCATTAAGGACATTGCGCGGGAGGCCGGCGTTTCCTATGCCAGCGTATCCCGTGCGCTCAGCGGCAGCCGCGGCGTAAGCGTGAAAACGGCGCAGCGCATTCTGGCGGTTGCCAAAAAGCTTAACTACTTGCCCAACGGCATTGCGCGCAACCTCGTCAACCAGCGCTCCAAAACGCTCGGCCTGATCCTACCGGATATCTCCAACCCCTTCTTTTCCGATATTGCACTGGCCGTGATCCATACGGCGGAGCGCGCCGGGTATCAAACGATTCTCTCTAACACGGATTGGGAGCCGCGCGCGCAGGAGCGCCAGCTCCAGCTCATGCGAGAGCAGCGGGTGGATGGGATCATCCTAAAGCCGGTGCAGGATACAGTGGATGGCGCAGCTATGAAAACCTTGGCCTGCCCGCTGTGTTGCTGCATTACAGCGGCTCAAAGGTAGTGAGCTGCGTGGATACGGATCATGACTATGGCGGCTATCTGATGACCCGCCATCTGCTGGATTGCGGGTGC